>JGI20214J51088_10000046_pt1 | contig 75284 bp, 66 predicted proteins | sample WetSurMetagenome_FD_51088 | JGI IMG/M metagenome (IMG submission 51088) | reverse complement strand
GCACCGCTTTTACTTGTTGTCATTGCATCTTCAGCTGCATTACTTTCAAGTGTTTTTATAGCTGATTCCAGGTTTTTTAAAGGGAATCCACGGGCAGCCATNAATTCATTAATTTTACTGATAACTAATAANAGATCCGCATTTTCCTGAAGGGCTTTTTTATAATCCGGCACCTTAACTTTGGTACCCTGGTTATCAAACTCCAGCATATAACTGTTTGTATTACACCAAACATCGCTTGGAACAACCATAATGGTAGGTTTCTTTGCCTGTGAAAAAGCAACTGCGGTAAAGCCCAAAACAATTGTTATTGTAAGAGCTATTTTTTTTAGTGTTTTTTTCATTTCCTTTTTCTTTTAACTTAAATATTTGATATTATTTGAGAATACCGTCTGTAATCATTTTTTGTTTTAGTTCAGTTCGTTGAATACGAAGAACAATATCGAAAGTTACGGTTTCGTGAGCAGCCTTTCGATCTCTTAAAATTCTTTGTCCGAGTCGTTCATCTTTTAAAGAAACGAAGTTTTTGAAATCACCTCCATCGGCAAAAAACTTATTAAAGTATTCCTCATACTTTACTTGTGCATTTACTTCTGATATCACTGGCCTTTTTTCGCAGTCCTGTTTCCCCTCCCTGATTCCGTTAAATAGTACATCACGGACTGCATTCTTTTTAGCCTGTTCAATGGCATCAGGTCTGTTTCTGCCACTGCCCCAGGCTTTAACAGTTTGAGAACCATCCATTTCCACACCCAGACATTCGGTTTTGTAGGAATAGTATCCTGCCGTATTCTTTTGACTATAACAATCTGAAAAGATCAAAAGTGCAGCTACAATAAGTGATAATAAAGAATATTTCATCATAATATAATTTTAATCTGTGTTAAAATCCGGCGCCAAGTTTTTTGATAATACCAGCATCTTCCAAGTCTTTTCTCAGTGCAGAAACATTTACTGATACAATCACACCTACCTTATATTCCTTGCCTACTTTCATTCTGTCTTCAGCAGCAACAGCTCCATCATTGGTTGAAGCCACAAACTTCATATATTTCCCTCCGTTACTGAAAAAAGGATCAAAGAAATCTGCCTTTTCCTGTTCTAAACTTACATTTGAAGTTAAAGCTTGTTGACCCGGGATCCCTTGTTTTCCTGCAAAACCCCTGAATATAACTCCATGAACAGCATTCTTTTTTGCCTGTTCAATTGCCACATCCGGTTTTTTTGAATAGGACCAGACTTTTATAAGATATGTACCCTGAACACCTGTTTGTACAGCTTCAATCTCATATCTCCATGCTTCAGTGTCTTTGTTTGCTTTTCTTTTAGCCTGTGCATTGCCTGAAACAGAAAAACAAAATAGTATTAATACTATTAGGATAGTGTGTTTTTTAATTGTTTTCATCTTACTTTTAATTAAAGATTAATATAAAACTATTTTATCTGCTTAATCAACAATCCGGAGTAATATTTGTTCCCTCCCTTGAATGTAGTTCGATCCAGGACAGGTTTGGATTCAGCTCCTTCAGCAACCACCTCTTCGCCGGCATTATATCGGTTGTCCCAGATCAAATTCTTATCTACAGTTATATTGCCTTTCCCGACATACTTGGTTAATCCTGTCTTAGGGTCAATAGTTTGTTCAAGTACCTCAAATTTTTCACCTCCTTCCAAACCTTCTTTCATTCCAATTTTAGCAGTAATAGGATTCCCTGTAAAAAGAGGAGTTTTAGTTTTGAACACATCATATTTTTTCTGAAGCTTAGCAAATACAGCATCAATATTTCTTATAGTAGCTAATGTAACAATTTGATCTTCTGTTCTTTTTTCCTTTAATGAAAACAAAACAAGACTTGTCGCTTTTTCGCTGCCAATATATTCAAGCTGAAAGAGATCTGAATTATCAAATGCCTCTTTCCTCTGGGGATTAAGGTTTGATTTGTCGACCCATAAATCGTTGTAAAAAACAGCCGCTACAGAATCGTTCCAGACTAATTTATATAAATATGAGGTAGTCCAGACGGAATAACCTTCTTTGGCTTTCTCATAGGCAGCATCAGCCGCCTTCAAAGCGGATTGTTGTAAAATCTCAACTTTGATATTGGCAGCCTGTGCTTTCGCAAAATCTCTCGCTTTAGCAGCAACAATTTCATTGGTGACAAAATTCATCTTCGAAACGACAACAAAGGTGTTTTTTATAAGCTCTTCACCCGCATCAGCAAGTGATGCGGTTCCTCTTGCTGACCCTTTTGCAATATTTGCCTGCATTTCACTTGCATCNTATGATCCTCTTTCTCCNATTAAACTCATATCAAANGAGCCATCTTCNTTTCTGTTAAACCACTTGGCCACTACCTGATTAGCTATCCTGGCCTCTTTGAAATATTTGTTTATTATAAGCGGATCGTCTACAGCTGCTGAATCAACAATCCCTGCAGTACTTTGAGATACAAGGCCTTTAAACATACTACCTGCTGCACTCTGCTTTTTGCCGGCAGCTGCACGTTCCTCATCAGTAACAGAGTACTGTTTAGGGTTAAATGACTTTGCCCCTATTGTGTGATCGTTATACTTGTCAGGGAAAGGAGCATTGTTATAAGCTTTTATTACCGTATCCTTTCTTGGAAAATTATCGGACTCCATCAGTATTGTGTGTAATGAACTTCTGCGGTACTTAATGTCCGGTGCTCCATTTTGTGATTGAGCCTTTGAAACAGCAGCAAACACAATCAATGATACTACTAATAAGAATAACCTTTTTTGCATAGCTTTACTTTTTTGAATGATTTATATCTCTACCGGGAATATCTAAAACTATTCTTTTTTGAAGTAGTTAATAAATATAAATATATCTATAAGTTTTCAAAAAAGCTAATTTTCGTTGCTCCCTTACTTATTTGACCAATAATCATGGCTTTACATCATGGATCATTGTCATTTAGAATGTTTTTCTTTTAAATCAGGTCTCTTTTTGAAATTTATACTAAAGTACAAAAAGTATATTATCAAGGCTAATGTATCGATTTAATTGAGAAATCTAAACAATACAATCATCAAAGTTACTGGTATATCTGCTAAATAAAGCTTACTTCGTCAGGCATTTTCAACAATTTGTGCCGGTTATTCTATTTTTTTTATTTTATGATTTTTCGCACAATGTTCCCTTCAGATGTATATAATTCAATCAGATACAGGCCCGGGGAATAAGAACTCATATCAAGGGTAAATGTATTGGAATCAACATTTATCCTACGTAACAATCTTCCCTGAATATCAAAGAGTTGCAAAATATTTATCCTGGCAGATGATTCAATTGTCAGATTATCTCGTACAGGTGTGGGATATAACTTTATTTCCGGAATATATTCAACATCATCTGTCGATACAAGTGAGTTACTGCTTGCTATCCAGTTAGCCGGGATACTGTTATCCGATAAAGGATCAATAAGTTCAAGATAAGATCCATTGCCATTTGCATCGGGCCAGGGCTGACTGCTGGAGTAAGTGAGGCTGTCAATTACATTCCCAAATCCATCGGCCAATACAAGTTTCTCTCCTTTGTCCGACAGATTCCTGGTAAACTGACCTGAGGGAGAAACTCCATATTTTGCTGAGAAAACATCTGCTTTACCTGCAAGTATCTTTGTCGAATTTGGAAGAATCTGCGAAGAAGGGGGAAACTGGTATACGAATCCTGTTCCGCTGAAATATACTCCCGTAAGGTCTATTGCCTTATTGCCGGTATTTTTTATTTCAAGAAATTCCTGGTCTTCTGAATTAGGAAAACCAACACTGGATGCTTGATTGTACATTATTTTTGTGATTACAAGAGGAGGTGTATCAACAGTACTGCAATTAGTTGATGAACCAATATTTGATGTCATCCAGGGGATCCTTACCTGCAAGAAATTTTTAATTCTGGAGATCTCATCCATAAATATTAAATCGCGACGGTAATCTTGCCATCTCAGACTATCCCTGACTGAAGCTTCTCTTATATTCGCAACTGTCTTGTCGATAAAGGATTCTATTACAGAATAATTTAATGGTTGCCCGGGCTGGATTAGCTGATTCCATCTTCTTGACAGGCAACATCTGAACTTAGGATCATTAAAAAGATCTCTCCAGAACATAGGACCCTCATTATCACCGTTGGAAAATTGCCAGGTATTGGTCTTGCTTCTGTCAAAACCCCAGATAGATAAATCATAACCATACGTCAGATTAAGGTCCCAGATCGGGCCGGCTCTTAATTTTCCATTTCTGTCCTTATGATAATAAGTGCTGAACTGATATGCATCAGCATTCGCCGATATCTCGTTTATTATCATATAATCGACAAATGACGGGACATCAATCACAGACGGATACCCCGTTAAGAAAGATGCATCTCCCAGGAAAGCAGAATTGCTCAACTTANTAAATTCCGATTTTATATATGCATTCTGCTGAGGAGTAACGTTTTCAGATTTTGGCAATTCATGNATAAATGCGACATCATTAATTCCGATATAACTCGACATAGTCCACGCTACAGGATCTCCTCCTGTTGTTTTATCAGCTTTTGTTATATACCCTCCGGTGATTTTAGGAAAAGTATTGTCAGTTATTTCAATATTTTTTACATCAACTCTGTCGGGTCCCTGTTTTATTTTCTCCTCAAGCACATAAAGCCCTTCATAAGTACCATTTAATATAACTTCACAGAAGACCGCTCTGCTGGCATACTCTCCTATCATCCGCGAAAGACTATAATTCAGGTAATCGCGTATCAGAGAGGGTTCGAATGCGAGTCCGTTCAGTATCCAGTCATTCTCGGCAGGAAGACCCAGCAGGCTTACATTGTCCTTTGTAATATTATCTGACTTAAAGGTAGTGAAACCATATTGCTTCTTTGGCAATGTCTGTGAGCTTGAACCCCTGACTTCTATATCGATCCATCCATTATAATTGAGATATTCAGTTGAATCCTGATCGGTGAGATAATTGCGCTGACCTTCTCCCCTGTATATTATTTTCATAGTTGCCTTAATCCGGGGTTCATCAGGAATATAGGTCCAGGGGTCCGTACTTATAATTACTACCGGCAGATTGCTGTCGGTTAAAATCTGAGGGTATGATGGAATGCTGACACNAAGAAGAAAGCATACCAGAAATATCAAGCGATTCATCCTGTTTTTCTAAAATGAATTACAAATGTATAATTTAAATGAATCCGATTCAGGATAATAGAATGATTTAAGNTCCAGTCAAAAAGGTTTTTGGAATTTGTACTTGTAGTAAGGCTATTCTCAATATTATCTTACTTTTTCAAGCATTGACTGAGTTACTGTTATTGTCCTGGATGATACTGCACAGGCGCCGAAATATCCCAGTGCTCCGTTGCTAAGATTTGTTGTCGGATTTGCAGGAGTTGATCCGAATATCGGATTTGAGTGAAGTATATCTTCAAGAGTACGATAGTAACTAAAAGTCACTTTGTCAAGTGAGAGAAGCTCAATTCTGTAAGTATGATTTGCGTTTGCATGAGTAACCCTTAAGCCTACATGCAGACCATTTGTATACTGGTCGTCGAAAAGTCTGTAGAATTCATTACTGGTAGTATCGTCGGTAAATACTTTAATCCTGTAAAAGTTCTTTTCAAATGGATCTCTGAAATAACAATCTAATTCAATGTTTAGATCATTTCCGGATTCTCCACCCAGGTTAAAATGCTGGTTCTGGCTTTTGCTTAAGCCCAATGAATCGATTCCGACATGGCTGAACATTGTTGATGTTCCTGAGTAATCAATGTTTCCTGAAATAACTTTCAGATTATAAGTTCTTCCCGGAACTCCTTTAATTTTTGTAGTTATATAAATCCCGGGGGTTGCCTCTTTTAAAGTATCCGAAATTCCTGTGTCGTCTGCAATAATAACTTCAGCACCTGTTACCGAAGGCAGATCGGGTTGATTAAAATAACTTCCCGACTCACTGATCTTCACAGAATAAGGTCCGGGTTCATCAGTAATAACTCCTTCAATTACTATATGTGGAGATGCATTATTCAGATCCACATTTATAACTTTCTGACAACCAGAAAGTATCAGTACAAAAAGTATTGAATACACGATATGAATCAAATCATTCCATTTTATTTCCTTAATAAATTTCATTATCGTTCTTATTTAAAACTTGAAATTATAGGTAACAGCCGGTACAAAACGGAAAAGGGACAATTGAACAGCCTGCGTTTTCCGGGGATCATTTGGATCAGGTTGGAAATTTATAGCATATGCATTTGCCCGTGCATAAACATTATAAATTGAAAAATTCCAGCTGCTTTCAAACCTTGCGGTTTTCTTTTTAATCCAGGTAAGCCCCAGATCCAACCTGTGATAATCGGGCATGCGATATCCATTCCGTTCCGAATAATACGGAACGATATTCCCGTCAATAATATAACGCCCGCTTGGAAATGTAACCACATTGCCACTGCAATAGATCCATGTTGCGGAGAAAGTCACCCTCGGACTCATTTCGAACATTCCTACAATGGCAATATTATGAGGCCTGTCTTGTTTAGCGAGGAAAGGATTCCCATCATTGATATCCTTAAATTGACGCTTTGTTTTCGAGTATGTATAACTTATCCAACCGGTCAGCTTTCCGTACTTTTTCCTGATCAGAAATTCAGCTCCATAACCCCAGCCTTTACCAAAAACCAGTTGTGATTCCACTTTGTTATTCAGGATCAGATTTGCCCCGCTCCTGTAGTCGACCTGGTTTTGCATGGTTTTAAAATAAACNTCCACTGAAGTCTCAAACATGTTATTTGAATAATTCCTGAAATACCCGAGAGTATACTGATCTGCAATCTCCGGTAAAATATTAATATTGCTGGGAACCCAAAGGTCAAACGGAGTAGTGGAAGTAGTGTTTGATAACAAATGAATATACTGCCGGGTACGGGCATATGAAGCTTTTATGGAAGATGAGTCATTGATTATATAATTTACAAGAAGCCTTGGTTCCAATCCACCATAGGTGTTGAATATTTTTCCCCGGGGATATGATGCTGAATCCACTACATCAGAAACCTCATCGTAAGTATAAATAGTTCCCGGTCCGATTGAACTGAATAATGAATAGCGTATTCCATATGTTGCTTTCAGATGTTCAGTGATAGTTTGTTCATTTGAAAAGTAAAATGCATTCTCGAGAGCATACCTGTTATCCATTGACTTTACATGAAAGAATACGGTACTATCAACTTTGCTTGGAACGAAAGTATGATAAATGGCATTAAACCCGAATTTGATGAGATTGTCTGAATTCAGATAATAATGCATGTCCTCTTTCAGGTTCCAGTCCCGGATCTCAGAGACTACTTTCATATTCTTGTCACCAACAGCAACGTTAAAATTGTAACTGTACTTGTTGAAGATCAATGAAGTATTTGAAAATACTTTATCATTAAAGACATGGTTCCACCTTGTTGTTCCGGTAATATTTCCCCAGTCAAGACCAAGAGTACCACCCAGGTTAAATTTATCTCTGCCAAGGTAACAGGAAAAATAGAGATGATCCCTGGCCGAAAACTGGTAATTTGCTTTCATGTTCAGATCGTAGAAATAAAGTGTGGACCTCCTGGCAGTTGAATCGGCGCCTGTTCCGGGAAGAAGTCTGAGAAAGATGTCGGCATAAGTTCTTCTCGCTGATATCATAAATGAACCTTTGCTTTTAAAAATAGGTCCCTCTAATGCGATTCTGGAAGCAATGATCCCTATCCCTCCCGACAAATGAAATTCTTTGCTATTTCCTTCATTCATTTTAATATCAACTACCGAAGAAAGCCGTCCTCCGTATTCAGCCGGGAAACCTCCCTTATATAATGTTATATCCTTAATAGCATCGGAATTAAATGTTGAAAAGAAACCCAGGAGATGAGATGGATTATAGACCGGGGCTTCATCGAGCAGAATAAGGTTCTGGTCTATTCCACCCCCGCGGACATAAAAGCCGGCATTCCCCTCTCCGGCAAGGGAGACTCCCGGCAAAAGCTGAATTGTCTTTAAAATATCCTTCTCGCCAAGAATTACAGGTATGTTTTGTATTTCCCTGACGCTAATTTTTGATATCAGTTCACCTGAAACCACATTGTTGTTATTTTTTTCACCGGTAATTGTGACTTCCTTTAATGCAATCGATTCTTCCTCCATGTCAACATTTAGCCTGACATTTTCTTTTAAGTCGATTGAATAAGATTTTGTTTTATAGCCAAGATACTGAACAATAATTGTGTATTTGCCAACAGGAAGAGTAAGAGAATAATAACCATATGAATTTGTGGAAATTCCCGATCCCGGAATTTCTTTTGGATAAATGACTGCACCTGTTAATGTTTCACCACTTTTCGCATCATGTACAAACCCGCTTATTGATGGTGATTTTGTTGTTTCATTTACCGAGTGTGCCGGTTGTAAAACTGACAGAGAAATACTCAGTCCCAATATCCAGGTTTTGATAATCATTAATTTTAAATTGGNTATGTTGTTTGTGTAAGGAACCTGTCGGGCAGGAAATAAACGACCCAAAGATATATAATAAGCGCTGCCAAATAAGAGTACTAACTGTTTATCAGATTAATTTGTTGTATGGCAGAACAATTTATTTTATCATGATTTGTCCGGACTTACACCAGATTACATATTCAGGCAAACATCCGATTATCTGTTCTCAGAATTTTTCAGATCAGTTTTTATCTTTCTTTTAAAAAGGTTCTTCTTGATTGAATTAAAAACAAAAGGGATAGATGTGATCACAATCAGAAAGATGACAATATATCCCAGGTAATCCTTGGTCCCCGGTATATATTTCCCCAAGAAAAACCCGGTTAATACCAGGGTGCAAACCCAGAAGAAAGCTCCCACAAGACTATAAAGAAAGAACTTATAATAGTTTAATTTAACAATACCGGCAACAATAGGTGCAAATGTCCGGACAATAGGAAGAAACCGGCTTAGAATTATTGTCTTTTTCCCATGCTTCAGATAAAACTCATGAGCTGCAACAAGGTGTTCCTGCCGGAATAAGAAACCTGATTCACGCTTGAACAGTAATGGCCCGACTTTCTTTCCGAATCCATAGCCTACCATATTACCTGCAACAGCAGCAGCAATAATGAAAATTACCAGAAGTACAGGATGAACAGCCAGGATCCCTGTTGAGCATAGCAAGCCTGCCGTAAATAAAAGCGAGTCTCCTGGCAGGAAGAAACCTACAAATAAACCTGTTTCTGCAAACACAACGAAAAGAAGAAGGTAAATTCCTCCATAATGAATAATACTCTCGGGATTTACTAGTTGCTTCAGGAAATCGAATATTCCATCCATGCACAAAACATTAAAGAAGGATTATTCCTTAAATATAGGTGATTTTATTGTGGAATACCCGATCCGGTATAATCTTACTGCAACTTAATGCGTACACCATGCTTGTCTGATAATGAAATAATGATTTCGATCAGAAAGCTCTATTGTCCTTCATTGTTTTAATAATCAGCGGAAGGTTGAACTTGTAATGATGATCACCGGGAATGATTCTTACAGTGACCGATGCTTTAGTTAGAAGTCCGGGAATCGTAGTTTTCTCTCCCTCTCCGAATATTATAAGAGTTGGAATCAACTGCATTTTAAAAATCTCATCCATCACGTTGTAGGTATTCTGACGGTTGCCCATTCCAAGCATGTTTGAAATATGTATCTCAAAATCGGTAGTTGAAGCCGGTGACAAAAGGACAGCTGAAGCAATTCTTGACTTCATTTCTTCCGACAACCTGTTAACGATGAACGGGACTATTTCTGCGCCAAGTGAATAACCTATGAGAACAAANCGGTTTTTACCCCATTNTTTACCATAAAAACTGAGTGTCNTTGCAATATCCGAAGCGGTTTCCTCCGGAGTTTTCCTGCTCCAGAAGTATTTCTTCGAATCAAGACCTACTGTCGGAATTCCGACCTTGGCAAGATGATCAGCAATCAATTGTTCAAATGCATACCATCCACCATCCCCTGAAATCAGGAGTGCTATGGGAGCATCAGGGATTTCCACTTTTGCATTTGTGATNACAACAGGAATGTTCTTTACCTGTTCAGTAATACCTGATGTTTGTTGTGTTTTATCAAACTTCCCTGTTAACCGGTAATATGCATCCTTCCACTGGGGCATAAAATCGCTCCATTTTGAAAAGCCATGTCCCACATTTGGTAGTGTAATCAGTTCTGCACTGGCGGTCTTCGATACGAAATCCTGTACTGTCTGATAATCACAGATTTTGTCAATTTTGCCTTGTAAAACTATCCACGAATTTCCCAGTTTGGCATTGGGCTGAAGAAAATAAACTTTCCCTGGCTTGCCTACTGTTTGTGTAAGTCCGTTGTGCTCACACAACATTTTAGGAATCTCAATATCGGGACAAAAACCCAGCGAAATTCCTCCAATAAATGTCTCCGGACGAGCCTGTGACANTATTCCGTAAACAAGAGTTGCTCCACTTGAATAACCCATTATCACAGGTGGAGTATAGTCTGAGAAATTGTATTTTTTTTCTATTTCTGTTGCAAGCTGAACGAAATCGGCTGCAACATTATAACAACTGTCGGNCCGTAGTTTTAAAGCTTTATAGTACCTCAGAATGTCTACACCGGCAACGAGAGTATTCATTTGTGAGAAAGTTTCTGCAAATCCCGTAACACCTGATTTCCAGCCTCCGTCTCCGGAAATCATTATCACTACATTCTGTGGTTTGGAAGTCTGATTATAAATAAACACTTTCCCGAACGGCGCAACATTTATGGAATCGTTTGGAGTTTCGGCATATAACTGTGAGACAGAAATAAATAAAATTGCCAATAATATTATTCTCTTCATTTATTTCTTTTTATCCTTTAAGACTTTTCAAAAGAATTATTTCAGTAGTAAAAAGAATTCGAAAACATAAACATCACAATTAAATGAGCTTTTTGTACTTTATTCTTGCAGGAGTTGTATCCGTCACTCTTTTCTTATAGTTTTCCTCATAGTCGGAATAGTTTCCTTCGAACCATACAACTTTTGAATTGCCTTCAAAGGCAAGCATATGGGTTGTAATACGATCTAGAAACCATCTGTCGTGTGAAATGATGACCGCACATCCTGCAAAATTTTCAAGCCCTTCTTCCAGTGCCCTTAGAGTATTTACGTCAATATCGTTTGTAGGCTCATCAAGAAGCAACACATTTGCCCCGGATTTAAGTGTAAGGGCAAGATGGAGCCTGTTTCTCTCTCCACCTGACAATACACCACATTTCTTCTCCTGGTCTGCTCCGGTGAAATTAAACCTTGCCACATAAGCTCTTGCATTTACCAGCCGGTTTCCTACCATAACATCATTCTGACCCCCGGAAATTACTTCATAAACTGTTTTTGCCGGATCAATTGCAGCATGAGCCTGATCTACATAGCCAAGCGAAACGGTATCACCGATTTTAAAAGTTCCTCTGGTAGCGGCTTCCTGTCCCATTATCATTCTGAAAAGAGTGGTTTTCCCAGCTCCATTAGGCCCAATAACTCCAACTATTCCGTTTGGGGGAAGAGTGAAATCAAGATCCTCAAATAGAAGCTTTTCATCATATGATTTTGCAACTGAAGTTGCTTCAATTACTTTGTCGCCAAGCCTGGGGCCGTTAGGTATAAAGATTTCAAGTTTGTCTTCCTTCTGTTTAACGTCCTGGTTCAGAAGGTTTTCATATGCACCCAACCGGGCTTTTGATTTTGCATGACGGGCTTTTGGAGACATTCTAACCCATTCCAGTTCACGTTCAAGAATTTTTCTTCTTTTTACATTTCCCTTCTCTTCAACCTCAAGTCGCCTTGCCTTTTGCTCAAGCCATGATGAATAATTTCCTTTCCAGGGAATTCCTTCTCCCCTGTCAAGTTCGAGAATCCAGCCTGCAACATTATCAAGGAAATAGCGGTCGTGGGTAATACAGATCACAGTTCCATGATATTGTTTCAGGGTTGTCTCAAGCCATTGAACTGATTCCGCATCAAGATGGTTTGTCGGTTCATCAAGCAGAAGAATATCGGGTTGCTGAAGCAGCAAACGGCATAAAGCAACTCTTCTGCGCTCTCCTCCTGAAAGAATGTTAACCCTGGCATCACTTTGCGGACATCTGAGGGCATCCATTGCTCTCTCAAGTTTGTGTTCAATGTTCCAGCCATCGTGGTAATCAATTTTCTCCTGAAGAACAGCCTGCCTGTCCATCAACTGTTGCATTTTATCCGGATTTTCGTAAACCTCCGGCTCACCGAAACTGTTGTTTATCTTTTCGAATTCATTTATTACCTGCATTATTTCTTTGACTCCTTCCTCAACTATTTCCCTTACTCTCCGGTTTTCATCCAGAAGAGGATCCTGGGAGAGATGTCCTACCGTGTACCCCGGAAGAAAATTAACATCACCCTGGTATTCTTTCTCTATTCCTGCAATAATTTTCAGGAGAGTTGATTTCCCTGATCCGTTCAAACCTATTATTCCGATTTTGGCTCCAAGGAAAAACGAGAGTGAAATATCTTTAAGTACCTGTCTGTGAGGAGGAAAAGATTTCCCAACACGATACATTGAAAAAATGATCTTATTGTCGTCAGCCATAACGTTGAATTTTATTCACTTCACAAAAATAATTCAATTTGTGTTTCATTTATATAAAAAATAAAGAGACGTTCAAAATGAACGTCTCTACAATCATAATATATAATTTTTAAGATATTATTTCTGTTCGAATAATTTAATTGTATCATCCTGAAGCAAAACCCATAATGCATAGACCCCCTTCAGTGTTCCGATCGGGATATTCAGACAACCAAGTGCGGAAACAACTATTACAAGGTATCTTGCCCATGGTTTAAAAGCCAGAAGACCAATTCCTCCGACCAATCCGAGGGTTGATAAAAATCCAAGCAAAAGAGGAATACTTACTGATAAAAACCTGAGAACTAATTCTCCAGTCTCATCACCTCCAACCTGGCTCCGGGCAAAAGAGAGAGCGAAGAAAACGGCAAGCCCTCCCAGCAGACCGAGTACAGCGAAACCAATTTGTATTGCTGCAACCACGGTTACATGTTTTTTCATTTTTGAATCTTCCATGACAATTATTTTTTATGCAATTTATAAATATTTTCATTCCTGCCTAAATGACTGTCAATTTTCTGAATTGATGCATCGTCCACCAATCTATTTCGTTTTAGATGACTATTTGCTTTCGTAGATCAGTATTGGATCTTGTTTATAAACACTATGATTCCCCTAATATCACGCTTCCCTTTGCTTGTTTAACCCTTCCCCTGACCCCCCGGCAGGCTTTCCCTTAACAAACAAGAAAAGGGGTGAATATCCTCACATACAATGCATTACTTCCCCCTCCTTTAGTCTTAAGGGAGGGGGAAAGGGGGAGGGTTTAAAACCAATCGGTATTAATTCAATTTGCAGCTTAGAGATTTTTANTGATTCACTATTTCATTTTAAAACCCAATTTATATCACTTTCTGTTTAATAAGAAAAGAGATTTAGTATATTTGAAATGAAAAATAACCGATATGAAAAGAAAACTTTTATTTGGTGCAGCATTCATATTAATAGCATGGGCTGCAGATTCCTGTTCGTCCATCACTGACTGTAAATTCTGCAAAAATGTTACTTATGAGAACGGTGTCGTACAAAATTCAGGTTCTGAAACTGAATATTGCGGAGCTGACCTGATTAAACAAGAAGCCATTCCTGATGTAACTGTTGGTGCACTTACAACAAAAGTTGAGTGTCGTTAGTATCTGACACCGATTAATGTAACATCATCAACCTGAGGGGTATCACCACGCCATCCCTCAAAGATATCATTTAACCTCTGACCTTGTTCAAGCATTGGTTTATCAGCCATTGCCACAAGTGTTTCTTTAAGCTGCATTGACATAAATTTCTTTTGTTTCGGTCCTCCGAACTGATCTGCAAAACCATCCGAGAAGATGTAAAAAGCATCCCCCTTCTGAAGATCAATCTTATGTTGTGTGAATGGCACCATCTTATAATGAATAGCTACCGGCATCTTATCGGCCCTGTAATGGATAAGCTCTCCGCCCCTTATGAGATACAATGGATTGTTTGCACCGGCGTACCATAAGATGTTCCTGTCAAAATCAATAACACAAACCGCTATATCCATGCCATCTTTTATACTATCCTCTTCAGCTACCTGATTTAAAGCCTTTATGATTCCATCGCGCAGGTTTTCTATAATCTGGTCAGGCATAAAAATATGTTTCCCGTTAACAATTTCATTCAGCATAGTCACCCCGAGCATACTCATAAATGCTCCCGGGACACCATGGCCGGTACAGTCTGCAGAAATAATAATCTGAAGGTTTCCCTGCGAACTCACCCAGTAAAAGTCGCCACTTACTATTGCCAGTGGTTTATATATAACAAAGTGTTCAAGCTTATCGCTGAAAAGTTCAAGTGAAGGAATAAGTGCTGTCTGGATCCTCTTAGCATACATGATACTGTCGGTAATATGCTTTTTCTGGTACGCAATCTGATCTCTCTGGGCAGCAGCAAGATCTCTTTGTTTTTCAATCTCGTCCTTTTGAGCCGAAATTGTCCTGTTCTTTTCCTCAAGCTTGATGTTGGCCTCCTTTTTTATTTTGTATCCTCTGTAGATATAGTATCCGAGAAAGCTTACAAGCAACAGGGCAAAAAGAACAAAATAGAGTATAAGTTTTTGTTTTTCGAGCGTGGCAAGCTGAAGCTTTATTTTGCCTTCCTGCTCTCCTATCTTTTTCAGTTGTTCTTCTATTCTGGAGATCTGAAGCGCAATCTTTTCCTTCTGGTTAACCAAAGTATCTTTTTGAACCTGAACTTCTTTCTGTTGAACAATTATTGTTTCTTTCTGTACTTTAATTTCCCCCTGCTGTCTGTTAATCTGAACGAATTGCTTATCCAGGACTTTCTGCTTTTCATTTAATGTCTTCTCTTTCTGAACTATCTCCTTATCGAGGCTGTCAAGCAATGCTTTCTGTTTAAGGATTTCCTGTTTCTGGACATCAATTGTTGCCAGTTGTTGCTTTATTGTCTCTTTCTGAACCTCAATCTGCTTGCTGGCTATGTCAAACAGATTCTGCCAGTCTTCCTTTGTTTTGATAGCCTGGAAAAGAAGGGTTTGAGGAACTGTTAATCCTTCCTGTTTAAGATATTCCTCATTAACATCATATCGTGGTTTGCCATCGACGACAATAAAGTTTATCATAGACTCCCTGAATTCGTAACCTTCAGTGATGAGAAGAGTCTGTTTCCCTTTAATTTTAGCTTTTATCTTGTCAAGGTCAAATCCGGCGTCTTTGTTGAGATAAAGAACCTGTGTATGTTTTAGACTTTCCAGTCTCTTGAATCCCATTACTGAAACCGGTTTATCCTGAATCCTGTTCCTTGTTTTAGAAAGATTCCCCATCTCTTCCACAAGGTTATAATCACCGACAAGAACTCCAATTTTAAAATCAGATGAATCCTTAAAACCCGGACCATAATCAATATATTTTACCAGATCAAAAACATACAATGCCCTTGTGGGATTGTCAAAGCCACTCTGACAATATGCTCCATTAACTAATAATATTAATCCAGCTGAGAGGATTAGAGTTCTGATGCAGGGGATCTTTTTTAGCATGTTTTTCGGATTTATTAAGACGAAATTGCACATTTTTATTCAGGATTCCAAATATCTCCTTCCTTATGAAAACCAATTTTGTTGATAAATTGTTAATAACTGCAAGGTATCGGCTGTTCCCCTTCATATTCTTATCGTATTTTTATACCTGTTTAATCAAACTCGCAAATGAATCTGAATATCAGCAATTTAGAACTAGCCGGCAAGAACCTTGTAATTGTTGAGGATGATTTACCTTCTATCAAATATTATGAAACTCTGCTGAAAAACTCTGGTGCAGATGTCAAAATATTTAAAACAGGGAAAGATTTTGTAGATTTCATAGCATCGGGGGACAGCAAAATTGATCTTTTATTCATTGATTTTCTTATCCCTCTGATAAATGGAATAGAATGCATCAGAATATTCAGGAAGGATAGAAAAAATACACCTGCTATTATGATCACCGCCTATTCATCAGAGCAGGCAAAAACTGATGCATACATTGCAGGATGCAGTGAGTACGTCTTAAAGCCAATCTACCCTGAAAAGATATTTTTCCTCCTGGAAAAATATCTTAAATCTGATATCCCTATATCTGTTTCCTACTGATTATTACTCCTTTATCTTGTTGGAACAGATTTCAGAATCTTCACATAGTCAGTATAGTAACTCTCAAGTTTCTTAGTTATTTCCTCAGCCAATGCAGGTTTTCCGTTTGATGCACATGCATTTGCAACCCGTGAAGGATACTGTATTGCAGTCTGAATTTCAAATTCTGCCGAATTAACAATATATGGTTTCTGTTTAAGAAAATAATCGAGTCTCTTATAATAATAATCGCAGAATGCATTAGTCATTTCAACTGCTTTCTCAGTTGCTCCTGCAAGGAAATATGATTCAATGATATCTGCAACATATGGATCATATGTTATTCTGTCAAGTGGAAATGTATCCATACAATAATTAAGCACTTCTATAGCCTTTTCATTTTTCCCTTCAGCTGCCAGAGCTTTTGCCAGCCGTGCATAATTAAGCCTCGATTTGATTACAATAAGAGTCCGTATGTGGTTGTAATCAATATTTACATTTTTCTCTTTTGCTCCACCCCATACAAATTTCTTCATCATATTTTCATACAGAATGTCTGTATTAATTCGTCCGTAATCAAGCCAGTTTTTATTCTGGGATCTGATTGGTACCAATCGGTAAGCGAGTCCTTCAAGCTGAAAATATTCCTCCAGTCCAAGAGCATCGGCATGATATCCGGTAACGAAATAGATCGGACGCTTCCAGTCATTGTGTGCAAGAATGTCCAGAACTATCAGCTGGCTTTTCATTATTACACTTCCCTTGAGCTTGATGTCAATATACGGTACAATTTTGTCAGCATCTTCAGGTTTTACAGTTCCTGATGCCAGCACGTTTGCAGCATCTACCGGAATTCTTATTGTTCTTGTTGGTATGACATCGAGAACTTCGGTAGTTGAAACCTGAACCTTTGTCGCCTTATTATCGCTGTTAACCCAGTCAATTACGGTTTTGATATCAACCGGGTCTTTAGTCTTCTCTACTATATAGACCTGGTTATTGATCCCGTCGTAATATTTTTTAACCGGAAGTGTAATTGGCAAAGGATCTGACCCATACGCTTTATCCTTCATCTGGTCGATATACCAGTCGGTATTCAGCAGCATAAGATTACAGACCCTGATATCGGTACCTTTTCCTTCCACCTCCTGGGCGTACCATAGAGGGAAAGTATCGTTGTCTCCGTTTGTAAACAGTATTGCGCCGGGAGCACAGGAACTCAGATAATCAAAAGCGACATCTCTTGTAAGGTAACGGCCTGATCTGTCGTGGTCTTTCCAGTTTTCAGTCCCCATAATAACAGGTACTGCCATAAAACAAAGTATGCCGGCAAGAGGAGCTGCACTTTTCTCCCCTGCAAGTTTTGAAAGACCTTCGAACACAGCTAAAACACCCAACCCGATCCAGACCGCAAAGAAATAAAATGATCCTGCAAAGGCATAATCCCTCTCTCTGGGTTGATTAGGATACTGATTAAGATATAAAACAATTGCGACACCGGTCATAAAGAAAAGGAGGAGAATTATTCCCCAGTTTTTATTATCGCGATTGAGATGGTAAAACATACCAAGCATTCCAAGAATGAATGGCAGAAGATAATACTTGTTTCTTGACGTATCAGTTTTCATGTCCCCCGGTAAATCGGAGGTTCCCACTCTGGGTTCATCAAGAAATTTTATTCCGGTAATCCAGTTCCCGTTAATGGCACCTCCTGTTCCCTGTGTGTCGTTTTGCTTCCCCGCGAAGTTCCACATGAAATATCTGAAGTACATGTATCCGAACTGGTAGGAGAGCATAAATCTCATATTTTCAATAAACGTAGGTTTATTAATAATCTTTTTGTCACCATTCCTGTCGGTTATCTGTATAGGTTTTCCTTTAACTTTTCCCCATTCCTCGTATGCCTGTACGTGATCGCTCTGTTCACTCCACATTCTAGGAAAAAGAGTCATAAAACGAGGATCATAAACCCTTTCAATCTCATGACTTGTTATTATATATTTGCCATTTTCGAGAGCGTACTTGGGCTTTCCTTCTTTGTAATCAGGATCCGGGGCATTATAGACCGCTCCCCGGAACAATGGCCTCTGACCATACTGTTCCCTGTTCAGAAAATATAGCAGATTATTTGGATCTGAAGGATTGTTCTCATTCAGAGGTGTGTTTGCTGAAGAGCGAATAACAATAATTGCATTCGCTGAATAACCTATCAGAATTACCATTATTGNTGTCAGGGCAGTATTAAGANCTATACGGTTCTTTCCAATGAGATACCATGCAAACCAGGATATTACTATTAATGCAAGAAGATTCAGAACGAATGATCCTGAGATAATCCATATTCCTGTAAAGAACAGGGCGGCAATACTATAAATACTGGTCTTTCTTATGTTTTTTGATAAAAATGAGTGCTTTACTGCAAGTATCAACACGACCGTCAGAAGGATTATATGAAAAACCATACCTATGTTGACCGGAAGGCCAAGGGTATTCACAAAAAACTTATCGAATTTAAATGAAATGGTAACAACTCCTGGCATAATTCCATACATAAGAAACGATAATATGGCAATGGAAGATACCAGTGAGATTATTAATCCTTTCCAGGAAAACTCAAATTTCTTGAAATAGTAAACCAGCACAATAGCAGGTATTGCCAGAAGATTCAAAAGATGAACACCGATTGAGAGTCCCATCAGGAATGCTATAAGAATTATCCATCTGTCAGCATTTTTTTCTTCGGCAACATCCTCCCACCTCAATATTGCCCAGAACACCATGGCAGTAAAAAATGAAGAACTTGCGTATACCTCCCCTTCAACAGCTGAAAACCAGAATGAGTCAGAGAAAGTATAAGCAATAGCTCCAACCAAACCAGCTGCCATAACTGCAATCATTCTTGCAGTTGTATACTGGCTTTCATTCTTCAGAACAATCTTCCTGGCAAGGTGAGTAATGCTCCAGAACAGGAACAGAATTGTAAATGCGCTTGCAAGAGCAGACATTGAATTTACCATCACTGCAATCTTTGATGTATTACCACCTGCGAAAAGAGTGAAAAACCGGGCCATGATCATAAACACCGGGTTTCCCGGAGGATGCCCTACTTCAAGTTTAAATCCGGAGGCTATAAATTCACCACAATCCCACAGACTTGCAGTAGGTTCCATTGTCATAAGGTAGGTTACAGCTGCGATAAGAAAAGCAACCCATCCTGATATGTTGTTAATCAACCGGTAATTTTTCATGCTGGAATAACTTTTTTGAAGGAACTTGCCTGAAATAATCAGTTGACGAAATTACTGTTTTTTTTCAAATTACAGTCACCTGAGGAATCAGCACATATTTTGCTACTTTAGCACAATATTTTTTCCAATGAGATACCGGAAAATTCTTATATATACATTCTTTTTATTTTTCCCAGTTGCTGTTTCCGGTCAGTATTATGATACCGGACAGGATCCTGCTTCAATAAAATGGATGCAGATTAAAACTGACAGATTTACCGTTATATATCCGGAGAGCTATGGTAGCGAAGGTGCTACTTTCGCGAGATCGCTCGACCAGGCATATTCAAAACTTGTAACTCTATTTCCTGAAAAAAAATTCAGAATCCCGGTAATCATTCATAGTTACACCACGCAATCAAATGGTTATGTTTCGTGGGCACCCCACCGTATGGAATTATATCCCACTCCGGAACAAAATACTATTCCTCTGGCCTCCGGGAAACAGCTAGCAATTCATGAGCTGACTCATGTATTTCAGATGGAGTCATTATCAGGCGGATTTTCAAAGGTAATGTCTGTCTTTTTCGGAGAACAGTTCACGGGTATTGCAGCATCAATGTTACCTCTCTGGTTTCTTGAAGGAGAAGCAGTCTTTGCCGAATCTGCGCTGACAGGATCAGGAAGAGGGAGAACTCCTGCATTCCAGAAACAGCTTAAAGCAATATTAGTTGAACAGGGCAGAATGTATAAGTATGACAAGTTAATAAATGATTCATACAAAGATTTTATCCCCGATTATTATCAATCCGGCTTCCAGGCAGTAACGTGGTCCCTTTCAAAATATGATACTCAAATCTGGAATAAAGTACTTCATTATACTGCCTGTAATCCTTTTACAATCAATCCGGTTAATATAAGTCTGAAACGAAATGCCAGTTTAACCAAGAAAAAACTTTTTGAAGAAACATTCGATTCGCTTAAGACAATCTGGACTAATGACTTAAGCGCTATAAAAGCAAGATCATACGAATCAGTTAATCCCTCCAAAAAGGCTAAATTTATTAATTATTACTCGCCTGTTTATGCAGGCCACGATAGCATTTTTGCCATAAAGACTTCTCTGGATTATACTCCGGAATTTGTTTTAATTGACCCCTTCTCCAAATCAGAAAAAAAACTACATACACCCGGACAGATGTATCCATGGTTCTTCTCATATGGAAAAGGGAAGCTTGTCTGGGTTGAGACTGAAACTGATCCAAGATGGGAAAACAGGGATTATTCAGTTATAAAAATTATGGACATTGAAACCAGGAGTATCCGGAAGTTGTCATATAAGTCGAGGTATCTTTCTGCATCAGTTTCTCCTGATGGCAGAATAATTGCAGCATCTGAAAACACAACCAGCAATAAAAACAATCTTGTCTTTATTAATGCTACAACCGGTTCTGTAATTGAGCGATTACCTGCTCCGGAGAATTGTTATCTCCAGCGTCCTCAGTGGTCGGAAGAAGGAGGGAGAGTAACTGTTATTTTCTTAACAGATGCCGGAGAAGGAATTATTTCATACACCATTAAAAACCATAGATGGGAACCCCTGATTGAAGCCGGCAGAAATGATCTTCAATCAACTTTCTTAAGAAATGACTCTCTCTTTTTCATCAGTTCACTCTCCGGAACAGATAATATTTACCTGCGAACGCCCGATAAAAAGATTATTGGATTAACCAATTCGAGGTTTGGAACAAATGATCTTTTTGTAATAGGGAAAGAGATCTTTTTCAGTGATTATTCCTCCCTCGGGAATAACATCTGCAGAACAAATCTAGAAAAAACAGATGGGATAACCCCAGACAATAACATACCATCTTCATTCCTGATCAACCGCATTAAAGAAGTTCCGGAATCAGCTGAGAAAGGCTTGAACAACATCTATAAACCTGAACAATACCGGAAGTGGCAACATCTTTTTACGTTCCACAGCTGGATGCCATTTTATGCCGATATTGAAGAAATTAAGTCCGATCCCGCATCCGTTCGACCAGGGATTACCATTATGAGCCAGAATAATCTAAGCACACTTGTATCAACTTTTGGTTATGAATATTCTTCTGAGAAAAGACATGTTTTTCATTCCCGGGTAACATGGAAAGGGTGGTACCCTGTGATTGAATCTCAGCTTGACTATGGCTATAACACCGGTATTGCAAAACTCGGGGAGGGAGTAAGTAATCCTGTAACAATTCAGCCGGGAATAAATTTTACAAATACGGTTTCAATTCCATTAAGGTTCACATCAGGCAGGTTCTCTCAATATCTGAGACCTTCCATTTCTTCTGAGTACAGAAACAACTATGCATACATTAAAGAAACCGGATTTTATGATTATGGCCAGACTATTCTGACGGGAAGATTATATTTTTCAAATTATCACATAGTTGCATACCGTGATATTTATCCCAGGTGGGCGCAGACTTTTGATCTGAATTATTCGTTTGCTCCTTTCGACAGGGATATCTACGGAACCGCCGGAGTTCTTAAAGCTTCGTGTTATTTCCCGGGTATCTTCCGCGGAAATGGTATAAAGATCAGAGTCGAACGGGAAAAACAAAGCCCTGTGAAATACTTCTTTGGAAATAAGATTTCTTTACCACGCGGTTATAAAAATATTTTTGCTGAAGAACTCAATTTCTTTTCAGTAGACTATGTTCTTCCCTTAGCATATCCTGATTTCATTATATCAAGCCTTCTTTATCTTAAGAGGATCCGTGCAGGATTATTTTATGACTATGCATCAGGACCGGGAAATTCAATTTTTAAATACAACGGGACGACTATTTCACCTTTGAGTAGCCTGACTACCATTATGTCTTTGAAATCGTTCGGATATGAACTTCTTGCCGATTTTCATATATTAAGAATTCCTTATATGATATCTGGCGGAGTTCAGACGGCCTGGAGATCCTTTAGTGAAGCTCCGGTTTTTGAACTTTTGTTCAATATCAACCTATATGGAATGAGTATTGGGAGGAGAAGGATGTAGTTTTTTTATTGATGTTGTAGTAGGGCCGTTGCATGTAACGGCCCTACTACAACATTATGTTAAAATTAAACTTCTGGCTGTAGCTTTAATCAGTTCCCAGGCTTTTTCAACATGTTCAAGCGTTACGTTTGTCTGCGATGTAACCATTCTGAGTGTATACCTGCCATTTAACACTGTATGGCTGAGGTAAAGCTTACCGGAATCATTAAGTGTATGATTCAGTTTCTCATTTAGTTCATTGATCCTGCTATTATCAGATCCCGATGGGATGTATCTGAAACATACCACACTAATTACAACAGGGGCAAGTATTTCAAAATCAGGTTCTTTTGATATCATCTCCGAAAGACGGGCAGCATATGAAATATGATTTCTTACTTTTTCCCTTAACCCAGCAACACCGTAAGAACGAATTACACTCCATAGTTTCAGCGCCCGGAATCTTCTTCCTAAAGGAATACCCCAGTCACGGTAATCGTTGACTTTACCCCTGGTTCTCGTTTTAAGATACTCCGGAAGAATTTCAAATGTTTTAATTAATGCAGATGCATCCTTTACAAAATAAGCTGTACAGTCGAAGTTTGTGAACATCCATTTATGAGGATTAAACACAAAGCTGTCGATGAATTCCCTGCCATCAAGCATCCATTGAAACTCGGGCAGAATAAGAGCCGTTCCTGCCATTGCGGCATCAACATGAAGCCATATGCCATTTTCGTGACAGATCTTTCCAATAGCCTTTAAAGGATCAATTGCAGTGGTGCCGGTGGTTCCGATAGTTGCTACGACACAACATGGTATGAATCCTCTTTTTTTATCCTCGTTTATCGCTGCAACCAGTTTTTCAGCATCCATTGAAAAGTCATCTTTCACTGATATTCTGACCAGATTCTTTTTCCCTATTCCGCTTATTTTAACAGCCTTCTCAACAGAGGAATGTGTCTGATCCGAACAATAAACTCGCAAAGTTCCGGCCTTTTCCGCACCCTCATAGTTCACTGAAAAGCCAGTTATTTGCTCCCGTGCAGTAAGAATTGCAGCCAGGGTGGCTGTTGATGCGGAATCCTGAATAACTCCCTCAAATCCTTTTGGTAAACCTATCATATCCCTGAGCCAGATCATCATCTTCTCTTCAAGTTCAGCGGCAGCCGGGGATGTTTCCCAGATCATGCACTGAGCTCCGAGAGTGGAAATCAACATTTCTGCCAGGATAGATGGAGGACTGACGTTAGCGGGGAAATATGCAAAAAAATCAGGATGCTGCCAGTGTGTAATTCCAGGCATTATTATCTTATTAAAATCCTTCATCAGCGAATCGAAAGACTCCGGATGTTCGGGTGGCTGATCGGGAATTTTACTGAAAATATCGCCGGGAGGTACAGATGATTTTACAGGAAAATTTTCAACATTTTCCATATATCCGGCCATCCATTCAACCAGTTCATGGGCATGTTTCCGGAATTCATCAGGTGTCATTTGTTATAACTTACTTTACGGAATCTGCGAGAAGAATGATTCTATTTGCTTTTACCTCAATAACTCCTCCGCTGATCTCATAAATTGTCTCAGCACCATCCTGATCAATCATTATGACAGATCCAGTCTCAAGTGTTGAGATAATCGGAGCATGGTCCTTTAAAACCTGAAATGAGCCCTTTTTTCCGGGGACTCTTACAGATTTTATATCTCCCTCAAATACTTTTTTATCGGGTGTTATAATCTCTATCTTCATTCAGGTTATCTATTTTGACTGTGCCAGAATCTTTTCTCCTTTTTCAATTGCATCTTCAATAGTACCAACAAGCATGAATGCTGATTCGGGATACTGGTCAACCTTACCATCCATAATCATGTTGAATCCCTTGATTGTATCTTCTATTGAAACCAGGGCTCCTTTAATACCTGTGAAAGATTCTGCGACTGTGAACGGCTGGGAGAGAAATCTCTGCACCCTCCTTGCCCTGTGAACAACAAGCTTATCTTCTTCTGAAAGTTCATCCATTCCCAGGATCGCTATAATATCCAGAAGTTCATTATATCGCTGAAGCAACTCTTTAACGCGTTGTGCACAATTGTAATGGGCTTCACCAACAATCTCTGCAGTAAGTATCCTGGATGTTGAATCAAGAGGGTCAACAGCCGGGTAGATGCCGAGTTCAGATATTTTTCTGCTTAATACGGTTGTTGCATCGAGGTGGGCAAATGTTGTTGCAGGAGCAGGGTCAGTAAGGTCATCAGCCGGCACATAGACTGCCTGAACTGAGGTTATTGATCCGTTTTTTGTTGAAGTGATACGTTCCTGCATGATACCCATTTCAGTAGCAAGTGTAGGCTGATAACCTACTGCTGAAGGCATCCTTCCCAGTAAAGCCGATACTTCTGATCCGGCCTGGGTAAACCTGAAAACATTGTCCATAAAGAACAGGATATCCCTTCCCCCGCTTTTACCGTCGCCGTCCCTGAAATGTTCAGCAACTGACAATCCTGAAAGCGCTACACGAGCTCTTGCTCCGGGAGGTTCATTCATCTGACCGAATACAAGGGCAAGCTGTGATTCTTTAAGCGCATTCTTATCAACTTTTGAAAGATCCCAGCCACCGGATTTCATGCTTTCAAGAAATTCCTTGCCATATTTAATAACGCCTGCTTCAATCATGTCGCGAAGCAGATCGTTACCTTCTCTTGTTCTTTCTCCCACACCGGCAAATACCGATAAACCGGAATATGTTTTGGCGATGTTGTTTATCAGTTCAAGAATAACTACTGTTTTTCCAACTCCCGCACCGCCAAACAACCCGATCTTTCCACCTTTTGAATAAGGTTCAATAAGGTCAATAACCTTAATACCGGTATACAATACTTCCTTTTCAGTTGAAAGTTCTTCATACTTAGGAGGTTTACGATGTATAGGATAACCTCCTTTCTTATCAAGAAATCCGATCCCGTCAATTGCTTCACCGGTCACATTCATAAGCCGGCCCTTTATCTGTTCCCCGATCGGCATGGTGATAGGCAATCCTGTTGCCACAACATCCATTCCTCTGCGAAGACCATCAGTCGAGTCCATTGCAATTGTACGGACTGTTCTTTCACCAATATGCTGCTGGCATTCCACAACAAGCGTGGTACCGTCATCCCTCTTTATTTCGAGTGCATCGTAAATTTCAGGCATCTCAAAACCCTGCTTCTCAAAAGTAACGTCAACCACAGGTCCGATGATCTGGCTGACTTTCCCGGTATTCTGTGACATATATCTTAGTTATTTATTAAGTTTTACGGAAGATACAAATTTAATAATTTATGAGTATCAGCAATTACAAATAATTGAAATATTTTTAAAGATAAAATAATTTCAGAAACGGAAAAGCAACTGATTTTTAATACCTTACTAGAACCTACGAATACTTGTTAAGGCTCATAATGACAGCGCTTTAGAGAGGCCATGGGGCTAACTCAGGAAGTACGTGGAAAGAATGATAAATGACAAATATCTCAGATTTTTTATTCCATTATCATACTTTCCATCAACCTATATTTCAATAATTTTTATCTTTAGCGCTGGAACCTGAATCTAAAATACTAACTTATCAACTTAAAACAAACTGAATGAAAAAGCTTATCCTTTCAATAATTCTAGTATTTTCTGCACTCTCAATATCATATGCTCAGTTTACTAAAGCAGGGGTAGGTCTGACATATGGAACCGGATTTCACTTTAACAATGAAACTGCAGGACTTGAAGCCGATTTACATAAAAGTCCAAACTTAGGTATTTTTCTTACTGGTATTTATGAACTTAAACTACCGGTTCATATCGCTCCCTCATTTACTTATTTTATTCCTCGCACCAATAGTGCCATCATCGGGTTAAACGAGACAAAAACCAGGGTGTCAACTATGATGTTTGATTTGAACGGGCATTACGTTTTCAATTCACTTGACAAGTTTGAGTTTTATGGTCTGGCAGGTCTTAATGTTACTTTTGCCAAAATAAAATGGCTGGGTTCAACATCAAGTGGTTCTGATAATGCAATAGGTTTAAATCTGGGAGCTGGGACATATTTGAAAATAACCGAACAATTTGATCTTTACGGCGAGGCTAAATATATCGTCAGTAAGTATGACCAGATTATGGTTAATGTGGGAATCCTGGTAAATCTTGACTGGCTTANGAAAAATGAGAATAACGGTTTGTAGTTATCTGTTCCTCCCGATAAGTGAGCTGGCTAAATTGGTCAGCTCTTTTTTTCTCTCTTTATCTGCATTTATCTTTTCAAGCAGACTTAAAGACACATTTATATAGTCATTAGCGAGGTTCTCTGTTATAGACTTAATATTGAGCTGATCGTACAAGGCCATTACCTTTTTGACCTTATCATCCGGATCAAATTCTTTCAGGGAGAACTGTTCCTTGAGTTTTTTGAGCTGAATCCTTGATGCTATTTCCATTGCTTTCACCAGAAGGAAAGTCTTTTTATTTGAAATTATATCTCCTCCCGGAATTTTCCCGAAAACCTTAATATCACCATAAATATCAAGTAAATCGTCCTGCATCTGAAACGCAAGGCCAAGGTTTCTGCCAAATTCATAAAGAAGATCGGAATCCTTGTCTTCAGCGCCCCCGATTATTGCACCGATTTTAGCAGATGCCGCAATCAGGGCAGCTGTCTTCAATTCAATCATCCTGAGATATTCACCCTCAGAAACAAAATTTGATTTTTCGTAATCAATGTCAAGTTGCTGACCTACACATACCTCAATGGCAGCTTTATTAAAGACCCTGAATACCTTCGACATGCACGCCGGAGGAGCCTGCAGGAAACAGTCATTCGCGACAAAAGCCATCACATCTCCGGATAAAACAGCTTGATTAATGTTCCATTTACTATGAACAGTCGGGAAGTTTCTCCTTACCGGAGCCTGATCCATTATATCATCATGTACAAGGGTGAAATTGTGAAATATCTCAAGTCCTGTTGCAGGAAGAACAGCCTCATCAATTTTATCACTGAAAAGATTACATGTCATAAGTGCGACAACAGGACGTAATCTTTTTCCGCCGATAGAAAGGATATATTTTACAGGATCAATAAGTTTTTCGGCTTCCGTATTATACGAAAGATTTATAATAGCCTTATCAACTAAATTTTTAAGTTCAGTCTGATTGTACATTAGTTGGTTTTAACAATACTGATAATCAAATAAAATTAACCTCTTAGTGCCTCTGCACCGCTGACAACCTCAAGAATCTGGTTAGTAATGGCAGCCTGCCGTGCTTTGTTGTACTGAAGAGTCAGATCTTTGATCATACTTGTTGCATTATCCGTTGCTTTGTGCATTGCTGTCATACGTGCACCATGTTCGGCAACAAATGAATCAAGAACTGCTTTATAGAATTGAAGTTTTAGGGATTTTGGTATAAGATCTTTTATAATATCCTCTTTATCAGGCTCATAGATATAATCTGTAAGAATATTATTGGCCGGGTTTACCGGAGCTGTTTCAACCGGCAGGAATGATTCATTTGTCAGATTCTGAACTGCAGCATTCTTGAACTGATTATAGATTAATTCCACCCTGTCGAATTCCCCGGAGGTAAAGCTTGTCATCACCATTTCGGCAACATTGGCTACATTATCAAATGTTAGATCATGAAGAAGACCATTCTGTTCAGGAAGCATCTTCACCGATTGCTTCCTGAAATAGTCAAAACCTTTTTTACCTATTGTCAGCAATTTAAGATTTCCGTTTTTGAACTGGTCGTAATATCTTTCTGAAATTATTCTTCTTGCTTCCTTTATGACATTTGCATTGAACCCACCGCAAAGACCTCTGTTTGATGTGATGACAACGATAAGAACTTTTTCAACCGGAGATATTCTCCCGTATACATTCTCAATTTCAGAATCTGCAAGACTCTGCGACAAACCAACCAGTATTTCATGTAATTTATTTGCATACGGCCTCAGTCTCACAATCTTATCCTGTGCTTTCCGCAACTTTGCAGCAGAAACCATCTTCATAGCCGAGGTTATCTGTTTTGTCGACTTGACTGAGATAATTCTTATTCTTATTGCCTTTAAGTTCGCCATTTAGAATTTTTTATTCCGATTAGCCAGTGTACTATTGCTGGTATTTCATAGTTAAATCCATTGCAACTTTTTCAAGAGTTTTTGTGATATCACTGTTGAGTATCCCATCACGCAGATTATCAAGAACATCTCTGTGTTTAAGTTCAAGAAACTCGAGAAACTCGCTTTCGAACTCTTTCACCTTGATAATAGGTATATCCTTCAACAAACCCATTGTACCACAATAAATAATTGCAATCTGTCTTTCAATCGGGACAGGAGCATATTGTCCCTGTTTAAGTATCTGAACGTTTTTAGCGCCTTTATTGAGTACAGCAAGTGTTGTTGCATCAAGGTCCGAACCGAATTTGGAGAATGCTTCAAGTTCGCGATACTGTGCCTGGTCAACTTTAAGAGTTCCGGCAATTTTTTTCATTGCCTTGATCTGGGCATTTCCTCCAACCCTCGATACTGAAATACCTACGTTGATGGCAGGGCGTACGCCGGAGTTGAAAAGGCTTGTCTCGAGAAATATCTGTCCGTCAGTAATGGAAATAACGTTAGTAGGGATATATGCAGAAACGTCACCTGCCTGGGTTTCAATAATCGGAAGAGCAGTCAGTGAACCTCCGCCTTTTACAAGATGCCTTATTGATTCCGGAATATCGTTCATCTTTCTTGCAACCTCATCAGACTCGATGATCTTTGCAGCTCTTTCAAGCAATCTTGAGTGCAGATAAAAAACATCACCCGGATATGCCTCGCGTCCCGGCGGACGACGAAGAAGGAGTGAAACTTCCCTGTAAGAAACAGCCTGTTTCGAGAGGTCATCATAAATGATCAGGGCATCACGACCGGTATCGCGGAAAAACTCTCCGATGGCAGCTCCTGCAAAAGGTGCATAGAACTGCGATGCGGCCGGATCGGAAGCTGTAGCGAGAACGATAACTGTATACTGAAGTGCACCATGCTCTTCAAGTGTTGCTGCTATATTAGCTACTGTAGAACCTTTTTGTCCGATTGCAACATAAATGCAATAAACAGGTTTTCCTTTTTCGAAATTACTCCGCTGATTAATTATTGTATCAATGGCAATAGCAGTCTTTCCTGTCTGTCTGTCCCCGATAATCAATTCCCTTTGTCCACGGCCAATCGGAATCATGGCATCAATAGCCTTTATCCCTGTCTGGAGCGGTTGTCTTACCGGTTGCCTGAAGATTACACCAGGAGCTTTCCTTTCAAAAGGAAGATTAAAAAGTTCTCCCTTTATCGGGCCTTTCCCGTCAAGTGGCTGACCGGTAGGGTTTATTACTCTTCCCAGTAATCCTTCACCAACTCCGAGAGAAGCAATTCGTCCGGTTCTTTTAACAATGTCACCTTCACGGATCTCTTCGGTGGCTCCGAGTAAAACTGCTCCGATATTGTCTTCCTCGAGGTTCAGAACAATTGCTTCCATCCCGTTCTCAAACTCAATCAACTCATTTGACTGGGCATTTGAGAGACCATAGATGCGTGCAATTCCGTCACCAACCTGAAGTACAGTTCCTACCTCCTCAAGTTCAACTCCTGTCTGTATTCCTTCCAGTTGTTGTTTCAGGATTTTTGAAACTTCTGCTGGTTTAATATTTGCCATATTTTGTTTTCTTAAAATTCCTTATTAATAATTTTCTAATTTTCCGTAGCTAAAATAGTGCCTTTGAGCTCTTTTCTTATTTTTCGCAGCTTGTTTCTAATACTGGCATCAATATAATTATCATCAACCCGCAGGATAAATCCTCCGATTATTTCAGTATCAATTTTCTCCTCAAGTTCAACCTTTGTCTTGAATATATCCGAAATAAGATCGGTAATTTGTTTCTTGATTTTTGCATCAACTTTAACAGCTGTTGTAAGAACTGATTCTGTTATTCCCTTGTATTTCTGTGTCTCGCTTATAAACACTCTTGCAATTGCAGGAATATAACTCTCTCTGTTGTTTTTAACAACCAGGTCAATCAGTGAAAGAGTGATTTTTTCAATGTTCCCCTGCAGCATTTCGTGAAAGATGGCAGTTTTTTTTGAAGGAGCAATTATAGGGCTGTGAATGAATTCTTTAGTTTCAGGGTTTTTACATATTTCTGAAATAAAGATCATATCCTGATAGACCTTATCAAGTATCTTTTTTTCGAGCGCTGACTGGAATAAAGCCCTGGAGTACCTAACTGATATTTTGCTGTCGTTCATTACAGATTATTATTCCTAATTCTTATTGAGATCCATACCTTTGAGATAGTTATCTATCAGTTTTTCCTGCTCACCGGTTTGGTTAAGTTTTTCACCAATAATCTTCGAAGCAATATCAACTGAGAGTGTTGCAACCTGATCATGAATTTCTGAAAGAGCTTTTCTCTTTTCACCTTCAATACCTATTCTTGCTTTTTCTATCAGTTTTTCTGCCTCTTCGGAGGCCTTGCCTTTGGCTTCGGAGATCAGTTTATCGCGTACTTCCCTTGCCTCCTTAAGAATCACTTCACGTTCTTCCCTGGCTTTACGAAGGATAGCTTCGTTGTCACTCTGTAATTTTAACATTTCAAGTTTGGCTTTTTCTGCCGACTCGAGCGATCCTCTGATCATTTCATCCCTGGCTTTTACTGCATTCAGGATTGGTTTCCAGGCGAATTTTGTAAGAATAAGAAAGAATAGCCCAAAGATCAGGATCGACCAGACAAGTGTTCCTATTGCAGGGGAGGTCAGACTGTTAGCTAGTAATATCATAATATTTTTCTTAACAATTTTCAATAAAATGAAGCGCTGCAACCAACCGTTGCAGGCTTCAAAATCTTAAGTTACTACATAAGAGCAACTACAACTGCGAACAGAGCAACTCCTTCAATAAGTACTGATGAAATGAGCATTGCAAGCTGGATTTTCGAATAAGCTTCGGGCTGTCTTGCAATTGCATCCATTGCCGATCCGCCGATTCTTCCGATACCAAGACCTGCGCCAATTACTGCGAGACCTGCTCCTACTGCTGCTAATGTACCTGTCATAATTAATATATTTAGTTAAACAAAAGTTCTAATGTTCTTCCTGCACTGCCATGCTTATGAAAAGAGCTGAAAGAAGTGTGAAAATATATGCCTGCAGAAATGCCACAAGAAGTTCGAGGCAATCCATAAAAACCACAAATAATATTGAAACCGGGGCAAGGGCCAGCGAGTCAAAAATAAAAATCAGACATATAAGACTCAAAACAATAATATGACCTGCCAGGATATTAGCAAATAATCGGATCATCAGTGCACCTGGTTTTGAAAACAATCCGATTATTTCGACCGGGATCATTATCGGGAGAAGCCATAAAGGAGCTCCGGGGGCAGCAAAGATGTGTTTCCAATATGATTTATTACCACTGAACTGTATAATTAAGAATGTGCAGGCTGCGAGAGTAAAAGTGACAGCAATGTTACCTGTGACATTTGCCCCAAATGGGGGAGGAAATGGTATAAGTCCCATAAGGTTGTTGACCAGTATAAAAAAGAATACCGTCAGAAGATATGGCATATATTTTTCATACTTATGACCAAGGTTGGGGATCGCGATATCGTCACGGACAAAAAGTACGATTGGCTCAAGAAAACTCTGAATCCCTTTTGGATGGCTTATTCCGGTTTTCCTGTAGGAACGGGCAAGCGAAAGAAATAAGATCAGACATATTATTGCTGCTGACAGCATAGCAACGACAGTTTTTGTCATTGATAAATCAAGCGGAATATTTTCTTCATCAACAAGCCCCTCAGCATTTACAGTTACAATTTTCCCCTTCAGGTCGCCCTCTTCTTCAAGTTTGAAACCCTTGTATTCGTGTCCCTGAGCGAGCCTTCTTGATGAAAAAACATTCAGTCCTTTTTCTTTGGTATATAAAATAACAGGCAGATAGATTGCTACACTACTGCTATCCTTTTTTGTATATATATGCCACTCATGTGAATCAGCTAAATGCTCAAGTATGTATGTGTTCGCCTTAAATTTTTGTTTCCCCTCCTGTTTTTGTTCAACTTCCTGGCCAAAGGAGGAAAGAGTAAGTCCCATAAGGAGAAAAAAGAAGAAAAAGCCAGATATTTTTTTTGTTTTCAATCGGTTCCAGTTTTATAAGGATTTGTTTTTCAGTGTTCTAAGCATAATCAACACCGTAAACAAAGTGAGTGATAAATATAAAACAAAAAATAATAAAACAGATGGCAAAGAGGTTTTTTTAGCAACAATGAACCAAACAAGGGCTAACACCATCTCAAGCAGAAACTTGAGGACTATTGAGACCAGGCTGTGCATGGTCTGACTTTCAGGATCTTTTGTCTGTCCCCTGAAAAAAATAACAAGAGATATCAGGGCGATAACAGAAAAAAGTGAACCCAGAATTATAATATCACTGAACTTAATATTGAGATTTGTTATTGAAATCAAAAAGTATCCTCCTCCTGCAATCAGAACATTCAGCATTACTAAAAACAAAATATATCTGTGAAGAGCTTTCAACTAAGGGGATCTCTTAATAAAATCTTTAATTGCGATATAGATTGCAGCAAAAACGCCAAGAAGTGAAAGGATAATTGTAAAAACAGGTTTTTCGAACCCTGAAATCCTATCGAGTTTCCTGCCACCCCAGGTTGTAACAAGGATTATAAAGATCATCTGGAAAGCAATACCAGAATATCTTGAGAAATCGTTTAATCCTTTATTTCCCTGTTTTTTCTGGTTGGATTTCTTTTGCGATTGTTGCTCCTCCATTGTTATCGTTATCACTCATTTTGCAATTTCCGGAGAATTTTGCACCTGGTTCGATTGAAAGCTTTGAAGTAGCTATATCACCAAGAATTTTAGAAGATGCTTTTAGGTTAAGTAACTGACTTACTGTTATTTTTCCCTCGACAATACCTGAAACTTCTGAGTTTTTACAAATTACTTCCCCGCTCACTTTTCCCGTTGGCCCGATAACAACTTTCCCTTTGGTATTGAGATTCCCGGTCAGGCTTCCGTCGATGCGTATATCGCCATTGGATTTGATATCGCCAACTATGTCTGTACCATTGCTTATAAGGTTGATAGTGGTGTTATCTGTCTCGTTGTATTTTGCCATAATATTTAAAAGTTTATTTGATATGCAAACTTAATAACTCACAAATATAAAAACTATTGCAGATAAAAATAAAAATGGGAGAAGATTAAAATATTCTATTTTCAGGAGGTTCCAATGGATTGCTTCGTCACCTCACATCCTGAATTATGCTTAAATAGACGTTACGTCTTTATAAGATTATCTTTAGAAGCAGTAAGGGAATTAGTTTTTCGGATCATATGCCCATTTCAGGTAGATAGCTCCCCATGTAAAGCCGCCACCAAATGCAGCAAGTATAAGGATATCGCCCTTNTTCAGATTATTTTCATATTCCCAGATACACAGGGGAATCGTTGCTGTAGTTGTATTTCCGTAGTTCTGGATGTTGATCATCACTTTTTCAGGGGCAAGTCCCATTCTTCTTCCTGTTGCATCAATAATACGCAGATTTGCCTGGTGAGGAACAAGCCAGGCAATGTCTTCAGATTTGAGATTATTCCGTTCCATTATCTCAACTGCAACATCAGCCATATTTAAAACGGCGAATTTGAATACGCTCTGTCCTTCCTGATATATAAAATGTTCTTTTGCATCAATTGTTTCATGTGAAGCAGGCTTAACGGAGCCTCCTGCTTTCAGATGCAGATATTTTTTACCTGAACCGTCAGTATGAAAAATATGATCAATTATCCCGAATTCTCCGGTCGTGGGCTCTAGCAAAACTGCTCCGGCTGCATCTCCGAAAAGAGGGCAGGTAGTACGGTCTGTGTAATCGGTAATTGACGACATTTTGTCGGCTCCGACAACAATAACCTTTTTGTATCTTCCTGATTCAATAAATGTTGCTCCGGTCTGGAGAGCAAACAGGAATCCAGAACATGCGGCATTAAAATCAAAACTGAAAGCATTTTTAATACCGCATTTATCAGAGATGATATTTGCAGTGGCAGGGAAAGCCATATCAGGTGTCACGGTAGCGCAGATCAGCAGATCAATATCTTCAGGTGCAGTATTGGTTTTTAATAATAGTCCTCTCACAGCCTGTTCCCCAAGATCCGAACTACCAAGTCCCTCACCTTTGAGAATTCTCCTTTCTTTTATTCCGACCCGTTGCATGATCCATTCGTCGGAAGTATCAACCATTTTTGAAAGTTCCTGATTTGTCAGCTTGTATTCGGGCACCCAGGCATTAATACCGGTTATAGCTGCACGTATCTTTTCCATTTTTATATTGCTTCTTTAATCTTTTGAGCGAGGTTGGCATGAACAACCCCCCGGGTCTGAAGAACCATATTCATCGTGGCTCTGCGTTTCGAAATTCCATGACCAATTACAACATTGGCATTAATCCCGATAATGGGTGTGCCCCCGATATTTTCCCAGTCCAGGCGCTCGAAATATTCGTCCTGAAGATTTCTGCTTTTATAAATATGATGGAAAGCTTCTCCCATCTTAAGTATAATATTTCCAACAAAACCATCACAAACAATAACGTCAGTCATGGTTTCACGAAACAGCGAGTTTCCTTCAATATTTCCGGCAAAGTTGATTCCGGGGTGTCCTTTCATCAGTTCAAATGCAGTTTTAACAGTTGGAGTACCCTTTGTCTCTTCTTCACCGATATTGAGTAATCCAACAGTAGGATTATCAGTTCCAAGAACATATTTGGCATAAATGCTTCCAAGTATTCCATATTGAAGCAAATTATCCGGTTTACAATCAGGATTTAATCCGATATCAAGTATCACTGAATCACGGTTATCAATGCATGGTAAAACAGTAGCCAGCGCTGGTCTCAGAACTCCAGGAATAACGTTAACTGTGTAACTTGCGCCAACGAGCATGGCTCCTGTATTTCCGGCACTACAGAAACCATCAAGAACTTCACTTTTAAGCATGCCGAATCCGACCGCGATACTGGAATCCTTTTTCTGTGAGAAAGCTTTTGCAGGATGATCACCCATTTCAATGACCTGCGAGGTATGAACTATTTCAAACAAGGATGGTTCAACCTTCATTTCACTCAGTTTTCTGAGTATAGAAACTTCGTCGCCGATAAGAACCAGAGTCTCATCATCCGCTAAATGCTGAAGTGAGTCAACAGCGCCCTCAATGATTGAATCAGGTGCAAAATCACCACCCATGACATCAAGGCCAATTCTCATATTCCTGTTTTTAAGTTAAAGGAAGTCAGGCAGTGGTCTTCTTGGCAATAGCAAGTTTGCCTCTGTAGAACCCGCATTCAGGGCATACCCTGTGATACAAAACAGATGATCCGCAGTTTGAACAACTTCCAACTGTAGGCGCAGTTGCTTTGTAATGTGTTCTGCGCTTATCTCTTCTTGTTTTCGAGTGTTTGTGCTTAGGATTTGGCATTTTCTTCTGTATTTAATTATTGTTCATCAACTTTTTCAATTCATCCCACCGGGGATCATATACATTTTCTTCATCAATTATAAGCTCATCAAGTTTTTTAAGCATTTCCGGATCACAGGTGCTATTCCCGTCAATATCATCAGGATGCACTCTTTTTATTGGCAGAGCCAGATGAATAAACTCATAAATATGCTGCTGCAAATCCAGTTCATGTTCGTCAGACGGAAGAGAAATTATGTCAGGATCAGTGTCGTCTATGCTTTTCCCGAACTTAACCAGAAGTCTGTTCTCGCAGCTAACCGGCTGGGAAAACATCTCCAGGCATCTGTCACAGCATATTCTTACACTACCGGATATCCTTATCAGCAGGTCAGCATGAGAAGATATTTTATCTATCTCAATATTTGCAATAAGGCTTCCTTCCTTTACTTCCGACTCCTCAAACTTTTCAAAAAACTTTTTACTAATCTCAAAATCAAACTTGTGGCGTCCTTCTTTCAATCCGCTTAACGGTATAGTATATGTTACGGACATCATTTCAAATTTTGGTTTGCAAAAATATGAATCCTTCTTCAATTAAAAAAATTATCAACAAAAAAGTAACACTTATTACCATAAAAGACCACTTACCGATATAAAAACGCAGTTTGCCGATTTTCTGTTCCCCGCTCTTATAATGTAGATTACATTTGACACAGATTAAATAATTCAAGCTATGGGACACAGAGAATATAATAATTTAAGAGAAAGAGAACATCACCCGCAGGTGGGAATCGGGTTGTTCTTCATTGTACTGGGTCTGGCACTCCTGGTTGCCACCAATGATCTGCTCAACCTGGGAAGCGTAAGCAGTTATTTTACCTGGGAAACCGCAATGATCTTCATTGGAGTGCTTCTACTTCTTAACCTTCATTTTGCAGGAGGTTTGCTGCTGATAGCAGGAGGAGTCTGGTTTTTACAGGATCATATCTTTTTTATATCCCCTGAAACCTTTAAGACATTCTATTGGCCTGCCGTAATTGTAATTGTGGGTCTGTCATTTATAGTATCATCGTTATTTAAACGAAAATCATAACGTAATTAATTCAGAAACAAATAATTTTACGATCATGGAAACAAATAGAAATTTCAGAGATGAAATGCGAAGCGCCAGGGATGAGATGCGGAGTCACAGACGCGAGCATCTTAAAAGCAACAGGGCAATCATTGGTGTGATTCTTGTCCTGATCGGTCTATTCCTTGTGTTGAGAAACACCGGAATATTCCCTGATTTTATTGATCATGTTGTATTCAGCTGGCCAATGTTGCTGGTTGCAATAGGTCTTGTAATGACTCTCGGTGCTTCAGAAAAAACATCCGGGGTGATCGTAATGGCAGTAGGAGGATTTTTTCTTATTCCCATGATATTCCGTGAAACATTCCACGCCTATAACATGTTCTGGCCATCGATATTTATAATTATCGGGGTGATATTTATTTTCACAAAGCGTCGAGGGTGGAATAGTGCCACAACAACAAGCACATCAGGGGATGAGTATATCGACCTGGTACATGTATTCAGTGGCGGAGAACGTCAGATTGTGTCTGATAATTTCAAAGGGGGGAAAATTACTGCAGTATTTGGTGGCAGTGAAATTGACCTGACAAAATCAAAGCTTGCTCCAGGAGTATCGGAGCTCGAAATAGCCTGTGTGTTTGGCGGAACAACTATAATTGTACCCGACGACTGGTGGGTCAAGATAGAAGTTGTCCCGGTTCTCGGTGGCTTCGGCGACTCACGCAAATTAAATCCCGGCAGGACCGTGGACCCTTCAAAACAATTGGTAATCAAAGGAGCAGTAGTATTCGGTGGCGGAGAAGTAAAAAGTTATTAAAATATCAGGCGAATGAAACATCCTGTACTTACAAACAAAGTACGTCTGATTGTGTGGTGGCTGGTCTGGCTCATTCTTGCGCTGGGCCAGACACTTTTGTTTTACTTTGTATACGGAAGCTTTATCACTATAAGCCTGATCGATAGTCTGATATCATTATTGATCTACTCAGGGATAGCTCTGTCGATGTGGTACCCGTTCAGGTTTTTCACTTCAGGAGAAACACGTACAACAGTACTGATTTCAAATCTTGTAGCCAGTGGTGCACTTTCAGTAACNCTGTGGATTCTGATAACAAAACTTGTAATGACACTTGTCCTTCCTGANCAAAATAACTATCAGCAATACTGGGATGTTACATTACCTTTCAGAGTCGGAACCGGGGTGTTTATTTATGGCCTGACAATTCTGACTTACTTTCTTTTTGAGAGNCTTACGAATCTTTCTGAAAAAAATGCCAAAGAAGCGAGACTCGAGAGTCTTGTAAAAGAAACTGAACTTAAAATGCTGCGGTCACAAATCAATCCGCATTTTCTCTTCAACAGTCTGAATTCGATAAGTTCCCTGACAATTACNGACCCCGAAAAAGCCAGGGAGATGGTTGTAAAACTCTCGGAATTCATGAGATATGCTCTTTCAAGAAAGGATGAACAGCCGGTCTCACTTCAAAGTGAGCTCGAAAACCTGCGGTTGTATCTTGATATTGAAAAAGTAAGGTTCGGAGATAAACTTTCAACAGAAGAAAATATTGAAAGTAATTGTCTTGATTTTAATCTTCCCGTTATGCTCCTGCAGCCTCTTTATGAAAATGCAGTCAAACACGGAGTCTATGAAAGTACAGAATGTGTAAGCATTAAAACTCAGGCAAAAATCATTAACGGATACATCGAAATAACCATAAGCAATAATTATGATACCTCCCCAACATTGCTAAGGAGAGGTACAGGCACCGGTCTTTTAAATGTTACCAGGCGGCTCGAATTATTCTACGGCAAAAAGGCATCCATAAAGACATCGAAGGAAAATGGACTTTATACGGTAACCCTGTACATGCCGACTGAATAAATGTAAATGGCATTTGAAAATTAATATTTAATTTTAGGGTATAAATCAATTGACCGTATTTAACTACTTATGGTAACATAAAAACTATGGAAAAAATCAAAATTGTAATAATTGATGATGAAGCCCCTGCACGTGAAATAATTAAACATTATTTAAAGGAGATAGATTCAATTGAGGTTATCGATGAATGTGCTGATGGCTTTTCCGGTTTGAAGTCAATTTCTGTAATGAAACCCGATCTGGTTTTCCTTGATATCCAGATGCCCAGGCTTACCGGGATTGAAATGGTTGAGGTTCTTACAGAAAAACCCGAGATCATATTTACAACAGCCTACGACCAGTTTGCATTAAGAGCTTTTGAACTGAATGCTGTAGATTATCTTATGAAACCCTTTCCAAAAAGGAGGTTCATGGAGGCTGCCAATAAAGCTATTGATAAGATCCGTTCAGGGATCGGGAACAAAAAACAGGGGAACCAGCTTCTTTCAATAAAACCGGAACCCTCTTCTCCAGTAAACAGAATTGTTGTCCGAAAAGGAAATGCAATCAATCTCATACCTGTTGAACATATAAGATATGTTGAAGCTCAGGATGATTATGTAATGATCTATCATGCTGCAGGAAAAGCACTTAAACAGCAAACAATGAAGTTTTATGAGGATAATCTGCCGAAGGCTGATTTTGTAAGAATACACCGTTCATATATTGTAAAGGTTGAAGAGATCAAACAAATTGAACCATATGGAAAAGACAATCATATCGCAATCCTTAATTCAGGTGATAAACTTCCTGTAAGCCGTACCGGATACAAACATCTGAAAGAGGAGCTTAACTTCTAATTGTCGTGCGGTCGTGCAGTCGTGCGGTCGTGCGATCTTAATGTCCGGAGAATTATTGTTTTAACCTGTTCTCCTTTTGCCTCCTACTGAATAAAGAATAAATGGGCCGGTAACGGCGAAATCTGAAGAGAGGAACAGGATCATAACCATGAGTGCCTCCCGGTCGGCATCTCAGAATGCGGCCTGTCCCTAACATAAGACCTGTTAAAGGTCCGTGCATCTTCAATGCATCAAGCATATATTGTGAACATGATGGCTCATGCCTGCATGCCGGACGTAAAAATGGAGATATTGAATAACGGTAAAACAGTACCGGAAGTGACAGAAGTAAAGAAAATATGTTGCTTAACCACTTAATCATGCACAAAGATAATGATAGACATCATATTGATGTTTTATAAAACTGATAAAATAATAACTTTGCATCGTCTGCCAAAATGACCATTTACATCTGTCATAGCAGGTTTGGCAGAAGTTTTGCAGGAATTAATAGTAACTAATTTAAGAGGAGATTTATATTATGAATATCTGGATAATTTTTATAGGTTTTATGATCCTAAGTCTGATTGTAAGCCAGGTGTTGAAATCGAAATTCACAAAATATTCGAAAATACCATTAGACAATGGAATGTCAGGAAGGGATGTGGCAGAAAGAATGATGCGCGACCATGGCATAACTGATGTAAGGATTCAAAGTGTCGGGGGACGCCTGACAGACCACTATAATCCTGCTGATAAAACTATTAATCTGAGTGCCGATGTATATAATGGCAGAAGTATTTCATCTGCTGCAGTTGCAGCACATGAATGCGGGCACGCCGTTCAGCATGCAAAGGCATATGCCTGGCTTGGTTTCAGGTCCAACCTTGTTCCGGTGGTGAGCTTTGCGTCAAAATGGGTACAATGGATCCTTCTGGCAGGAGTACTTCTTATACAGACATTCCCGGCACTCCTGCTTGCAGGAATTGTGCTTTTTGCAATGACAACAGTATTCAGTTTTATAACTCTGCCCGTTGAAATCAATGCAAGTCAGCGTGCACTCGCCTGGCTTTCAAATGCAGGTATAACTTCTTTCGAAAATCATAGTAAAGCTCAGGATGCACTTAAGTGGGCTGCTTATACTTATGTAATTGCCGCCCTGGGTTCACTTGCGACTTTACTTTATTACATCATGATTTTTACCGGATCGAGGAGATAACCCCCTTTTAATTCCCCCCAAATGTGGGGAAATCTTCCTGTATTGTCTTTCAATCTAATACCATAATTCTAATCCCCCTATTGGGGGATGGCCGCGGAGCGGACAGGGGGTCTACCTCCCTTCCACCTCAAGCCATTTTGTCTTTTTGTGAATGGTCCTGACAACTGCCCAGATAACTATTGCAGACGCAAAAAGATATATCCACATCGGGGTAAAATAGATCCTTTCTGACAGAAAATAATTCCTGAACAAATCCAGAAGGGTGAATATCACAAATATGTTTACAAAGCTGTTGTATTCTCTTTTAAGAACATTCCTTACCGAGAATGGGAGCTTTGGTTTTATATAATTAAAGGAATATGGGATAAAGGAGCTTACGGTTTCTGACCATTTGTCATAGACCTCCCCGAACTTCTTACGTAAAAACTGCTCTTCTGCAAACATAATACGCTCATAATAAAGCCAGTATAAAAGACCGAACACTATTGTGAACCATAATGACCTTAGAAACAGGACGGGACCCAACCACATGAAAAAATTCCCGAGATAAAGCGGGTGACGAAGCAGCGAATATATTCCGGTAACATTAAGTTCATCCGCAATCTGCCCGGTAACAGTATTCCTTCCTGAGGTATTCTTTGGTGCAAAACCCACAGTTAAGATCCTGATTATCTCACCTAACAAACTTACTCCAAGAAAGATAAACTCATCCCTCATATCGAAAAGTATCGCCTGCCTGTTGCCCAGGTACATCATGATAATGCCTGCAACAATCATAAATACCGGTAGCCAGCTCCTTCTTTTAAATAACCAGTTACCACTGCTTTCAAATTCGTGTACAAGAGCCATCTTTATCTTTTTAGGTGACCCCGCAAAAGTAGAAAAAATCTAGAAACTATATTTAAAACGGAGAAAACCCAGATTAATTCTGGTTCTGTTACTGTTCTTCCCGCTTTCGAAGTGCTGCCAGAAAAGAGAGAGATCAACATTTTCCGCTAAAGAATAATCCATGGAGGGCCCGGCAAAATATCCTTTCAGGTCAGGAAACCACATTGCAGAAAAACTCATATTCAATAGTGGGGTAACCGGATATGAGAACTGGGTAAAAGAAGAAAACTTTGAGAAAGCAAGATCTTTCGTTGACATATTTCCAGAATACAAAGCAGTGAGACTGCTGAGGTCCATGGGATTATTACAGTACATTACCTGGAATTGGACAGATGAATTATTTCTGAAAACCTTGTCAAATCCGATTGTAAAGAGTCCTGTACCGGTAGTATCTAAAAGATTCTTTGCCGGTTGAAACCACGATGCTTCCCCTCTGAAAGAAACAGAGCCTAATGCTCCTGACCAGCCAGCTCCTGCCATCAAGTCCTCACTGTTTACATATCCTGCCAGGAACTGAAGATCATATCCCCATTTGTTAAACCTGTACAGGGCTGCAGCAGTGAGATGATCCTGGTAATCTGCTTTTACAGCTAATTCAACTGTTGATGAGAAATCAGGAAAATACTGCAATCTGATGGCATCACTGCCCGGGCGCTCAACATAATCAAAATCGAAGAAAGAATATGCATTGAAAATGTCATTAGGATTCCATACAAGAGTCTGCCCCCAGTTGATCCTCTGCCGTCCAACCCTTGCCTGGAATTTCCCGTAGTTATAATCCATCCATAACCTGTCGATGGTCGTATTCAGGAAAAAAGATTGTTCGTTAAGAAGATTCCACGACATATCAATCCAACCCTGATCTGCTCCTATGCTTTCAGAGTATGATCTTCCTGATCTGACCATATCCCCGGAGAACAGACGGTTCCTGAATTCTGCGGCAAAAGTTAGATGATCATTGACATATCCCTTCAGGTTAATACGGTTATGTATAAGATTCTCATTAATAAATGGCCCTGAAAGTGAATCAAACATGGCAGTTTGCATTGTTGTGAGATAACCGTTCAGAGTAAGGAATTTCTGTTTTTCCTGCGAAGAACCCAACCCTGATGCAAGTAGAAAATAAATGTATATTATTATAAGAATTCTTTTCATGTCAGAAGCATACAACAATTATTCCCTAACATCATCCGAAACTACTTTTCCGTCTTCAAGTGTAATGACCCGATGTGCCATTTTTACTACTCTGGCATCATGAGTAGAGAAAATGAAGGTTATTTTTTCTTCATGGTTTAGTTTCTCCATAATCTCGAGCAGCGTTGCAGCAGATTTAGAATCGAGGTTAGCTGTGGGTTCATCTGCCAGGACAAATTTTGGTCTCGATGCAAGTGCGCGTGCAACTGCTATTCGTTGCTGCTGACCTCCTGACATTTTTGTCGGACGACTGTTTGCCCTGTCAAACAAACCCACGGCTTTTAATAATTCAAATGTCCGTTCATCACGATCCTGTTTCGACCATTTCTGAAGGTTCATTATGAACTCGACATTTTCTTTTGCTGTCAGAACAGGAATCAGGTTATACGCCTGAAATACAAATCCGATATTCCTCATCCTGAAATCGATAAGTGCTGATGATTTCAACTTTGAAAGGTCTGTTCCGTCGATTATTATCTTACCGGAAGTAGGCATATCAAGACCGCCGATAAGGTTCAATAATGTTGTCTTTCCTGAGCCCGAAGGACCTACTATTGCTGCAAATTCAGCTTCCTGAAAATCAAGTGTAATATCATTTACTGCATTGACCTGGACTTCAGTTTCATTATATATTTTCTGAACGTTTTTTATTTCAAGTATTTTCATGATTAATCAGTTTTTAGAGTTAAAAATTATTCGGTTCTGATGGCTTCAACAGGGTTTAGTTTAAGCGCTTTCATAGCCGGGTAAATTGAAGATATTATTCCGGTTATTATTATCAGTATTGTCACAATTACAAAAAATCCGGCACTTATCTTAGGATAAACATTTGCGGAATAGCCCAATGCTCCGAATCCTTCAGCATATTGTGACAGATCTATTCCGGTATGTGCAGTTAACCTGACAACCAGATAACTAAGTATCATTCCGATAACTCCTCCGATAAGTGAAAGAAAGACCGATTCGAGCATAATCATTGAGAAGACCTTTTTCTTATTCATCCCTATTGCAGTTAACACTCCAAGCTCTCTGGTCCTTTCAAGGACTACCATTAGCATTGTGTTTATAATACCGAAAGCCAGTGCTGCAAGAATGATCAGTCCGAAAATCAGATAGAATTGTTGAACCATATCGGTCATCATTGCCAGCTCGGGCGATAATTTCTTCCAGCTGATAACCTCCATATCTGGAAGTTTCCCGGCAAGAGCATCCGTTATTGATTCTGTCTGTTCAAGATCATTTATCTTAATAATCATCTGATGATAAGAACTATCAGGGAGTCCTGTAAGTTTCTTCAGATCGGTATTTTTAATAAATACAGAGCTTTTTTCATAAACACTGTTGGATACTCTGTACAATCCGGTAAGTCTGAAGACTGCTCCTACCTGGTTATTGTCCTTGTCGAGAAAAGTCAGGGTGAGTCTTGCCCCTTCCCTGAACGACCATGCCTCCTTTGTAATAATCTGCCCGTACTTCTTCGCTTCACCGGCAGAGAAAACCGACTTCATCTTTTTAACAAACTGCTTCTCATTGGCAAATCTTTTTCCCGCTAATTTTCCCAGTTTGTCAATGGCTGATAGTGGAAGTCCTTTCCTTTTCAGCCTTGAAAGAGTTGATGTATCAATGGAATACCTTACTATATTCAAATCCTTTGCCAGTTCCTCGCCAATAAGGGCAAGATTATATTTAGATTCCTTCTGAAAATAGTCCCCTGTTCCCGTAATAATTTTTGTATATAAAGTGAATACCTGTTTTTCCTTCTCGGGATCAATACCAACGATCTGTACTCCGGTACTTTTAAAAGCAGAATTCGCCATCCCGGTAACTATTGTTCTTTCAACAATTCCAGAGATTCCAGACTCTGACTTTAGCATCTGATATACTCTCTCAGCATTACCAATAACAAGCTCAGGATCATTGTTTATCCTGAAGTTTTTATTGGTTATCTGTATATCCGATATCTCTTCATTTAATGCGTCATCAACTCGCTGGGCTATCAATCCATTCATCAGTGCAATAGAGAATACTCCTGCAAATATGCCGATTGTAACGGAAGAGATGACAACAAGGCTGCGCACCTTGTTTCGCCATACATTTTTCCATGCTGTTTTCCAGATCATAATTAACTTTATTATGCTTTTAAAGAATTGACTAATTTCATTTTATAGATTTTTCTTGCCGGGTAGATTACTGCAAACCCTACTATTACAGCAATAATCAACGATTGCCACAGAAAGTAGTAATCAACCGGCATGAAAGGCATAATGGGTTCCATTCCATAACTTTCGTAAACTTTTGCATATTCCCCTGTAAGCTTGATAGGATTATAAAGACCCACAACGATTGCGGGAATTGCGACTGCGATGCCACTTAATATTCCAAGCAGACCTATATAAATCATCTCAAGTGAAACAACCGTTGCCAATTTCGACTTCTGCATCCCTATTGCAACAAGCACTCCGAATTCACGCCTTCGCTCTGTGGTCATCATAAGCACAGTACCAAATATTCCAAAACCTATAACCATGTAAAGTATTGCAACCATTATGGCACCGCTCTTATTATCAGCGTCCATCTGGTTGATAAGCAACTCATTCATTTCGCGCCACCCAAGTAACCTGAGTGGAGAGGGCATCTTCTTTCCAAGGGAAGAAAGCATTTTATTTATTGCCTTATCGCTTTTGTCATTGATACTTAGTGCCAATGAAGTTATCATACCCTGTGCGTTGTAAAGTTCCTGGCTCTTTTCAATAGGGAGATATACTATCTTATTATCAATATCCGACGTTGGCATTCTGACGATACCTGCAANCCTGAATTTCCCTGCTGCAGTTGTTCCATGAAAACCTTGACCGAAAAGAATAAGAGTATCACCTATTTCGAGTTTAAGATATTTTGCAAGCCTGTCACCAATAAGAGCTTCCTGTTTCTCTGCAGAGAAATACCCGTTGCGAAAAGAAGCAACTCTTTTTATTACAGGCATGACAGTCGCGGAATCTTTTTCTGTGATCCCCAGATCAACCTGAAGAATTGCTTCCGAGGAATACCCTTCCTCCTTGAAAAGTTCCAGTTTAGATATAATTTTTTCAGGAAGATTTGATTTTTTAAGGCTTTCTATGACTGGTGCCGTCAGCCGGTATTTAACCAGCCTCCCTTTTACATCTGAGAGAAGAGATTCTTTTTCCGGATCGATCCCCAAAACCAGAACTCCCTTTGTAAGCGGTCCTGAAGAAGCAAGAGAAAAAGATTCAAATCGCGGGATAATGTCTTTTACATTTTTGTTCTCAGATAAGGTCTGACTAATTTCCGGGGTAAGACTAAAGGCATTATCTACCGTGGAATTATCCTTGAAATCTTCATGCTGAACCTGTATGTATCCGGTATATGATTCAATTGCATTTCTGAACATATGGTCATATGATCCGAGCTGAAGTGATCGCATTAAAAGGGCAAAAAACACTGCAAAAAATACTGATGCAACAGTTATGAGGGTTCTCCTTTTATTTCTCCAGAGATTGCGCCAGGCTATTTTATAGTTATCCATAAATCAATTATTTAAATATTTGGTAATTAAGTTGTCCGGAGCCGTAAAACCAAAGTCCGAAGAGATTCCAGATATATATATTGCTTCTGACTTCCGACTTCCAACTTCCCACTTACCTTAAGTTTTTCATGTTTTGCTGTGAGAAGAAGTTTTCAGCAATCTGGACATTGAATTTGATGTCCTTTATGTCGACCACAGTTTTATTACCTGGTTCTTCAGCAGGGGTCAGTTCCATACGTGTTGGGATTATTCTTCCATCGAGGGTTTTGATTTCAGAACCCGTTTCAGTTCTGACGAGAATTCCTTCCTCATCATAGAGTTCCGTCCTGAGAAAGAGAAAATCCTTCTTATCAATCCACCTGATTTGCTTCCCCCACACAACTGCAGCATTTTCCTTTGAAATCATCATGATTTTGAAACAGAGCCTTCCATCAATAGCTTCTTCCCCAATGATCTCATGGATATAGTCATTTATAACAGATGATTCTTTTAGAATATCATCGTTGGTATAATCAGAACCCATCCATCCCTGCGACATCATCGATGGGGGAAATTTGATCAGCCTGCTTATTGACGGATTCCAGCTCCACATCTCAGTTCCTCTTTTTAAAAAGGTCTGACCCGCATCCTTTGCAGGAGCAGTAATCAGAGTCAGTGCATAATCTTTGCCCAGTGACCAGTTTTTAAATTCAATTGTACGCTGCCATGTGGGACGAATAATAGTCATTGACATCACCATTATGCTTGATTTTTCACCATTGAATTTTTCATCTGCTTTTCTTACTATATCAGTAGCTGTCAAAGCCTGGGCAGGCAGAGTCAGGCTATTTATGAAGAGAAATATCAGTATCATACCCCTTTTGCTAATTTCATTCATTTCCATTCTATTTATAAAGTTCAATAATCCTGTTAACTGTTTTATCAAAATAATTATCGTCAACTTCATCCAGAAATGCAGTAATCCTTGCAAATCCCTCAATTGTATATATGAAGATGTTCATCTCAAGTATCGGATCATAATCTGAAGGCTTATTCCCTTTCTTTCGTATGAAATAATCTGCAATCATCCTGCTTGCAATGGCAAGGTTAGTATTATTACCATCTTTATATACTGATTCAACCGATGTGACTGGTTCCAGGAATGATTTAAAAAAATGATCCCTGACATCATTTTGCATCAGCAACTGAAAATAGAGTCTCCAGAAAGAGATTTTCTCCTTCAGTAATAAAAAGTATTTTCTTACAAAGAGCTCAAATTCTTCTTCTGAAAGATGACCATCTTTATCAGGATCGAGGTAATCGGAAATTTCTCCCATCGATCTGGAAATTATCTCTGCAAGAAGCTCCTCCTTGCTCTCAAAATAATTATACATAAGCCCTTTGGAAATACCGGCATGTTTTGCAATGTGGTTTATGGTGGTGTTATGATAACCCTCATTAGCAAAATGCTGCAGAGCGACATCCATAATAAGAGTTTTCTTTTCTTCCCTCATCTCCTCAAATTGTTTGGGTGTTCTAGGTGACATAATATTGTTTTTGAATGAACGGTCGGTCAAAATTAAAACAGGTTATTTTATTTTCCAAATTAAATTCAGAATATTTAACAGGATTACATTTTTTTATGTCTGAAGGCGCCATAAATCGGGTGAAAACAAATATTTGAACATTCAAGATTAATTATTCTCGAAAGATTTTTTATCTTTATCAATTGTACATAAACCAATTTTACAATGGCAAGTCTCAAGTTTTTACTGGGAATGATCCCATCGACTTCTAAAATTGAGGAGGCTGAAAAGGCCTTGATTACTGAATTTGAGAAATTAAATGTCTTTTCTGAATCGGATCAGTTAGCTAAATATAATGAGCTCAACAAATTTGTAACTTCTTCCGATTTTGTTCAGAAAAGAAAAGAAATTGAGTCCCTTCAGTACAAGAGTTCTGAGGAATATTCCAAAGAGAAAGAGTTTTTATCTCTTCAGAAATCCAAAGATATTGTTCTCTATTTCAGAACAATTGCCGGCTCTGACCTGAAAAAATTCATAGAGCTTGATGGTTCCAAGAAAATAGCCGGCTATGAATCTCTTGAGAAACTTGTTCAGTCTCTGGAATTCAGAGAAAAAATAAAGACTAAAGAATTTAAAGAATCAGATGATGCTAAAAAGCTTCAGGAATACAACAATCTGAAAGGCAGTTCTGAGATAAAGGATTATTATAAGTTCAAGTCATCAAAAGAGTATGCAAATTACCTTAACATTGATGGTTCAAAACGTCTCGAACGATATAATGAACTTAAAGATTATATAGCCTCTGCAGAATTCAAAAAACAGAAAGAGTATCTTCTTGACAAAAAGAGGTTTGAAAAAACCGAGATGTTTAAGGAAGTACAGGAATATGATGCTTTGAAAAAGAATCCTGATGTAATCTGGTATTTCAAAGTAAAGGATTCCAACAAATTTGATATCCTCAAACACCGTGAGCTGACATTCAGTGATGAGTTTAACTCTGAAAAGCTCGACACAAAGAAATGGCTCACCAACTATTACTGGGGCGAAAAGTTGCTCAAAGACAGATATTCTGTTGAATCAGATCTTCAGGCATATACTGAAAAAGAAAATTTTGAGATCAGAAACAGCATCCTTAAGATCAGTACCAAACCACAAAAAGTCAATGGCAAAGTATGGTCAGCTGCTCATGGATTTTCCTCAAAGGAATTCAGTTACACTTCCGGCCTGATAAATTCAGGTACCAGCTTCAGACAGAAATATGGTATTTTCACAGCAAAGGTCAAGCTTGGAGATGCCAATGCAAAAAATGCATTCTGGATGCTCTCCGATAAGATCACTCCTCATATCGATATCTGCCGTACTTCAAAAGGGAAAGTATGGTTCGATTACTTCACAGTAAAAGGGAATAACTCCAAAACTTCGGTTGGGTCACGCTATTCAAATGATTTCTTCATCTTTACCCTTGAATGGACTTCCGACAAACTTGTCTGGAAAATTAATGACAATGAAGTTTTTACCCAAACATCCGATGTTCCTCAGGAACCAATGTATGTTCTGTTTGCAGGTGGAACCGACAGGCTTCTCAACGGAATGACTTCGATGGAAATTGACTGGGTAAGAGTTTATCAACCAAAGAAATAACCTGATCTTGAATAATAACCTGTTTTAGGGAAGCACCTCAATGCTTCCCTAATTTTTTTATAAACAATTGCCATGCATTTTTAAATATCAGAACCCTGCATTATTTTTGTGCAGGAATGTAACTTATTTGATTTTCATCCGTCTTTGCAGTGTAATTGATCTTATGACAGTTAAAGAATATAACCGGTCAGTTGAAGAGTATGCCGATTCAGTCTATCGCTTCATCAGGGGGAACCTGAAGGACGAAGACAGGTCGAATGATATTGTCCAGGACAGCTATGAGAAACTGTGGAGACATGTTGCAGAGATTGAATATCCGGTAGTGAAATCGTGGTTGTTCTCGACTGCATACCATAATATGATTGATATTATCAGGAAAGAAAAGAGAATGACTTATCTTGAACCTGAACATGAAAGGGAAATGATATATGAATCTCAGTATAGCGATCTTAACGAAATTCTCCATGATGCCCTGGAACGTCTGCCCGAGCAACAGAAAACAGCCGTAATGCTTAGAGATTACGAAGGATACAGCTATAAAGAAATAGGAGATATTACAGGATTAAGTGAAGCCCAGGTTAAAATAAATATTTACAGAGGACGTATTGCATTAAAAGATTTTATCGGAAAAATTGAAACTGTGTTATAGCCATGCAAATCGACAGATCAAATTATGAAATATGGATCATTGATTGGCTCGATGGTAATCTCAACATCCATCAGGCTGAACAGTTAAAGTTATTCCTTGATGCAAATCCCGACCTCAGGGTGGAATTTGATGAACTTTCAAATGTCAACATTAAACCAAAAGGGAATCCTTACCCGAATAAAAACCAGCTCAAAAAAGAGACTACAGATCTGCCTGTTTCACAATTTGAATACCTGAGTGTCGGCTATTTTGAAAATGATCTTTCTAAAGATCAGGAGGCTGAATTACTGGAAATTATCGATAAAGATTCCCGGAAAAAATCCGTTTTTGAACTGATCGGGAAAACCAGACTTTCTCCTGTCCCGCTAAGTTATAAACACAAGAACCTGTTAATAAAAAGAACTTATACACAAAAAGTTATCCGTTTATCTGTCATTGGATTAAGTGCAGCAGCTACAATCGCAATAATGTTTATGGTTTATCAGGTTATTCCAAAGAGCCCAACTGATAAAATTGCTTCTGTAGCTCAAACCATTCAGGTTGACAGCAGTAAAAACAGATCTCGGGAAGAAGTTATTCCTGGTAATGCAATAGCAATAAAAGAGACCGTTCAGAACAAAAAGCAAAGTAGAAAAATGATAGCAGTCACCAACATAAACCTCAATGTGCCAGCTAATCAAATTCCCGTTATATCCCCAACGGTAGACTCCATGGTCAGAAATTCTGACAATCAAATCATTCAAAAGGCAAATGTCCCTGCAGTTGAAAAGATAATTCTGGCAGCAGAAAATTCAATTGAAAATCTTGTCGCATTGCACACAACTCCGGTTATTGCTGTTGAAGATGACGGCAGAAGCAAGCTCAACAGATTCATTGCGAAAACTTTTCGCGAAACATTTTTAAAGGATAAGGTTACAAAAGATACTCCTATTAAAGGTTACGAAATTGCAGAAGCCGGAGTAACCGGACTCAATAAATTATTTGGTTGGGAGATGGCACTTGATGAGAAAAAAAATGAGAGCGGAGAGCTGAGTTCAGTTTATTTCAGTTCGAAAATACTGAAGTTTAATGCCCCTGTTAAAAAATCTGAACCTCTTCAGTAACTTTTTGAATACCCTCTTCGTCACACCTCTGAAAACAATAACAATTTTAATTTTAAAAACCATGAAAAAGTTTGGAATTATAATATTGCTCACAGCAATAATCGTACAGGCGTTCAGCCAGAAATTATCGGCGGAGAGCCAGAATGACAAGAAACAGGGAACCGATGTCAGCAAGACAGAAAAAACGAAGGTCACTATAGGAAGAGATCTTTTAACCATACTTGAGAGTGATTCAGCAGTTAATTTTACAGTTGGAAACAAAGGATTTATCATTCATGAATCGCGGAAAGGATCAAAATTCAACATTGAGAAATATGCAGTTAATGATGAGTGGAACCAGGATGACCGCGATGAAGCACGCGAGAGAAGGAGAAACAGATTCAGGGGCCATTGGGCAGGAGTTGAATTCGGGTACAACAACTACCTTACTTCGGATAAAAGTCAGGTTATGCCTGATGCCATTGACTACATGACACTTCATACAGGTAAATCATCCAATTTCAATATCAACTTCTCGCAGCTGAATCTTGGTCTTGGAAGGCATGTTGGTTTTGTAACCGGCCTTGGATTAAACTGGAATAACTACCGGTTTGACGGAAACAACAGTATTCAAAAAGGAACTGGCGGTATTATTGAGATGCTCGATCCGGGAAGCCTTCTTAAAAAATCCAAGCTTGCAACATTATATCTTACACTTCCTTTTATGCTCGAAATGCAGATACCTGTAAACAGCAGCCATCTTAACATCGCAGCCGGACCAATCGGAGCCGTAAAGCTTGCATCACACACTAAAATGGTATTCCAGGAGAGTGGACAAACCTTGAAATCCTATAAAGACTTCAGTCTTAATATGCTCAGGTATGGCGCTACAGCACGTGTCGGTTATGAAAACTTTCAGCTCTATGGAACATATTATATGACTCCGTTATTCCAAAGCGGAAAAGGTCCCGGAGGTTATGACCTGTATCCGTTTGAAATAGGGGTGGCTTTTACATTCAACGATTAGTTCTTCCATCATTCCTTATAAATTAGGTTGGGACATGCTCATGCATGTCCCTTTTTGTTTGTCCTTGTTTCTTTTCTGCTCCTGCCGTATATTTGTGTTTATCATTTCAAGAGCAAAAATGGAAGACAAAAATTTGTCACCCCGCGAGATACGTCGCTACAGCAGACAGATCATGTTACCTGAAATAGGTATTAAAGGTCAGGAAAAGCTCAGGAAGGCAAAGGTTATCGTTATTGGTGCAGGAGGGCTCGGATGCCCTGTTCTTCAATATCTAACAGCTGCAGGGGTCGGTAAGATAACTATTATCGAATTTGATAAGGTTGATGAAACAAATCTTCAGAGACAGGTATTGTACGGATCGGCAGATGTAGGAAAACTAAAATCAATAATAGCAAAAAACCGTCTTGAACATCTTAACCTGCTGGGAGAAATTAAAATAATCAATCTCCGTCTTGACGTATCCAATGCTTTGAAAATAATAAAAGATTATGACATAATTGTTGATGCCACTGATAACTTTGAGGCAAGATATATTATCAACGATTCCTGTGTCATTCTTAACAAGCCGATGGTTCATGGATCAATATATAAATATGAGGGTCTCCTTTCTGTGTTCAATTATAAAGGGGGGCCAACCTACAGATGCTACAATCCTTCGGGCCCCGGTACAAAATCTAAAAATCCGGCTCCTTCAGAAGTAGGATTATTTGGAGTACTCCCCGGTATAACAGGAACGTATATGGCAAACGAGGTTATTAAGATAATTACTGAAACTGGTGAAGTTCTTAGTGGTAAAATTCTGTTGTTTAATATATTCAACAATACTTTCAGAACAATTTCTGTAACTGATATTCCGGAGAATCATATTGTCAGTAATTTAAATAATTCTCTGCTGTCATTCTAGACAATAACATATTAATTATGAGATTATTACTTATAAGCAATTCAACTAACCCGGGAGAGCCTTACCTTGATTATCCCAAAAACTATATCAGGGAATTTCTTGGACAAAAGCCGGTTAAGGCTCTTTTTATCCCATATGCAGCAGTCACATTTTCTTTCGATCAGTATGAATCAAAAGTCGCTGAGAGGTTCAGGGAAATTGGTCATGATATTGTTTCTGTTCACCGCTTTACTGATCCTGTTGCAGCAATATCAGAAGCTGCTGCAATTGTTGTCGGTGGTGGAAATACATGGAAACTACTTAAAATGATTAGAGATAATAATCTTATTGATATAGTTCGCAGGAAAGTTTTGTCAGGAACACCGTATATCGGCTGGAGTGCCGGATCAAATGTTGCCTGTCCGACCATAAAAACCACCAACGATATGCCAGTTATTGAGCCAGATTCCTTTGGCGCTTTTAACCTGATCCCTTTCCAGATAAACCCGCATTATCTGGATGCAAACCCGGCAGGCCATGCCGGAGAAACCAGGGAACAAAGGATTGAAGAATTCATCGAGGTAAATCCCGGCGTTTTTGTTGCAGGGTTGCGGGAAGGGTGTTTACTTCTGCGGGAAGGTGAAAACATCAGACTAACAGGTAACCGCAATGTGAGAATTTTCAGGAAAGGCATCTCTCCCATCGAACTGGGTCCCTCAGATGATTTATCCTTCCTGCTTAAATAAAAGAACTTTATTTATTCAAATGAATTAACTTAGTCCCCCGGCTTAATAACTGGCTGACAGACACTTTTATTAATTGCATGAAACTCACAATTAAAATATTGAAACTGTTTGCAATTCTGATCCTTGCAGTTTCAATAATACTCATTTCTGCCTCATTCCTTCTCCGGGATAAAGTTGCAGATATAATTCTGGTATCACTTAATAAAAATATTTCAACTAAACTGGATATAGGTTCTTTCAAGCTTTCTTTTCTGAAAAAATTCCCTAAAGCCTCCCTTGAACTGAAAAATGTACTGGTGCATTCCTCAACCGGTTTTAATTCTAAATCTTTTACTGGCATTAATACTGACACTCTTCTGTCAGCCAGGTCTGTTTCTGTCGAATTTAAAATTACCGATATTCTGAAAGGTATCTATAATATTGAGCGGATTGGCGCAAAGGATGGGAGACTGAACTTATATTCCGACACATCAGGCCTGGTTAACTATGATATAACTTCAAAAAAGGGAAATTCAGATGGTGGTGATTTCACAATAGACCTTGAAAGAGTCAATCTTAGTAATATTCAGACCAGTTATACTAATCTTTCAACAAAGCTTAAAGTAGAGGGGTTAATTAAAAACGCTAAACTAAAAAGCAGAATATCAGAAAGCAATATTGATCTTACAGCCCTTGCAGACATGCAGATTTCAGTATTTCAGCTATACAATTCAACAATAAGAAACAGGGTTATTGCTAACCTCGATTTAATACTTCAAAGCAATAAAAGCGGGATAAGATTTAAAAAAGGAGCTTTACATATTGACAATTTCGATTTTGAACTTGATGGCTTAATCTCTGCAGATAATATACTTGATCTAAATATCAGAGGAAACAATATTGATATATCAAAGATCAGAAAGTATTTCCCTGAAAAGTTCAATTCCCTGATATCTGATTATGACCCTGCGGGAATTCTGATTGTGAAAAGCAAGATAAAAGGTCCTTTATCAAGAACTTCCAATCCTCACATTGAGATCAGCTGTCTTCTGAATAAAGGCCGGATCACTTACAGTAAATCAGATCTGACTGTTGATAATCTTTCATTTTCGGGAGTTTATTCGAATGGCCTAAAAAACCGTCGTGAAACAAGCACTGTTTCAGTACATGATATTAAAGCGAGGCTGGGTACTGCTGAATATACCGGATCGTTGGTTATTACAGATTTTGTTTACCCGAAAACTGAACTTCTGCTGAAGGGGAAAGTTTTCCCGGAAGAGCTCAAAAAATATTTCAATATTAAAAATATCTCAGCAGCGTCAGGTTCATTCGATATAGACCTGAAGCTTATAACAAACTTCTGGCCGAAAGAAAAAATAACGCTGACTGACATAATTGATATTAAACCTGAAGCAAATATTGATTTTAACTCTCTGACAATTGGGTTTAACCATGACAGTATTCTGTTTCAGAATCTGAATGGAAAAATGTTCTTTTCCAATACTGTGATAGCTAAGAACCTGGGCTTCACCTTTAAAAAACAGAGAATTAAAATTGACGGAGAATTTGAAAATCTGCCTGAATGGCTTTCCGGAAGAGCTGTAAACCTAACTGCCAAAGCTGATGCGTCTTTCAGCAGATTAATTCCTGATATATTCTTTAAAGACTCTCCGGTCTCTTATCACATGTCACGACGAAAAACTGCATTTTCTTTGCCTGCTGATATATTTCTTGATTTAAATTTCAAAGTTGACTCACTTGATTACAAAACTTTTTCATCAACCGGAATATCGGGTACTCTGAATTACAAACCGGGATTATTAACTTTTAAATCCCTGAATTTAAATTCCTTAAACGGCACTATCTCAGGAAATGGTTTTTTGGTTCAGAACAACATTAAATCATGGATTGCCAGAGGTAATTTTAAGATTGCAGATGTTGATGTAAATAAAGCTTTTGTTACGTTCCATAATTTCGGGCAGGATTTTCTGAAAGCTGAAAATATTGCGGGTACGCTTTCCGGGACACTTTCGGTACTGATTCCAATGGATTCCCTTTTAACCCCGCAGATCAAGGTAATTACAGCTGAGGGAAANTACCAGCTACTGAATGGAGCTTTACTTAATTTTNATCCGGTTAAACAACTTTCTAAATTTATTGAGCTTTCTGAACTTGAGAATATCCACTTTGAGAAGATGGAGAACGATTTTTTTATAAGAAATAATATCCTTTTTATTCCACAGATGGATGTCAGATCATCTGCTGTTGATCTTTCAGTAAATGGGAAACACAGTTTTGATAATGACTATGAATATCATGTAAAAATGCTTCTGTCAGAGATTCTCAGTAAAAAAAGGAAAAAGAGTAAAAGCAATATTTCAGAATTCGGCATCGTTGAAGAGGATGGACTTGGTCGTACAAAACTTTTATTGAAGATCATTAATAAAGGAAATGATTTTAAAGTCAGTTATGACCTTAAGGCTGCCGGTAACGAAGTCAAAAACAATATCAAGGCTGAAAAGCAATCTCTTAAAAATATTCTCAACCAGGAATATGGCTGGTATAAGAGTGATTCCGTTCCGAAACAACAACCTGCAGAGAAGAAAAAAAGATTCAAAATTTCATTTGATGAAACTGATAGTACCAAAACAATATCTAAACCACCTGAAGTGAAGAAGAGAAACAGCCCGAAAAAGGTTTTCCGAATTGAGGATTAATTCATTGTGACTTAATTACATTCAAAATGAGAACAAGGAACTACATAGATATTGGTAATCATGATAAAATTTTATAAATCGCTTAAAAATCAATGAGTTTTATTCATGATTCCTGAAACACATTTAAAATAGAAACTAGTTGTTGATTAATTTACGACATAAAAATCTTGCGAAGCTGTTTCTTCTTCTTTTTGCAGTTGTGATTGGTATGGGGTCTCTCATCTACACAAATAACCTTGTTGGCAGGCTGAAGCAGGAGGAGAGAAAGAATATTGAACTTTGGGCTGAAGCAACAAGGCTCTTATCAGTATCAGACACCAGCCAGAATGTAGAGTTCCTCTTTTCAATTATAGCAAATAACAATACTATTCCAGTAATTCTTACAGATGAATCAGATAGTATTATTTCTTCAGGAAACTTTGATCCAGAAAAAATGAATAACTCAAAGTCTTTACGAAAAAGTCTGAAGAAAATAAAAGAAAAAAACGATCCGATCAGAATAGATTTTGGAGATGGTCACTATAACCTGATCTACTATAAAGACAGTATTATTCTGACAATGCTAATCTACTACCCGTATGTGCAATTGGGAATAATTCTCATGTTTATATTGGTTTCGTATCTTGCATTCCGTTCTTCCCGGAAAGCTGACCAGAACCAGGTCTGGGTCGGAATGTCAAAAGAAACGGCTCATCAGCTCGGTACGCCAACGTCTTCCCTGGCAGGTTGGATAGAAGTATTACAGAATAATTATCCTGAAATTTCCATTACAAAAGAACTTGCTTTAGATGTTGAACGTCTTGAAAAAGTTACAGAAAGGTTTTCAAGAATCGGTTCCAAACCGGCATTGACTCAGGAGGATCTGGTTTCCATTGTTTCACAAACAATTGAATATCTGAAATCAAGAACATCATCAAAGGTCCGGATTATAAACGACTATAATTCAGAAAAAGAGGTAATTGTTCCGGTCAATTCTGCTCTTTTTGAATGGGTCATTGAAAATGTATTTAAAAATGCTATTGACTCTATGGAAGGTTCCGGAGAGATAATAATCCGCATTTCAGAGACCGACAAAACAGCAGTTCTGGATATTTCAGATACCGGTAAGGGAATCCCGAAATCGGCTTTTAATAAGATTTTCCATCCCGGTTTTACGACAAAGCAAAGAGGATGGGGTCTGGGTCTTTCTCTTGCTAAACGTATAATCGAAGAATACCATAATGGTCGGATTTTTGTCAGGAATTCTGAGGTGGGAAAAGGTTCCTGCATAAGGATCATTATGAATAAGGAAAAGTTTTAAACTCTATATTTGTGGCCATTTATGAAGAGAGAAGAGATTGAGATAATGGCTCCTGCAGGATCGTATGAATCGCTTATTGCAGCAATTCAGGGCGGTGCTGACTCTGTTTACTTTGGTGTTGAGCAACTCAATATGAGAGCTGCTTCCTCAAATAATTTCACTCTTGATGACCTGAAAAAAATCTCAACAATCTGCAAAAAAAATGGCCTCAAAAGCTATATTACTGTTAATGTAGTTGTTTTTGACCATGAAATTGAACAGATGCACAAAATAATTGATGCTGCAGTTGAAAATGGGATAACTGCAGTTATTGCTTCTGATCTTTCAGTTATCAATTATGCTTTTGCCACAGGAATAGAAGTTCATCTTTCGACCCAGCTGAATATCACCAATATTGAATCATTGAAGTTCTATGCCCAATGGGCCGATGTGGTAGTACTGGCGCGCGAATTAAATCTTGATCAGGTCTGGTATATTTATAATTGCATCCGTGAGCAGGATATAAGAGGCCCTAAGGGCGATCTGATAAAAATTGAAATGTTTGTTCATGGTGCATTATGCATGGCTGTTTCAGGGAAATGCTATTTAAGTCTTCATGAAAACAATAAATCGGCAAACAGGGGAGAATGTTACCAGACTTGCCGTAAAGCGTATATTGCCACCGCAAAAGAGTCGGGGTATGAACTGGAGATTGATAATGAATACATTATGTCTCCCAAGGATCTGTGTACAATCGGATTTCTTGACAAGCTTATAGGAGCCGGAGTAAGGGTTCTTAAGATTGAAGGCAGGGCACGTTCTGCAGAATATGTCAGGGAAGTTTCATCTTGTTATAATGAAGCAGTCGAGGCAATTACACATGATACCTTCAGTAAAGAAAAAACAGAAAAATGGAGGACCCGACTGGCAACTGTTTTTAATAGAGGATTCTGGGATGGATACTACCTGGGACAGAAGATGGGGGACTGGAATACAAATTATGGTTCGAGTGCAACAAAAAGAAAAGTTTACCTTGGGAAAATCACCAATTATTTTACAAAACTCAATGTAGCGGAAATCAAATTGGAAAACGGTGACCTTACAAGTGGGGATGTATTACTTATCACAGGCCCTACAACAGGAGTTATTGAATATACCGTAGTCGAGATCCGCGTTGATCTGAAAGTGACAGAGAAAGCCTTAAAAGGCGAATTATGCTCAATTAAAACAGCTGATTATCTGAGAAGATCCGATAAGGTTTATAAATGGGTTAATGCCGCGGAGATCATTAAACAATAAAATCTTTCTGTTCCCATCGGATGGTCCGTGAAGCATCAAGAATTTTTAACGCATTATCTTCTACATTATCTGTATCGGTTTCAACATAAATGATATTCCCGCTCTTTTTTTTCTTCAGCCCGAACAAATATGCCTTATCATAGTATAATAAGGTTATTTCAATAGCTTTTGCAAAATCACCTGATTCCACTGCCTGAAGGGCATCCCGAGTATTATCTCCACCTAATCGCTTACTGATTTTCAGGATAGAAGCATTGAGTGTTTCTTCGGGATAATCGGAGTATTCCTGTAGCAACCGGGGCAGTCTCGTTTTCAAGTCCATCATGAGAACTATTGCCGGTGTTTCCTGCATATTTGAATAAAGCTTTTCCGGCATGAATACAGATCCAATATTCCGGCTTTCGTCTTCGACCCAGAAAGGAAGATCATAGTTAATTTTTTTCCATTCAGCATATAACAGGTTGGCAAAATGTTCCGTAGATGGCTGAGGAGGTTGTCCAAGAGACCCGAACGCTGAACCCTTATGATTTGCAAGACCCTCAAGATCAATAACTTGTTCCCCACAACTTTTGAGGTATTTGAGTATATGGGTTTTGCTGCTTCCTGTCATCCCCCCCAGAACAATCATTTTATTTTTCAGGGAAAGACATTCCAGAATATAGTTCCGGTACGACTTATAGCCTCCTTCCAGAATTTGTGCTTCAATATCACCTAATGAGAACAGCCAGGCCATTGCTTCTGATCTCATTCCTCCCCTCCAGCAATGAACAAGTAGTTTCCCGTTTTTTGCAATCTTAATGGCTTGTTCCAGCTTTGAAGACATGCTGGGAGCCGTAATTTTCAGTCCCGTAAGAATTGCAGGAATACGTCCTTCTTTCTTATACTTTGTCCCGACTGAAGCCCGTTCTGCATCGTCAAAAAGTGGGATATTGACTGATCCCGGAATATGGCCTGTCTTGAATTCTGAAGGAGACCTTACGTCAATCACGGGAGTTATTTCTGAAAGTTCCAGAAACCTGACAATATCAATTTTCTTTAACGCCATTGTTCCTTGAAATCCGGAAGTTAGTGATAGACCTTAATTAAGGGAGATTATTTCTTGAAGTACTTGGCAAACAGCTTTTTAAGATCTTCTATTCTGACCGGCTTACTGATAAAATCCTTAATACCTGCAAGTTCAGCTTTTCTTTTTGACTCAGGCATGTTATCTGCAGAAAATGCAACAATTAACACTGATTTATCAGTTTCAAGAATTTTTCGTGCTGATTCATAACCATCCATTTCAGGCATGATCAGATCCATGAAAATGATATCATATTTTTTAATTTTAGTCTGCAGATAGCCTGAATATCCGTCGTCAGCAACATCATATGAATATCCGAGACTTTTAAGCATGGTTCCGATAACTTTCTGGTTCATCTTGTTATCCTCAACAATGAATATTCTGAGGTCATTTCGTACCATACCTATATCCACAGAAGAATAAGGATCTTCAATGAATGGAAAACTGTTTTTAATTACGTTAAGCAATTCGTTGATATCAAAAGGTTTAACAAGATAATGGTCAATCCCGAGAGTAATACATTTCAGGTAATTACCCTTCTTATCACTTAAACTTATAAGAAGAATAATAAAGTTGGAGGTAAGGTTATTTTCCCACAAAACCCTTGCAGCATTGAATCCGCTTAGTTCCTCATCGTCAAACAATACAACAAGATTATACCTCTTATCGGGATAATTCATATTAACCCTGATCTGGTTAACTGTGGTTTTCATGAATGTCGTAACAGAAACATTAAGCCCGAGTTTGTGCAATGCCGACAATATTTCATCATCTCTGTTCTGGGTTCCTGTTATAACAAGAGTATTGATTTTATCGAAAGATTTAATTTTTTCAAGCGAGAGATCTTTAATGGGTCTGTCGAATGAGTAAGTGTGGATCGTAAACGACACTTTTGTACCAAGGTCATTTAAAAGACCGGAAGGACTTTCTGCGGATAGTTCCCCTCCCATGAGCTCAACCAGCTGTTTTGACAAAATTGTCCCGAACCCCGACTCATCACTGTTCCGGACAGCTTTTGATTCAATATTGACAAAATCCCCGAAGATTTTCTTTAACGTAGCTTTGTCAAAACTTATTCCGGTGTCAAGCAGATCAAAACCCAGAATAATTACTCCGTCTTTATTGCTCTTAAGGTTGCATGTCAGGCGGATCTCTCCTTTCATTGTATTTCTAAGAGAATTGTTTATCAGATTTGTCAGGATTTGTCTGAGTCTGAACGGATCCCCGATTATAGTTTCCGGCACATTATCATCAATTATACAGACAAGGCTTAGGTTGTTATCGGTTATGTATGTTTTAGAAAGATCTATGCAATAATTTACCTCTTCCCTTAAATTATAAGGAACCTCATCGAGGATCATTCTTCCTGATTCAATTCTTGAAAAATCAAGAATATCATTGATAATATTCAATAAGACCTCTGTTGAACGATGAAGAAGATTTACAACCTCTTTTGCTTCATCTGTAAGATCAAATTTTTTCAGCACATCTGTCATACCGATGATCCCATTCAGAGGAGTCCTGATCTCATAGCTCATCCTTGCAAGGAATTCGGACTTGGCAACGTTTGCTTTAGCTTCCTGTTTTCTGGCTGATTCAAGCATTGTGACATCAATTAGAATCTCCATAGTTGCCTCCTCTCCCATGAATGAAACAGGAATACTGTTCCTGAAGAGGACAATTTCGCCTACCTCTTTCTTGATGATTACAAATTGTTCAGGCTGGAATGACCCGCCAAGGTTCTTTGAAAAATAATCACTGTCATCAGGAAGAGTCGTTTCNGGAAATATCTTGCCTTGCATTTCCAGGTCGCTGGCATAGGAGTATTGCCTTGCAGCTACCTTATTTGCTTTTATTATTTCTCTGCCTTTATTATGAATTATTACACCCACAGGCATTTCTTCGATCAGCTTGAAGAGCATATTTTCAGAAGCTTCCAGCCTTTCCATCTCTGTTTTCTGCTTTTTAAAATATCGCAGAAAAACCGATATAATCAATTGTATAAGAAGCAGGGTGCCAAATACGATAAACAGTGAGTAAATAATTATATTCTTTTGAAAAAGTTCAGTAGGTGCAGAAAACACAAGTCCAAAATTTCTTCTGAGAAGTTGAGAAGAATAGTACGATGAAATTATCTCTTTTGATTTTCCATTAATTGTAGCCTGATGACTTTGCTTACCCTGCGATCCTTCGATAACCGTGCTGGTAATTTTCCCGATTTGCGAATATTCTATCTTGCCCTCATAGTTATCGTAAATTATTTCCCCTGAATCACTTACAACCCATTGCCATTGATAATCTTTAAGATTAAATACTTTGAATAATTCCGTAAAATATTTCTGGAAATCGAGTGTAACGACAATATTCCCCACCAGATTTTCATTATTTATCAGTGGTAAATAATAATTATACCTGCGGTTTTCTTCAACAAGTTTATCCTGAGGAAGTATTTCAGCCTGTTCCCGAAGAGTATATGGATTTTCAAGCCATCCACTTTCACCATCCTTTTTTAAAGTAAATTCATTTTTATTATTATTGAACAATTTTATACCGGTAATCAAATCCTGGTATTTAGTAAAGAAGAGTTTCATTTTTTCTTTCACCCTGTAATGACTCTCGGGATCAGAAAAAAACTGTTTGATGTCCTCATTAAAAGTAACCTGGTTTAAATCGCTTACGAAAGTGTTATTTGTATTATCTACAGAAAGTCCAACAATCTGAACCTGCCTGTCAAGCAATTCGCTTATATATTTTATCTGCTTATTGTATAGATTGTTATAATAGATAAAATTAGCCAGAAGTATTAATAGAAAAGCCGAATAAGCAATAATCAGGTTCCTTCTCATCAGAAAAATTTATCAATCTGAAATTTAATATAAAGATAGTCTTTAATACAATAAATATCAACCTGCTCTCACCTGTACTTCCGGTTATCACCTTCCATAATATTCAGGTAGCTTTTATAACGTAGAAAATCAATTTCTCCTTTTTCAACTGCCTTTCTGACAGCACATTCCGGCTCATCAAGGTGAAGACAATTGTTGAATCTGCATTCCTTAGACTTAATGAATATTTCTCTGAAAAAATGATATATTTCATTTTTTTCCATATCCACAACACCAAAACCTCTGATGCCCGGGGTGTCAATCACAAAGCCCCCAAAAGGCATTCTGTGCATCTCAGGAAAAGTTGTAATATGTTTCCCCTGTTTATGAAAATCGGATATTTCAGCAGTTTTGAGATTCAGCTCCGGATTAAAAATATTAAGCAAAGTTGTTTTCCCGACACCTGAATTTCCCGAGATAAGACTGATCTTGTCTTTCATAAGTAATTTGAGCACCTCAATATTTGTCTGCTGGTGTATTGATAATCTGATACACTCATAGCCAATTTTCCGATACATGGATTCAAGATATTCCATTTTTTCGGTCTCCTGGGAACCGTACAAATCTGTTTTGTTTATAATAATTCTGGCCGGAACTCTGTACGCTTCTGCTGTAATAAGAAACCTGTCTATGAATTCCACCGGTGTTTCAGGAAGAATTATTGTGACCATAAGAAATACCTGATCAATATTCGCTGCGAGTATCTGGGAATGTTTCGAAAGGTTGGATGATTTTCTAAGAATGTAATTCTTTCGGTCAAGTACTTCTGTGATGATCCCTGTCTGGTTCTTAGTATCAATCTCGAAAAGTACATTGTCGCCGACTGCAATAGGATTGGTCGTCCGCAATTCTTTTATCCTAAGCTTTCCTTTTACTGAACAATTGAGGATTGCTCCCGAACTGCTGAGAACCTTGTAATTACTACCTGTAGATTTTAATACCAGACCACTCTCCAATTGAAATGATTTTGGACAAAAGTAAGGAAATTTGCCCAAAAGAAAATAGGGACATACCCTGGCATGTCCCTATTGAATATTCGATTTTAACTATTTTCTAATTGTCAGAAGCCATAAGAAGGAAAGGTTTCATCTCAAAGCTATGGTAATAAGGTCTTAACCTTTCGGTATTATAATCTGCCAGTTTGACTATTTTTTTGGATGCAGTAACCACATCGATTGGCAGATTGTCGTATCTTCCGTTCTTAAGGACCACAATCCTTCCATGTACACCTTTGAGAATAAGATCGAGTGCTAAATTTCCGTAAGCCATCGGAACAATTGAATCAAGCGCATCGGGATCTCCGCCACGTACCAGGTAACCAAGTTTCTGGTTAATCACATTAATTGTTTTCCCATGATTATATTTTGATGAAAGATCTTTCAGTTTTGCCGATACCATATCACCAATACCTCCAAGTTTTGCATGACCGTAAGCATCCTTTTCACTGTCGGCAAATATCATCTGGCCTCCTTTAAACATAGCCCCTTCAGAAACAAGGACTACTGAATATTTGCTCGGATTTTTATTCCTGTCATCAGTCATAAGTTTCGCAAGCTGATCAATTTCAAATTCATATTCAGGGATCACACATCTGTTGGCAGCACCTGCCAGTGTAGGAAGCATGGCTGTAAAACCGGCATATCTTCCGAATACTTCAAGAACTAGAAACCTTTCATGCGATCCGGCAGATGTCCTGAGGCTATTCGTAATCTGGATGGTTCTGGAGATGCAGGTGCTGAAACCAATACAATAATCAGTTCCGGGAACATCGTTGTCCATTGTTTTAGGAATAGCGACAACGTTCACCCCTTTTTTGTAAAGATGAACACCATAACTGAGCGTATCATCACCTCCTATCGGAATAAGATAATCAACGCCAAGCCATTCGAGATTTTTAATAATCTCCGGAGTAATGTCGTTATATTCAGCATTATAGGTGCTTTTAAGATGTTCAGGAACGCTGTCCTTCGACATATGGCTGGGTCTTGTTCTTGAGGTATGTAGAAATGTTCCACCAGTACGACCTGCTTTATTTACAATATCATCTGTCAGTATCTGATAATTATTTGAGTTGTCTGCCTTTGCATCCCTGATCAGTTCAGAAATACCAGCCCATCCTCTGCGAAGTCCGATAACTTTGTATCCCTCCCTGTTTGCACGGATTGTTACAGCACGGATAGCCGGATTAAGCCCCGGAACATCTCCTCCGCCGGTAAGAATAGCAATGATCCCCTTAGTTGTTTTTGAAGTTGCCATGTTTTTTTGCTTTTTATTTGGTTCCATTAGTAGTAATTTTAAGACCTCTAAAGTAAAACTTTTTAATATTATTCCAAAACCGTTACAGTGGCAGATAATCAATACGATAACAGCAAACCAAAGAACTCCTCCGTTTTAATAACAGGAGGAAGCGGGTTAATTGGAAAATATTTAACCAGATCGCTGCTGAATGAGGGTTTTAAGGTGTCTCTCCTCTCAAGAAAACCTGGCCGGATCGAGAATGTCAGAATATTCCATTGGGACCTAGAGAAACAGATTATTGATCCGGATGCTTTTAAAGAAGTGGATTATCTGATCCACCTGGCCGGAGCAAATATCGGGGAAAAACGGTGGACTAAAGATAGAAAACTGGAAATAATAAACAGCCGTATTGAGTCAGGGAAATTTCTGGCCAAAGTTATTAATGATAATAAAATTAAACTCAGGGCTTTTATCTCAGCATCCGCAGTAGGGTATTATGGTTCAGTAACAACCGAGAACATCTTTAATGAAACAGATCCTTCCGCTGAAGATTTTCTTGGTACAACATGCAAAGCCTGGGAAGAGTCTGCAGAACAGTTTGAAAATGCCGGCATACGCACTGTAAAAATAAGAACAGCAGTTGTGCTTGAAAAAACCGACAGTGCTCTTTCAAAACTGATGATTACTGCAAAATTTGGCTTTTTAGTACAAACAGGAAATGGGCGTCAGTACATGCCCTGGATCCATATTAATGATCTCTGCGGTATTTACCTTAAAGCAATTACAAATTCTGAAATGTCAGGAGCTTATAATGCTGTATCGCCTCAACATACAACACACAAGGAATTTATGCGGGTTCTTGGAAAAGTATCAAAATGTTCTGTCTCTTTTCTGCCTGTCCCGGGCTTCATTATAAAGATTATTCTGGGGCAAATGTCAGATGTGGTTCTCAATGGAAGCCGTATCTCTTCTGAAAAAATTGTAAATTCAGGTTACCGTTTCAGGTTTAGTGACCTTGAAGATGCTCTGAAAAATGTATTTCAGACCTGAACTTCCACTATTTCCCTCCAATCTGCATTTCAGCAACTCTAAAGGTGGGTGAAGCAAAAGTGTTATTCATATCAATATCGTTGCCCATCATATCTATTCCGCTGAGTATATCAAATGCTTTCCCTGCAATTGTAACACCTTTAACCGGGGAGGCAATTTCTCCGTTTACAATCCAGAAACCACTTGCTCCTCCGCTGAAATTTCCGCTTACAGAATCAATGCCATAACCTGTTACCTCTTTAAGAAACAGTCCTTTCTTTGTGGCTGAAATAATCTCTTTCTGAGTATATTTCCCTGGTTCAAGATAAACATTATGGGTTCCTATTCCCGGCAAGCTGCTGAAACCTCCGCGTGATGCATTTCCGGTGCTTTGTACACCGGCCCTTTTTGCTGCCTTTGTGTTATATATAAAACTCCTGAGAATACCGTTCTGAACCAGAATGTTTTTCATGGTAGGTACTCCTTCTCCATCAAATGGAGCGCTTGCCAAACCTTTTGGTCTGGTGCCATCATCTATCATTGTAAGCAGTGATGAAGCAAATTGTTTGTTTAGCTGATCTTTCAGGAAGCTTGCTCCCTGAATGACACGTTCTCCGTTTATGGCTGCAATGATACCTCCAATCAGTGATCGAGCAACATCCGGATCAAATATAACCGAAGCTCTCTGGGTGTTAATCATAACCGGGTCGAGAAGTTCCCAGGCCCTGCGTGAGGCAATTGTAGCAATCTCTTCGAGTGAAATCAGATCACCAAAAAATACCCGTGAACAGTATTCACCACCTGTGTTTTTCTGATCTCCTTTTTCTGCAACAACGCTTACCCCAAGAGAGCAGCCAGATGATTTATAACTTTTCAGAAGCCCGTTGGAATTTGCAATAAATACTTCAGATTCACCTTCCCCGTACCCTGCACCTGAACTTTTTGTTATCCTGGGATCTTTCATTGCAAGCTTTTCAAGCTCAAGAACCATTGCAATTTTCTTTTCCATCGTTACCGAGGCAACAGAAGAATCATACAATCCGTCAACTGAAGTAACTCCTTTATCATCAGTCAGAACATTGTTCTCATCAGGGGAGGATAGCCTGGCAAATGCTATTGCACGTGAAATTGTGTCTTCAAGCGATCTGTCACTGAAATCATTACAATGGCTGAAGCCCATCTTCCCGTCAACAAAAACTCTGAACCCGACCCCCTGGGAAGAGGCTTCCTCTATAGTTTCTATTTCTGATTTGAGAACATTTACCGACAGATTTCTGTTTGATTCGATAAAAACCTCTGCGGAATTTGCTCCCAGGCTGAGGCTTTTTTTAACCAGTTTTTCTGCTAATTCTATATTGTTCATGATTATTTCTGTTGAATATTTGACTACGCTTTACTTCCTCCAACGTTTATACCCCTGATCCGAACTGTTGGCATACCTGCCGTCACTTCAGCAGCCTGACCTTTACCACATATTCCGGGTCCGAAATCAAGATCATTCCCAACTGCATCAATATTAGATATCACATCCATGCATGAGCCAATTAGTGTTGCACCTTTTATCGGATTGGTTTTCTTGCCGTTTTCGATCATATATGCTTCACGACAGGTAAAGTTAAATACACCTGTAACCGGATTTACGCTTCCTCCGCTGAGGCTCTGAACGTATATTCCTTTTTTTGTCGAGGCAAGTATTTCTTCAGGTTTATCCTTTCCTATATCGATAAAAGTATTTGTCATTCTCGGTATCGGTATGTATCTGAATGATTCGCGCCGGCCATTACCAGTCCTTTCCATTGAAAGTTGTTTCGCACTGAGAACATCAGTCATAAATCCCTTCAACACTCCGTTTTCAATTAGAATATTCCGCTTGACTTTTGTTCCCTCATCGTCAAAATTTATTGTACCGCGGAAATTCGGAAGGGTGCCATCATCAACCATTGTAAAACAGTCGCTTGCTACTTTTTGTCCAACTTTACCGGTAAATGCACCTATTCCTTTGGCAATATTATCAGCCTCAAGAGGGTGCCCTACAGCCTCATGAACCAGCACTCCGCCCCATCCGTTTTGCATAACAACATCCATAATGCCTGCCGGAGCATCTTCCGCTGCAAGCATTGCTATAGCTTCCCTTGCGGCATTTCTGGCGACAGTCTCAGGAGTTACATTTTCAAACATCTCAAAACCTGAATGATTGCTGAGTCGTTCTCTGGCCATATGGCGTGCTTTACCGTCGTCGCTCAGAGCCTGGACAATGAAGAACAACATTGGCAATTCATCACGCAGATAAATACCCTCACTTGTAACAATGACCCTGCTTCTTATCTCATCGTTGTAATCAACCATCGCCATTTTAATTCTAGGGTCATAATCTTTAGCTGCCTGGTCGGCTCTTTTAATGATTTCAATTCTTTTTCCGTCAGCAATATCACCAAGTGGCTGTTTTACAGTGACAAATGAAGGATAAGTTACTTCAGAAATATTTACAGGTTTAATCTGGTTTCCATTACGGGCTACATATGATGCTACCTCAGCTGCTCTTAAAAGCTTTTCTTCGGTTATTTCATCAGTATACGCGTACCCTGTTTTATTACCGGATATCACTCTTACTCCGGCACCCTGACTTATCCCGTACAAACCGCTTTTAAACCTGGATTCTTCCATAACAATCTGTCGTGAAATACGGTTTTCAAGGTATACATCTGCGAAATCACCTCCTTTTTCAAGTGCTTTTGAGACTACTCTTGACAGCATCTCTTTGTCCATGTCCATGCCGGAAGAAGGCTTTACTCCTGCCTTACATGATATTAACTGGGTCATGAGGGCCGGGGTCGCAGCAATCAGTAATCCTCCTTTCATGCTCAGTTCAAGGAATTTCCTGCGGGGAATATCTCTTACTGAATGTTTTTCCATGCTCATTTTATTTGGTTTTGGGTTATCAGATATTTTCTTAAAAATATTAAATATTTTGTTCTTCCTTATCTAATTACAAAATCTTTATTCTTCAAAATCCCCCCTGGAAAATAGCTCACCCCATGCCTTATCCCGGCTACAGCATATTTTTTTAATTNTGTTGTTCTAACCTGTTGATAATGAAGTTNANGGCAGGTTGCCCTGCTGATAATACAGATTCGCAGAAATCATCAAGATTCCCGTGGGAAAGACAACATTCTTCATATGTAATAGTCTTGCTGAATTACAGGGGAATAATTTCAAATAGAATCAGCCACGTTTGGAAATGATCAACAGCTTATCAATATCAACAATTTCAATAGTCTTTCCAAAAACTCTTATTATTCCCTCTTTCTTGAAATCTGATAAAGTCCTTATGACGTTTGCTGTACTCATACCAATATAGTCAGCAATCTCTTTCCTTGAAACCGGGAGGTCAAAGACACGTGAATTATAAATTTCTTTGGTAAAATAAAGCAGGACAAAAGCTACACGGCCAACCAGGTTTTTCTGTCTGATATCGAGTGTCTGACTTATTATCTTATCGTTTATCATTGAGATCTTGGTCAGCAACCCCATAGCAAACCCTCCGTTTCTTAAGAAAAGTTCTTTGATAAAACCGAGCTTCACCATGCAAACAACTGAATCTTCAAGAGCAGACACGGAATACTGGTAACGTTCCTCAGAAAAAATACTCATGTTACTCACAAACTCGAAAGGACGGGTAATGGTTATTACCTGCTCCTCACCTGTTGAAGTCCTTCTGTAAAGTTTGACAAGTCCGCTTTTCAGATATTTGAAGTTTGTGATCTTTTCTCCTTCGTGATTTATTATCTCCCCTTTTCGAAAAAACTGTTCCTCCTTGTTTTCGCACAATTCTTCTACTGAATGGTCATCAAGATATGAAAATACTACATCCCGGAAATCACATTGTGAGCATGTACAGGGCTTCTTCTTTTCGTTCACACTATTCTGTTTTTTGCAAATTTACCATTTTCCTTCTCATATTGTCAAATTTCAATTTGTTTTATTGCCAAATTTAGGCCTAATTTGAAAGACAATTTATTCTTTTTGTCCTTTTTACAGAAATGATATATAAAACTGATTATCATATGCATTCCTCCTTCAGCGACGGCCGCTCAGCTCCGGAGGACTACATTGCGCCTGCTGTTGCTGCAGGATTAAGTGAGATAGGCTTTTCTGAACATCTTACATTATTCAAAGATCTTGAGGACTGGAATATGAACCCGGTAAANATTTTTCCCTATCTCAGGCATGTAGAATCATTAAGGAAGAAAACCAGAAATATAAAAATCAAAACAGGCCTTGAGGTTGATTTTTTTGCCGGAAAAGCAGAAGAGATCCGCAATTTTCTGAATCCTCTTCCTCTTGATTATATTATAGGATCAGTTCATTATCTGGGTGAAAAAACAGTGGATGTGGGTCCTGAATTTTATGAGGGGAAAAGTATTGAAACCCTTTTTGAAGCTTATTTTGATTCTGTGATTTCCGCTGTTGAGTCAGAACTCTTTGATATAATCGGTCATTGCGATTTAATAAGAATCTACGGTTATAAACCTTCATCCGATCTGGAACCTCTTTACAGAAAGCTTGCAAAAACAATGAAATCTTATAATGTTGCTTTTGAGGTCAATACAAATGGCAGAAACAGACCACTTGCTGATTTCTACCCCGACAGAAAGTTCCTTCACATTTTCAGGGAAGAAAACGTACCCGTCTGCGTTAATTCTGATGCCCATATGCCATCAAGGGTCGGGCAATATTTTGATGAGGCCTATGAATTGCTCAGGTATGTTGGTTTTACCGAAATGGCAGTTTTTGACAATAGAGTCAGGAGGATGGTTTCATTCTGATGACCAGGTGCCCTGAAATCTCCTGAAAAGAGACAATATTTGCAAATCGGTTTTTTTCTTTTTATATCTTTGGTAAAGCAAATACGTGTACTAAATACACTTTATCGTTAACTTTTATGATAATGAAAAAGAGAGCAAGTTTTCTGATTATTTCTGCATTTATTCTTTTGTTGTGGACCTCATGTTCCTCAAAACTGGAAAACTACATACAGACAGCCGGATCGGAAGTTATATCATTCCGGGTTCTTCCCTTTGAACTCACTGATATAAAGCTTCTTGATGGTCCATTTCTTCGTGCAACTCAGCTCAATGAGAAAATTCTTCTGAATTATGAACCCGATCGTCTGCTTTCTAAATTCTATACAGAAGCAGGACTGAAACCCAAAGCAGAACATTATTTAGGCTGGGAGGACGAAACAATTGCCGGTCATAGCCTCGGTCATTACTTAAGTGCTTGTTCAATGATGTTTCAGACAACCGGCGATAAGCGCTTTCTTGAAAGAGTCAATTATATAGTCGATGAGCTGGAAACAGTACAGGACAAAAATCTTAACGGTTACATCGGAGCTTTTCCAAATGGGGAAAAAATATTTGAAAATGAGGTGGCAAAAGGCGACATAAGGTCGCAGGGATTTGATCTCAACGGAATCTGGGCGCCTTTCTACACAGAACATAAGATTATGGCAGGATTAAGGGATGCTTACCGTTTGTGCAGGAATATAAAAGCAATTGAAATTGAAAAACGTTTTGCTGACTGGCTCGATGGAATTGTATCGTCTCTCAACGATGAACAGGTTCAAAAAATGCTACGCTGCGAACATGGAGGGATCAGCGAAACACTTGCTGATCTGTATGCCGATACAAAAGATGAGAAATACCTCAGGATTTCTAAAATATATTATCAGAAAGCCATCCTCGACCCGCTCAAAGAAGGAAAAGATGTTCTCCCCGGGAAACACTGCAACACTAACATTCCCAAGCTCATAGCATTGTCACGCATCTATGAGTTAACAGGAGATACTTCTGATCGCAAGGCAGCCGAATTTTTCTGGAAAACAGTAGTAAATCATCACTCTTATGTTACCGGAGGAAACGGGGACAATGAATATTTTGGTCCTGCAGATAAGCTCCGGAACAGGCTCGATGAAGGGACCACCGAATCATGTAATGTTTATAATATGCTTAAACTTACGGAACATCTGTTTGAATGGGAAGCATCGGCAAAGGTGGCAGATTTTTACGAAAGAGCCCTCTTTAATCATATCCTCTCAACACAGAATCCTGAAAACGGAAAAGTCACTTATAATCTTTCTCTCGATATGGGAGGATTTAAGGATTTTCAGGATCCTTTCTCGTTTACATGTTGTGTGGGTACAGGAATGGAAAACCATTCGAAATACGGTAAAAATATTTTCTACCATAATGATAATGAATTATTCGTATTCCAATTTATTGCCTCAGAACTAACCTGGAAAGAAAAAGGAATTGTCGTAACTCAAAAAACCGCATACCCTGAAGAACAGGGTTCTGCTTTTGAATTCAAATGTGAAAAACCGGTTAACCTTACCCTCCAGATACGATATCCTTCCTGGGCAAAAAACGGGATTGAAATAAAAGTGAATGGCAAAAGGAAAAATTTTAAGCAGGAGTCCGGTAGTTTCGCGGCAATTAACAGGACCTGGAAAACAGGAGATATTGTGGAAGTTAAGATTCCATTTTCCTTACGTCTTGAAGCAATGCCCGACGACAGCAACAGGGTAGCTGTGATGTATGGTCCACTTGTACTTGCCGGTGATCTTGGTCCTGTAGCTGATTCTTCATCAAGAGATGCAATGTTTGTACCCGTTCTGATGACTGAGAACAGGGATCCCTCAGCCTGGATGAAGCCTGTGGATGGGAAGCCAAATACTTTCGTTACTGTCAACACAGGACGTCCGCATGATGTTAAAATGAAACCCTTTTATGCCACATACGACAGAAGATATTCAGTTTACTGGGATCTGTTCAATGAGAAAGGATGGAAGGCAAAGCAGCAGGAATATATTGCTGAACTTGAAAAGATTAAAAAACTTAAAGCATCTGAAATTGATTTTGTGCAACCAGGTGAGATGCAACCAGAGAGAGATCATAATTTCAAAGGAGAAAAAACAACTCCAGGGATATTTAAGGAAAGAGCAAACAGGGAATCAAGGGGTGGGTGGTTTTCATTCGATCTGAAAGTAAAACCTGATGTTCCTGTTGCAGTTGTTGTTGACTACTGGGGAGGTTTCCCCGGGGCAAAAACTTTTAATATCATGGCAGACAATACCATCATTGCAACCGAAAACATATCAAATAAAAAAGACGGACATTTTATTACTGTTCAGTATGATATTCCTGAGGAGATTTCTAAAGGCCGGTCAAAATTGACTATCAGGTTCCAGGCACCTGAAGCAAACATGGCAGGACCGGTTTTCGGAATAAGAACAATCAGGAAGTAGCTGATCTTCGGCTAGTGTACGGTGGATTGGGAGTAATCCTCACGCGAGCATATGTTCGAGGAATATCTTCAGCCCTATTGCAATCAGGATCAACCCTCCTACAATCTCAACTTTATTTCCAAGCCTCGCTCCGGCAGATTTTCCGATTCTTATTGCCGTCATTGATGCAAGGAATGTTACAATACCAATTAGTATACCTGCTTCCCAGATCCTTACATCGAGCAAGGCGAAGCTGATCCCCACTGCAAATGCATCAATGCTTGTACCAAGGGCTATTGTTAAAAGAACCATAAAGCTGCTGAAATCTCTGGTTCCCTCGTCTTTCGTTTTCCTGAGACCCTCTATTATCATTTTTCCTCCTAAAAATGCAAGTAATCCTAAAGCAACCCAATGGTCTGCAGCTTTTAATTCATTTGAGATAATTGATCCCAGGAAATATCCCGCAATAGTCAGTCCTCCCTGAAATATGGCAAGAACTGCTGCGACCCGGCTTGCCTGACGGAACAGGATACTGTTCCTTATTACACCATAGGATAAAGAAACCGCGAATGTATCAAAAGAGAGGCCAAGAGCTATTGCAACTATTGTGAAAAGGTCCATTGTGCTGATATAAGTTGCGCAAATATAATATAAATCATCACTTAAAAGTTTTTGAATTTGATTGTATATATTTGAACACCATAATAATGAATGCCATGAGAGCTGTAATTCAGCGTGTAACAAGAGCTTCAGTCACAATTAATAATATTATCCGGTCAGAAATCGGGAAAGGATTGCTTGTTTTTATAGGGATCGAAGAATCTGATAACAATGCTGATATTGAATGGTTATGCAATAAGATAGTTCAGCTAAGGATCTTCAACGACAGNAACGAANTTATGAACCTTTCCATTCTTGATACCGGGGGAAATATTCTTGCAATAAGTCAGTTCACTCTGCATGCCAAGACTAAGAAAGGAAACCGGCCTTCGTATATCCGGGCTGCACATCCTGATATTGCTATCCCTTTATATAACAAGTTTGTATCCAGGTTATCGGACCTTATGGGAAAGGAGATAGGTACAGGTGAATTTGGAGCAATGATGCAGGTTGAACTTGTAAATGACGGACCTGTCACGATAATCATTGATACAAAGGAAAAAGAATAATATAATTTTTGCCACGAAGACGCTAAGACGCAAAGGGAATGATGGATTACTTTTATTTGAATGCTCTTTAAATACTTTGCGCCTTCG
>JGI20214J51088_10000045_pt1 | contig 76234 bp, 61 predicted proteins | sample WetSurMetagenome_FD_51088 | JGI IMG/M metagenome (IMG submission 51088) | reverse complement strand
GTGAATGTGATAGCTCTTATCGGCGAGCGCGGCAGGGAGGTGCGCGAGTTCATAGAAAAAGACCTTGGAGAAGAGGGACTGAAGAGGTCCGTTCTGATAGTTGCGACATCCGACACATCTCCGCTGATACGCCTCCGCGGGGCTTTTCTGGCCACGGCGGTTGCCGAGTATTTCAGATCGCTCGGCAGGGATGTGCTTTTTATGATGGATTCACTCACAAGGTTTGCCATGGCGCAGAGGGAGATAGGCCTCGCCGCCGGTGAACCGCCGACTACCAAGGGATATCCGCCGTCGGCGTTCAATCTGCTGCCGAAACTCCTTGAAAGGGCCGGCAATTGTGACGGCGACGGAACTATCACAGGTCTTTTTACGGTGCTCGTTGAGGGCGACGATATGAATGATCCTATAGGGGATGCGGCGAGGGCGGCTCTCGACGGACATATAGTCCTGTCCCGCGAACTGGCCAATCATAACCACTATCCGGCGATAGATATACTTCAGAGCATAAGCAGGCTTATGAAGGATATTATTGACAAAGAGCATCTGTCAGTAGTGCAAAAGGCCCTGGATGTGCTCGCCACATACAAGAGATATGAGGACGTTATCACCATCGGGGCTTACAAGGACGGCACCAATCCCAAGCTTGACTATGCGATACGCAAAATGGAACAGATCAGGCCCTTCCTGAAGCAGAGTATTGCCGAAAAGGTGAGCTTCGGTGAAGGGTTGAATCAGCTGCGCGCCATATTCGAGGGTAATGAATGAAGAGCCCGATTGAAAGCATGCTCACGCTCAGACGCTGGGAGGAAGACGAGACAAAGAACCTTTTCGTGCTCGCAAAGAAGGAGCTGGAGAAGGAAGAAGACCGGCTGCTCAGCCTCGAAAAGAACTTTGCGGCCCTTCGCGCGGCTATGAAGGCAAATGAAAAAAAGCCGGCCACCATTGACCAGATCAGTCAGGCGCAGCGGCATTTGGATCATATAACGCTTCTCATTCATCGCCAGAGGGAGACGGTTGCCGGCTGCTCGAAGAGGCTCGAAGAAGCTGCCGTGATCATGGCAGCCGCATCCCTGGAAAGAAAAAAATTCGAAAAGGTGGATGACAGGCAAAAGGAAGCGAAAAAAAAAGAAAACAGGAAGAAAGAAGAAAGGGACATAGATGAACATGCGGTTTTGCGGTATAAAAAAAATACGGGCATCTGATTATTCCGGTGTCATAACGGTACTTGTTAGCATCCTGTGCGGATTTGCATTCGTGTTTTTTATATCTTACGGTCCCGATATTTCGTTGACGCATGCGCAGGAAAAAAAGTCCGGACTCAAAAAAGACGCGAAGACAGTCAGGGGAGCTCCTACTGTCGCCTCGATAGAAGAGGAGCGTCTGAAGATACTGAATGCCGACCTGACTGCGAAGATAGATGAACTCAAGAAACTCAAGGCGGAGATCGAAACCCTCATGAAGGGAGTCGATGCCAAGAAAAAAGAGCAGCTCATGAAAGTTGTAAAGATGTATGAGGCAATGCCGGCGGAAGAGGCGGCCAAGGCCCTCGGGAAACTGGATGACGACACTGCGGTGCAGATATTGACATCACTCAAGGCGCGTTCCGCAGGCCAGATACTTGGGCAGATGGATTCCGACAGGGTTGCCGTGCTCTCGAAAAAGGCGATATTCAGAGGCAGGTTTTCAAAGGAAAAATCTGCCAGGTAGGAAAAAAGTTCCACGGAAATAATCCTTTTACATCGCACAGCCGGCATTTAGCAGCCGGTTCGATTAATAAACGTTCACAAGCCGGTTATCTTTTTTGCGTAAGAACAGACCCGATGCAAGGGATCGGGTCCGGGTTCCGTCCCGACTACATGTCATTTTAGTCCCAAAATAATCCAATAAAATCAATCTGATATCTTAAGTTTAGCGGCGCCTGCCCTCATTGGGCGCTTCTGTATAATAACGCGCTGTCAAATCCGCCCTTTAATTTTTTTGTTGATTTTTATTAAGAATTCTGTCCTGTCCTGAGATTGGCACAGGTATTGCTCTCTATACAAAGAAGTTCAGGAGGATTTTGAATGATACACGGCGCTACATCGGTTGGAACCGCTGCGGCAGAGGGGCGGAAGGCTGCGATGACGGCTTCCTCTTCGGGCGACGATTTTATGATGGTCCTTAAAAACTCTGCCGGAAATGCGCAGACGTCTTCGGAAAGCAGCCGGTCATCCGCTGTGGATAATTCAGACCGCCCTACCGACGAAGCGGCAACGGCAGGCGACAAGGTGAAAAACGGCGCAGCAAACGAAAAAACGGAAACGCGGAATTCAGATGATGCGGTTATAGGATTGGCGCATAACATAAACCGCATTACTGAAGAAGTCCGGCAGATTATGAATAATCCACAGCCCAAAGACGCATCGGCTATGCTGAATGCGCTGACCGCTCAGGACTCGGGCTCGTCATCGTCACTCGGCCTGGAATCTTTTGCCACAGGTCAGGACATCGGGGTTCAGATGCCGGGTTCCGGCATTGAACTCCAGGCTATGATTGGGGCCAATGGCGCAGCGCTTTCTGAAATCAGCGACACTAAATCCCAGAACGTGCAGTTCGAGTTGTCCTCCCAGCAAAACGGAGAGGGGAAAAATAATAATTCAACAGTCCTTTTCGGACAGTTGACCGGGAATGCGACAACCGCAGCAGGTAAGCCCGGGAATATGAACAACGGCTCCGGCAGCGCGTTTCAGGATACCGATGGCGCATTTCAGTTCGAGCTTGGAAAGGATGTCGAAGGAGCTACAACCGGGGCCATGCCCTCTCAAAATGTAGATACATTCGACGAGGCTCTGGCGCAGTTCAAAACAGGCGCCGTGACAGGCAGGGAAGGCGACATAAAGGATTCCGGCAGCGCGGCAGGCATTTACAGCCAGTCGATCCAGTCGCAGGACGCCTCTTTGCGTTCGACGCAGCATGTTCAGGAGACCATCCCCGCAAACAAAATGTCGACTGTTGACGGGGTAATCGCAAAGGCAGTAAATACGGGACAGCAGGACATTGTGATAAGGATAGACCCGCCGGATCTCGGCAGCCTGCATATCAGGCTCAGTCTTGATAACGGGGTCCTCAGGGCTGATGTCAGGGTGGATTCGGCGGCCGTTAAAGATTCATTCCTCGCGGCCATGCCCCAGATAAAGAACGCCCTCGAAAATACAGGAATAAAGGTGAGTGATTTTCATGTAGATGTCCGCGACGATCAGGACAACAGCGGGCAGTCAGGTAATAATCATGCCAAACACCAGCAGAGACGCGACGGGGAAGCCAAGAACGCTTTCTCCGACTTCTTCGCATAGAAACAGGAGGAAACAAAATGGCTACTTCGGCAATAACCAATTCACTGAGTTCGCTTTACAACACAACGGCGGCCACGGGCAGTACAACCAAGACCACGGGAAGCACAACCACATCCAGTTCTTCAACCACGTCCTCCTCTTCTACCGAGCTGGACAAGGATGCGTTCCTGAGCCTGCTGGTTGCACAGCTGAAGAATCAGGATCCGCTCAATCCGATGGACAGCACGGAATTCGTTTCGCAGCTTGCCACATTCAGCAGCCTTGAGCAGATGACCAACATGAACACAAACATGACATCACTCATTTCGCAGCAGACTTTCAGCAACACTGCTTCCATGCTTGGGAAAACGATAACAACGAGTGACGGGAAGAGCGGTGTGGTGGACAAGGTAACCAATGACAGCGGTTCGATGTACATGTACGTCGGAAGCAACAAATATTCGCTTAGTGATGTTGTAAGTATCGCCAATACAAGCAGTTAACCAAGTTAGGGGGAAATACCATGTCTATATTATCATCACTTTACACAGGGGTCAGCGGGCTTAACGCAAACGGACAGTGGCTGTCGGTTATAGGCGACAACATCGCCAATGTAAACACCGTAGGTTTCAAGAGCAGCACCATGTCGTTCGGCGACATTCTCAGCCAGTCATTTACCGGGGGGGGGACTAGCACATCGCAGATAGGCCGCGGTGTGAATGTAGACGCTGTAACTACTATATTCTCACAGGGTACATTTGAGACTACATCGAGCGGACTCGATATAGCGATTGACGGCGAAGGTTTCTTTATTGTGAATTCTGCGGGGACAAGAGCATATACGAGGGCAGGCGCTTTTAAGCTCGACGATAACGGTAATATTGTAAATTCCAGTGGGGCTATTCTGCAGGGGTATGTTGGCGATACAAACGTTATCGGAAACCTGAACGTATCAACAAGCCAGAGCGCGGCGTCTGCGACCTCGACCGCAAATATTTCGGCCAACCTGAATGCTGACGACACGGCTATCACCACTGCATGGGGAACCTGGACCGCAGGCACGACGACTGCTCCCACGTCAACCCTGTACAATGAATCAACTTCTCTTACGGTATACGATTCCCTCGGCGGCGCTCACCAGTTAAGCGCATATTTGACCAAAACTGCAGATAATACATGGTCTGCTCACTACGTATATCAGGATGCGAATGGCAATTATCAAAATGCAGGCACTCAGGAGCCAATTGTTTTCACCGATGCAGGAGTATTGCAGTCGGGAGGAACCGGCACAGCTACCATTGCCGACTGGGGCAATGGCTCTACGACCGGCCAGGCAATTGCTGTGGATCTGACAGGCACAACTCAATATGCATCGGACTTTTCGGTGAACAGTCTGACACAAAACGGATACTCATCAGGATCTGTTTCTAACATTGCCATAGGCGAAGACGGCGTTATAACCGGGACATTCACTAACGGGCAGACAAGGACGCTGGGGCAGGTGGCCCTGGCAAGATTTAACGCTCCGACGGAGTTAGCTAAACTCGGAAATAATCTGTACGCGCAGTCGAGCGAGTCCGGAACGCCGATTGTCGGCGCGCCCGAAACATCCGGCCTCGGCAGGACTCTTGCAAACTCACTCGAACTCAGCACCGTCGACCTTGCCGAACAGTTTACACAGCTCATCACAGCCCAACGCGGGTTCCAGGCAAATACAAAGATCATCACCACAACGGACGAGCTGTTGAACCTGCTTATTTCGATCAAACAATAAACAACGGGGAACGGACTGAAACCGTTCCCTTAGTTGTCTCTTTGTCCCCCGGTCATGATTTTTATGCGGGAGCTATCCTGATGGATTGTCCACACAACTGAAATCTAAAGATAAAATGAAACATATTGCAATATATTCACGATTGTGCTACTATTTAGAGTCGAATCTGCAGGTAGTAATATATACTCAGTCAGGCCTTTAGAGAGGGGGGCTGTAACTGTGTAATAGGAAAGGATGCAGTCTTTGCTTGACATGCGGTTATTTGACCCTCTTGATGTTTTGTTGTTGTCTGTTTATTTCAGGCCTTGGACTAATAAGCCGCTATATTATCTGTTATCCCGCGACCGGATCATCTCCGGCGCGGGTTTTTTTATGGATATTCATAAACTTGCGGCCAGTAATCCGGTAGATATCTTTATAGATGATTAAAATTGTATTTCATTAATAATTCAGGTGGAGGAAAGGACAGATGGAGACAAAGAGAAAGCTGTTGGGGAGTTTTATATTTATCATTGCCGCAATATTAATGTTTTCCATAATATGCGTCAATAATACTGAAGCCCTGCAAATGAATGTTGCGCAAGACAGGGTACAGGCGGACAACAAGATATTGTAGTTCAAGGCAGGCGCCCATATAGTCGGGTTTGCGCCGAACAAGGCTTATCTTGCGTCAATGGACCATGCGCTTTCGGTCGAGTTCCTGGGGACAAAAGGGGTCACTCCAAGGGCTGACAACAAGAATGTTTCATCGAACAAGGTGAACAAGGCTCTTCCTTTGGACAAGGTGAGATATGAGAATCTGTGGGAGGGGATAAGTCTGACATATGAAGCGACAAAGGAAGGTATAAGCGAAAGCACGTATCATGTAGCTCCAGGCGCAGACATAACTAAGATAAGGCTGAAATACAATGTTCCTGTTCAACTGCAGAAAGACGGAACATTAAGGTTCAAATTTGAGAAGGGCTACATGACGGAGTCGGCTCCGGTAGCTTGGCAGGAGATAAAGGGCAAGAGAATACCTGTAAAGGTTTCGTTCAGGGAAAACAAGGGGGAGATAGGCTTCAGGGCGGAAAAATACGATGCCCGATATCAGCTTGTTATTGATCCCGTCTATTCATGGCATACTTTTTATGGGAATTCAAGTATTGATTGGACTAATGCTATTGCCGTGGACGGCAGCGGCAATATATATGTTACGGGACAAGGCGGGGCTACCTGGGGAACTCCGCTTAATGCCTATAGCGGATTCTTTGACATCGTTGTTTTAAAGATGTCGCAAACGCAAAGCTTTACTGTCACCGCAAAAGCAAAGGGTTCCGGCGCAGGCAGCGTAGTGTCGACACCTGCAGGGATCAAATATAACTATCCTAAGACCAGGAAGGATCCCGGTTTATTCAAAGAGGGCTCGACAGTAATAATTAAGGCAAAGGCAAAAGCAGGGTCAAAGGCGTCGTGGAACAAGACATGCCTGAAGGCAGGCGGAAAAGAGACCGGCAACAACACAAGGAAGGCCGTCTGCACAATCAAGAAATTAAAAAAGGGCGGGAGTGATTACAGCCACATTCAAGAAATAACGGGGCTATTCAATATCAGTTATCCTGCGACCGGACCGTCTCCGGCGCGGGATTTCCTTACAACTTAATCGAAAGAATTTCTCGATGCTTGCATCGGAGTTTCAGCTCCTTGCCGTTCATAGATACCTCGTAGCTTGTTGCGAGGTAGTTCATTTTGCTGCAAATCATTATACTCCAGTCAAATCATACTGAGCCACTTATTTATTATTTTGCAATTCAGTTTTAGCGGTTGTATAATACGGATAATATTAATGCTTATCATCTGAGTAAAATACGGGGATACCGCAAATGACAGACAACGGAAGGAGACAAAATGAGAAAAAGAGGATTGATTTTACTCGTTGTATGTATAACTATGTTTACGCTATGCGTAAGCACGCAGGCCTTCAAACTTCCCGACACGGGGCAGAAGAAGTGTTACTCCTCATCAGGCTCAGTAATAGCCTGTGCCAGCACAGGGCAGGACGGAGCTTATACCAAGGCTCGTGGCTATACCGACCACGGCGACGGCACGGTAACGGACAATGTAACCGGCCTGATGTGGCAGAAGTGCAACGTGGGGCAGAATTATCTGACCTGCAGCGGCTATGGGGATGCTTATAACTGGTATTGGGCGTCCGGTACCTATAGTGCAAAGTTCAACCCTAATGCCACCGCTATCTGCGGCAGTTTGTCGCTGGGTGGCCATGACGACTGGCGGCTGCCGACTGACAAGGAGCTGCAAACCATTGTCAATTATAGCATACCGTACCCTGGCCCTACGATGGATGCTGTGTTTAACAGTCCCCGTGCGTTCTATAACTGGTCGTCTACTACGAACGCAGGCCAGCCAGACTACGCGTTTTATTTGGACTTCTATTATGGCATTGTCAACGACTTTCTTAAGGACGCCGCCTTACTTATCCGGTGTGTTCGCGGCGGCTAATAAATGGAGTGTCAAAGAGTCAGAGCAACAGCATATTTTGTCGGGCGTGATTTATCGCATCCGGTAGCCCAGCAGAAAGTCAGGGAAAGTATGAGCCGGTGCTCAAGCCTGCGAGTCTGTGCGGATAATACAGATGGGTAACTGGGTGCTATGGCGGTTATTGCAAATTTTAAGGGGAGCAGGCCGAAAGCTAAGGGCCAATATTTGGCCTAAAGACGCAGCCAGAGAGCATGGGGAACGGGCTGTTCCGTACCGTCCGAGGGAGTTCAAGGCTAGGCCGCATTGCGCAGGGCTGTCGTATGTGGTGGTAACAGGCTAGTATGCATGGGGCCTGAAGACGCGGCTTATTACAGAAATTTGCAGGGGCGCATAAAGGCATTGCTAGATTGTAGGGTTGCGTGGCATAATCCCGAAGTGGAATATCAATTCCAGCTGGGCCGGAATGACGTAATAATACGAACACATCAGGAGGTCATTATGAGAAATATAACAACAACTGTAGCACTGATAATCCTGCTCGTATTGTTGTTTGTCGGCAATGCAGCGGCAGGATACACCAACAACGGCGACGGCACGGTTACCGACAACGTCTCCGGACTGATATGGCAAAAGTGCAGCGCCGAGCAGAATTACCAGACCTGCAGCGGTGCCGCAATGGATATGGTCTGGGCAGACGCCCTGACATACTGCAATAACCTTGCTCTGGGCGGTGGAACAGCGTGGCGGCTACCTGATGTCATGGAGCTGAAATCTCTAGCCGATAGCAGCCGGCATGATCCTGCAATCAATACCACATATTTCCCGAGCACAGTTTCGACTGGCTATTGGTCGTCTACTACCTACGTTTACTATTCGACGAACTCGTGGTGCGACTACGCGTGGTATGTTAACTTCCACGATGGCTTTGTTTACAACTACGGTAAGAGCAACCACCTCTATGTCCGGTGTGTGCGCGGCGGACAGTTGATTGCTTATTTGAAGATTTCGGCCAACGCCAACGGAACCGGATCAGGCAGCGTGGTATCGACTCCTTCAGGAATAAGCTATATTTATCCTAAGACGAAAACGGATGCAGGGCAATACACCAAAGGATCGACGGTAACGATATCAGCAAAGGCGAATTCATTGTCAAAGGCAACATGGAACGGGACATGCGCGGCGCTTGGAGGCACGGAGACCGGCAATGGCACAAGTATATCGGTCTGTACGATCAAAGTTACAAAGGCAGCCACAGTCACAGCCACATTCAAGAAATAACGGGGCAATTCAATATCTGTTATCCAGCGACCGGACCATCTCCGGCGGGGGATTCCCTTACAACTTAATGCAGGGACAACCCTGTGTGGGCGCCCTGATGTGAATATTCGCAGGGGCGATTCGCGAATCGCCCCTGCATTACGTTTTGTCGCGGACTAGGTAATCTCGCCCGTACGATTATTTTACATTTACACCATTAGAGCGCAAATATGCCTTCAATTCCCCAATCCCGATGATTCCGAAATGGAATATCGACGCGGCCAGCAGAATGGTAGCCCCTGCCTGCACGGCTTCAAGGAAATGCTCGATTTTTCCGGCGCCGCCCGAGGCCACGACTTCCGCCGACACTGCTTTGCTTATGGCCCGGATTACCGGTAGGTCATAACCTGTTCTGGCTCCGTCGCCGGCTTTGCTGGTAGGCAGAATCACAGGCACTCCAAAGCCATCAACACGCTTTGCCCATTCAACCGCATCCACCCCGGTGGCTGTGCGTCCGCCGTCAATATAGACCTCGTAGCCTGAAGGAAGGGAGTCATTCCGGTCTACATCTATTGCTACTGTCACCTTTTCGGCCCCGAAGGCTTTTAGCATTTCAGCTATAATTTCGGGTTTGCGAAATGCCGCGCTGCTGGTAGACACCTTATTTGCGCCGGCTGCAAGAACAGCCTCTGCCGACTTCAGATCGGATATACCGCCTCCTACTGTAAAAGGAACAGTCGTTACTGCTGAGACCTTTTTAACCACGTCGATCATGGTGGCTCTGCCTTCGACAGTGGCGGTGATATCCAGCATGGCAAGTTCGTCGGCTCCTTTACTGCAGTAAGCCTTTGCGCACTCTACCGGATCGCCTGCATCCTTGATATCTACAAAATGCACTCCCTTGACAACCCGTCCGTTTTGCATATCGAGACACGGCATAATAAGAATCGGTTTGGACATGCTGATTACCTCTCTATTTTCTTCCGGCTGTCAGCCAGGTTTTATTTGTATAAAAGTATACTATAAATCTTTTTTTAATACCAGATTCCCGGAATCGGCAGTTAGTGATTTGACGGTCAGGTGGCGATATCTCCTGTTTGACTGTCATCTTCTTGACCCCACTCTTAAAAAGCCACATTAAATCAATATGATATCTTTTGGCACAATCTGTGCAAACCCTGCCATGGAAGTATATGCTTTTACCTGAATATTATTACGTATATAGGAGGAATATATGGCTGAAAAGGATGCCGATTCAGAAAAAGCCCCGGCTGAGGAGGCTGCTGCGCCAAACAAAAAGAAAAAACTGATGATGATCATCGTGATTGCGGCGGCGGCTGTGACGCTGGCAGTGGTCGGTTTTCTGGTTGTCCCCAAATTCTTTGGCGGCGATAAAAAGGCTGACACCAAGATGGAGGATGTCGCCATGTTCTCCCTCGAACCCTTTGTTGTGAACCTCAATGACGCAGGCGGCCCGAAATTCCTCAAGGTGTCCATACAGCTTGAGCTGGCTAACACTTCTCTAGTGGACAAGGCCAAGGCAAAAACTCCCCAGTTACGCGATGCGATTATTACGCTGCTGACCAGCAAGTCTTCGGAATCGCTTTTTCCTCCCGAAGGCAAGCTGCAGCTCAAGGACGAGATAAACGCAAGGATGAACCAGGCTCTGGGGGCCGGCAATGTCAAAAATGTGTATTTGACTGATTTTGTAATGCAATAAAAAGGACGGTTATTAATGGACGATATTCTCTCCCAGGACGAAGTCGATGCGCTATTAAAGGGTATCCAGGACGGGGCTGTCGAGACCGAAACGGGGGTCGAGCCGTCCGGCGTTAAGTCTTATGACTTTACCGGACAGGAGAAGATCGTCCGCGGCAGGATGCCTTCTCTGGATATAGCCAACGAACGTCTTGCGCGCAGTTTCAGACTTTCATTGTCGGCGGCTATAGGAAGGATGGTTGAGATAACCAATGTCAATGTAACGATAACCAAATTCTACGACTTTATGCGGGGAGTGCCCTTTCCGTCGAGCATCAATGTATTCAAGATGGACCCGCTGAGGGGCTTCGGACTTCTTGTATTTGACGCGCAGCTGATATTTACGCTGATCGAATTCTTCTTTGGCGGCACCGGCAAATCATATTACAAGCCTGAAGGCAGGGAGTTCACTCCCATTGAGCAGAAGATCATCCATAAGGTCGTCCTGATGTTCTTTGCTGATATGGAAGAAGCGTGGAGAGCCATCTATCCGCTTAAGCCGGTATATGTCAGGTCTGAGATGAACCCGCAATTTGTTAACATTGTAACCCCGGTAGATGTTGTTATCAAGGTTGAATTCGTGTTGGAGATGGAGGGAAGGCAATGCAAGGCTTATCTCTGCATACCATACGGAACAGTTGAGCCAATTAAGGAAAAACTCTATAGCGCGTTCTCCGCTGACAGGGATGAGCTGGATCTGAAATGGCTCGACAGGCTGAAAGAGCGTCTTAAGGAGATACCTGTCGATATACAGGGGGTTTTGGGTAAGGCGAACGTCGATGTGGAGAGGGTTATAGACTTTAAAGTGGGCGATCTTCTCATGCTGGATCGCCGGGTAGATGAGGAGATAGAAATACTTATAGAGGGCAGCCCCAAGTTCAAGGGGGCCTTTGGAATTTACCGGGGGTCTTACGCGCTGAAGGTAAGCTCGGTTTTATAATGTATGTTTTATTGCGTTGGAACGTTATGTCCCAGACGCATTACCGATGAAAGGAGCATGAAATGGCTGACGATGTAAAAGACATGGAAATTCCCGAGTTCCAGGAGCAGGCGAACCCCGAGCAAACCGCAACCAAAGATATCAATTTTATTCTCGATATACCGCTCGAGGTAACAGTCGTTATCGGCAGAACGAAGATACTGGTGCAGGAACTCCTCCAGCTTGGTCAGGGGTCGGTTGTCGCCCTTGAAAAACTGGCCGGAGAGCCGATGGAGGTATTCGTCAATGACAGGCTTATAGGCAGGGGAGAGGTTGTTGTGGTAAACGAACGTTTTGGTATCAGGCTTACCGATATTATCAGCCCTGCAGAGAGGGTCAAGCAGCTCAAGTAAGTGTACCGGAGAAGACGAAATGGGATTCGAACTGATAAAAGCGGCAATAATTCTTCTGGCTCTCCTCGGGGGGCTATGGTATCTGCTCAGGTATCTGAAGGGCAGGATGATGACCAAAAACGGGATCATCGAGCTGGTGCATTACCAGTCATTAGGGCCGAAGAAGGGTGTCGCAATTGTCAAGATCCTGAAGGATTATGTTGTGCTTGGAGTGGCCGACGCGAATATTTCCCTGCTCGGCAAGCTGAATCAGGCTGAAGTGGATGCGGCAATGGCCGAGATGCGGGCCGGGACCGAGGCCAGGACTTCCGGCATCAGGGATTTTATCAGAGGCAAGTTTCCCAAAATATTTCCCATTGTCGCCGCAATTATATTTATGATACCTGCAGTGTCATTTGCCGCCGCTCCCGCGCCTGCCCAGACAGGGTTCCTCGGACTTAATTCGCCTGTCGAACTCATGTTCATGCTTACGGTCATAGCCTTTTTGCCGGCTATTCTCGTAATGACAACCTGTTTTACCAGGATCGTGATAGTTCTTTCATTTCTGCGTCAGGCCCTCGGCACGCCCCAGGTGCCGCCGCAACAGGTTATTGTCGGACTTGCTCTCTTTATCACACTGTTTGTCATGGGCCCGGTTATGGACAAGATTTACACAGAGGCATATGTGCCTTATACGAAAAAGGAGATCAAATCCGAAGAGGCTCTGGACAAGGCTTCTGTTCCTCTGAAGGAATTCATGCTGAAGCAGACCAGGGAGAAGGATCTTGCCCTTTTCCTGAAGATATCAAGGGCAGAGCGCCCGGAAAAGGCGATGGACCTGCCGCTAAGGGTAGTTGTGCCTGCGTTTGCTATAGGAGAACTCAAAAGGGCGTTCGAGATAGGATTTCTGATCTATCTGCCTTTTCTCGTTATAGATATGGTAGTGGCCAGCGTGCTGCTCTCCATGGGTATGATGATGCTGCCTCCGGTTATGGTTTCGATGCCTTTCAAGGTGCTGCTATTTGTGCTTGTGGACGGATGGGGATTGCTGATAGGCTCGCTGATAGAGGGCTTCCGATGACGATAGAACTCTTGAACCAGGTGGCGAGACAGACTTTCGAGACGGTCCTGCTGGTGGGAGGTCCGGTGCTCCTCGTAAGCCTTGTCGTCGGAGTGGCGATAAGTATTTTCCAGGCCATCACCCAGCTTCAGGAGGTCACACTTACGTTCATTCCCAAGATCGTGGCCGTTTTTATCACACTTTTACTGACCCTGCCATGGACGGTAAAAGTAATGATCGGGTTCACGCATGATATAATCGCAAATCTCCCGGTCTACGTGAGATAAATTATGGAATTTTATACTATAGCCAATATCTATGGGGAAAAATTCGTGCCGGTGTTCATAAGGGTGATGGTGATGATCTCGTTTATACCTTTCCTCTCCGCCACTCATACACCCGTGGTCGTCAAGGCCTCGCTGGGCCTGGCTATTACGCTGCTGCTCCTGCCTGTTGTGACTGTAAATCAGGACAATCTACTGATGAGCCTGTTCGAGGCCTTTTTCATGGGGACCGCGCTTGGCATGATGGTAAAGATTGTGCTCGGGGCCATGGAGGCGGCCGCATCCTGGATGAGTTTGGCCATGGGACTGGGCATGGCTTCGGTCTTCAATCCGCAGTTCGGCGAGACCCTGGACCCGATCAGTCTCTTTTACACTCTTATGGGTATGGGGCTTTTTTTCATACTGGATATACATCATTATTTCATCGAGGCGATAGTGAGCAGTTTCGCTATGGGAACTTTGCAGTATAACGGCGTCTTTGAGGCGATCATGAAACTCAACGCCATTTTTTTCCCGCTTGCATTCAAGATAGCGGCGCCCATTTTCCTGGTGCAGACGCTCGTAAATCTTTCGATGGGTTTTCTTTCCAAAGCGATGCCGCAGGCCAACATATTCTTTGTGAGTTTTCCGCTACTTATCGGCGCTGGCGTCATGTTCATGGCCCTTTCGCTCGGTTATGTGTTTATGGTGATGACGAGGTCATTTGTTCATATTAAAGACGCAGCAATGTATTTGGTGAGATAGTATGGCCGAACAGGATAAAGAGAGTCGCACAGAACAACCAACCGGCCGACGGCTGGAAAAAGCCCGGCAAGAGGGCGATGTCCCCAAAAGCCGTGAGTTGACGTCCCTGTTTCCTCTTTGGACGATATTCCTGTTCTTTGTGTTCGGGAGTGCTTTTTTTGCCTCGCTTGTCAACTATTTCAGGGGTTCGCTTGTGCGGGGCGTGACGACCCCTCTCAACGAAACGTCGCTGATATATATCTTCAGGGAAGACACTGCCCAGATAGGCCTTATGATGATGCCGCTGTTGGCTCTGATCCTTTTCGGGGTAATGGTAATTCATTTTTTACAGACCGGGTTTCTGATCACTACCAAACCGCTCGAATTGGACCTGTCTAAGCTCAGCCCTCTCAGCGGCCTTAAGCGGCTGGTCAGTCTGAATATGGTGTTTGAGACCGTAAAGGGATTGCTGAAGGTGGCGGCGCTCGGCCTGATACTCTATTTTTTGCTCAAAAAGGAGGTCTTCAACCTGCCCTTGCTTGTGGACATGGGCATGCCGACGATTGTGGACTACGCGTTTGTCCAGATAAAGAAGCTGATTATGATATCGGCCCTGGTCCTGACGATATTCGCGGCTGCCGATTTTGCGTATCAGAAGTGGAACTACACGAGGCAGAAAAAGATGACCAAGGATGAGATCAAGGAGGAGTACAAGGAGATCGAAGGGTCCCCGATGGTCAAGCAGCGCATCCGGAGTGTCCAGCGCGAGATGGCGCGGCGCCGGATGATGCAGGAGGTTCCGAAGGCGGACGTTATAATCACCAACCCGACACATTTTGCAGTTGCGCTAAAGTATGATGTCGAACGGATGGGAGCTCCCAGGGTGGTTGCCAAGGGGGCCAATCTGGTGGCGAAAAAGATCAGGGAGATAGCTAAAGCGAACCATGTGCCTGTAATCGAGAACAAACCCCTTGCAAGGGCGCTGTTCGGCCTGAAGCTTGAACAGGAGATCCCCGAGATATTTTACAAGGCGGTCGCGGCCATCCTTGCTCAAGTCTACAAGGAAAAGGGAAAGGTCCTGGGGTAACTGATTGTGAACGACAGCGCATATAAAAGAACGGATATTCTGATGGCGGTGGGTATAATGTTCATACTCGGCCTGATGATAATACCTGTGCCGCCATTGATACTCGACATGGCGCTGTCATTCAGTCTCACGCTTGCCATAATAGTGATACTGGTGACTTCATATGTGGCCAGGCCGCTCGACTTTTCGGTCTTTCCGTCGGTGCTGCTGGTTGCGACCCTCCTCAGGCTGTCGCTAAATATCGCCTCCACAAGACTGATCCTCACCCACGGCGACACAGGCACACAGGCTGCCGGACGCGTGATCCAGGCGTTCGGCGAGTTTGTCATAGGCGGAAATTTTGTGGTCGGATTCGTCGTATTCATCATCCTCGTCATAATCAACTTTGTCGTCATCACCAAAGGCGCAGGCAGAATAGCTGAAGTTTCCGCCAGGTTTACTCTCGACGCCATGCCCGGAAAGCAGATGAGCATCGATGCGGACCTGAACTCGGGGCTTATCGACGAGAAAGAGGCGAGACAGCGTCGTCAGGATATCAGCAGGGAGGCTGACTTCTACGGGTCCATGGACGGCGCGAGCAAGTTCATCCGGGGTGACGCCATTGCGGCCATAATCATAATGGTCATCAACATCGTGGGCGGCTTCATGATAGGCGTGCTCCAGAAAAACATGAATGTGTACGATGCCGTGCAGACCTATACACTGCTGACGGTCGGTGAAGGACTTGTGGCGCAGATACCGGCCCTTATCACCTCTACGGCGGCAGGTATAGTGGTCACAAGGGCGGCCACCGAGGCGCATCTCGGCGAAGAATTCTCGAAGCAGCTGCTGGGCAATCCGCGCGCGCTTGCCTCTGCAGCCGCTGTCCTCGCTGTCCTCGGGTTAATACCGGGCCTTCCTCATATCCCGTTTCTGATGATTGCGGCGATTACCGGCGTGGGCGCCTATTTTGTAAATGAGAATATAAAGAAAGAGGTGATCGCAGCGGCAGCGCCTGCCGAGGCCGAGGGCGCCGTCAAACCCGAGGAAGACCTGGAATCCCTGCTTCCTCTCGACCCTCTTACACTTGAAATAGGATATGCGATGATACCGCTTGTCGAGACCGGGGCCCCCCTGCTTGCGCGTATAAGGGCTATCAGAAAGCAGATAGTTTCAGATATGGGCTTCATAGTGCCGCCCGTGCATATAAAAGACAATCTTTCGCTGAAACCGACCAGCTATTCAATACTTGTCAAAGGCGTTGAAGTGGCCAACGGCGAGGTCATGCTCAGGAAATATCTTGCAATATCCCCTGGCACCGAAAAGGACAAGATTGTGGGAATCCCCGCAAAAGACCCGGCATTCGGCCTGCCGGCTGTCTGGATAGATGAGAAGGATGTCGACAGGGCGCAGCTTGCCGGCTACACGGTTGTTGATGTGCCGTCGGTCATAGCGACACATATCACGGAGATCATAAAGAATTATTCGCATGAGCTGCTGGGCAAACAGGATGTCCAGAGACTGCTCGACGCTCTTGCGAGAACGCAACCAAAAGTAGTAGAAGACCTTATCCCCGGGCAGCTGCATCTGGGAGTGGTTCAACGCGTGCTGCAGAACCTGCTCAAGGAACGCACGTCGATCAGGGACCTGCAGACCATACTTGAAACCCTGTCGGATTACGCGTCGACTACGAGAGACCCCGAGATACTGGCCGAGCATGCCCGGCAGTCTCTTGCGCGCAGCATCACGAAACAGATACAGAATCCGGACGGCTCGGTGTCGGTCATAGTGGTTGATCCCCAGGTGGAGCGGGTGATGGTGGAAGGTATACAGACGCTTCCGCAGGGCGCGCAGTATCTCGATCTGGAGCCCCAGATGGTTGAAAAGATTGTCGCGAGCATGAAAGAAGGTTTCGAGGCCGTGCTCATGAAGGGGTATCAGCCCGTGATTATGTGCGGACCTGCAACAAGGAGGTTTTTCAAGAAAATGGCGGAGAGGATATCGAACAGTCTTATCGTGGTTTCTCACGCTGAAATAGCGCCCGGCACGAAGGTGTTTTCAATCGGAAGCATAAAAGTGGACTGATGACGGTAAAAGCCAGGACGGAAGGAGGGCAGGATGAAGATCAAGAAGATTATCGGCAGAAACTTTAAAGAGGCCCTTGAGATGGTAAAGAAGGAACTCGGAGCCGATGCGGTCATCCTTTCGAGCAGGACGCTTAAGTCGGGGCCCTTCGGGATAATGAACAAGGATGCTGTCGAGGTAACCGCAGCAATAGACGAAAACGACGACAGTCTGTTTCGCGAGGAAAGTGTGGCCGGCTCGGAATCGGATGAGAGGGTCAGTCTCAGCGAAGAGATGCTTCGGGAAATACGCTCTCTGAGGGAAGAGATTAATGCGCTGAAAGAGACACTACGCCCGGTTGTCCCAACCCTGAGAATCAGCGGCAACAGGAAACGGCTTTATGGCATGCTGCTGAGGCGGGGAGTGGACCCGCAGTTTGCGATGTCCCTTGTGGAAAAAGCGGGAGATACGGCCGGCAGCCTGATCAGCGCCATAAGCGAAGACCTGAAGGTCAGCGGGCAGACTGTGTATGATGAGAACGGGTATATGTTCTTCGGCCCTCCGGGTATCGGCAAGACTACGACCATGTCGAAAGTTGCTTACCTGCTCTCACGCCGGGGCCGGAAGGTCTGCCTTGTGACGCTCGATTCAAAGCGTATCGGGTCGATTGCATATATGAAGGAACTCTCGCGACAGTTGCGGTGTGATTTGAAGTTCGCATCCGGCGTGTCCGAACTGCCGGGCATCATATACAAAGAATCGCAAAAGGGGCCGGCTCTGCTGGTGGACACTCCCGGAAACAATTATGAGGATATAATGAAATCTACCTGCGAGGTATTCCCGAAGTCTTTCCCGCTTAACAAATGTTTTCTGATGGATGCCTCGATGGACATGCCTTCGGCGATCAGGCACTGGGAACAAACGGTTCCGTATTCAATGGATACGATAGGCTTTACCAAACTGGATATGGCTACACAGTTTGGAAACATATATAATATGTCGCTGCTTGCAGACAGACCGTGCGCATTTCTTGCGGATGGCCCCTCGGTCCCGGATGATATCAGGGTGCCGACAGAGGAGTATGTGGCCGGACTTGTGGCCGGAGGTGTTTGTGAAAACTAACGAACCAAGGATAATAGCAGTATCGAGCGGGAAGGGCGGTGTCGGAAAAACCAATCTGGTCGGCAATCTGGCGCTCTATTTCGCGGGCATCAATAAAAAAGTGCTCATAATAGACGCAGACCTCGGCCTCAGCAATATTGACGTGCTGCTCGGCATTACTCCACAGTTCAATCTCAAGCATGTGCTGAACGGCACAAAGAGCCTCAATGAGATAGTCGCCGACGGCCCTATGGGCATTAAGATCATTCCGGCCAGTTCCGGTGTAAGGGAACTTACAAAGCTGACGGACAGTCAGAGACTCAGGCTGCTTTCCGAACTCGACAGCTTTGAGATCCCCGTGGATATATGCCTTATAGACACAGGCGCCGGCATATCGGACAATGTGCTGTTTTTCTGCAGCGCCGCGCAGGAAACTATTGTTGTCGTTACTCCCGAACCCACATCGATCGCAGACTCTTATGCCCTTATAAAGGTGTTGTTCCGCGACTTCGGGGAGAAGACCTTCAGGATACTTGTGAATACGGCAAGAAGCGAAAAAGAGGCGTTTGACACCTTCAGGAAGATCGCAGTCGTGACGGACAAGTTTCTTTCACTGTCGATAGACTATATAGGCTATCTGCCGCTTGAGCCGGGCGTAAAAGACGCTATCATTGCCCAGAAGGGATACATATCATTATTCCCGAACAGTGTATTTGCGAAAAAAATCGCGGCTGTTGCAGGCAAGATAATGAATGATCCTGTTGGAGGAGTAAAGGGAGGCCTTCAGATCATGTTGAAGCAGGCGTTGAGGGTCGGAGGCTGAGAACCTCCAATAGCGGTTTGCGGCGGCTGAAGTCAACCGGCTTTCGGCGCGATGAATTAATCCGCAGGCGTGTATTGAGCATCTGTTTTAGAATATATATTTTAGTTCATCGGAACGCTTGCCCTGCTGCTCGCGCAGCCCTGATATTCCAGACATCGCGCCTTTATCCGGCTGTCTTCAGCCGGCAAGAAAGCCAGTACCGTGAAAAACGCGAAATATGGTAAGTATTTTTTCCTTGTTTTTATTGTTCGGGTTTGATACATTGAAATATGGGAGATGTTTCCGTTGCGGCAAGTCCGTTTTCTGAATGTGAATATGCGTATTTGCCGGGGATTGGATCTGTCTGCTGCATATAAAAATAAATTATGATCGGGGGCGCAGCCGATGTTGAGTCCCTATGGCGCTGCGGAATCACCGGGACGCAAAGAAGAGATAATACAGCAGTTTCTCCCAAGGGTGAAGTATTATGCCCATAAATATGCCTTCGGCCTGCCTGCCGAACTTACGGTAGATGATCTGATATCCGCCGGCATTGTCGGCCTTCTTGAGGCTGTTAGCCGCTTCGATCCCTCGATGAATACTACCCTCAGCACATTTGCGGATTTCAGGATCAGGGGCGCGATAATCGATGAGGTCAGGTCGATGCAGTGGTCGTCCAAAGACGTTAGAAAAAAGCTCGATGAGGTCAGGCGCGCCTACGACGAAATCGAGAGGATTGAACACAGAAGCGCGACCGATGAAGAGGCTGCCGAGAAGCTCGGCATGTCTCTTGACGAACTTCACAAAATATTGGCCTCTGCAAACTGTCTTAGAATGCTGAATCTCGATGATATGGGAGTAAACGCCGACGGCGAGACTCTCGACATTCTTCAGTGTATCGCGTCCGACAGCAATAGGGATATTATTGAAGAACTGAGCCTGAAGGAACTGCGGACCCAGCTTGGCAAGGTGATAGACGAACTCCAGGAAAAAGAGAGACTTGTCATTTCGCTTTACTATTATGAGGAGCTTACCATGAAAGAGATAGGAAAGGTACTCGATATCACTGAATCGAGGGTCTGTCAGCTGCATGGAAAGGCCCTGCTTAAACTCAAGGGGAAAATGAATGAATTCAGGGGCTGAATTCCCCGGAGAAGTCTTTTAAAAGACTGAATTTTTTTGATTATTTATATATAATATGTAATTATATAAATAACGGACCGACGGTGGGTCTGCAGGCGGATGTAGGGGGAGATCCAAATGATCAGAAACATTAACAGACTCATTACAAAACTGCAGTCTCCTGATCCTTCTGTGAGGAGACAGGCGGCGGATGGCCTATCCGAAGGGGACGCAAGAGGGATATATCCTTTAATCAAAGCTCTGAGCGATGAAAATACGGGGGTTCAGGATGCGGCCATGAGGGCTCTTATCGCGATAGGCGGAGAGACGGTAGCGTATATGGCCCTTCCTCTCCTGCGCGAAGGGTCATACCTCAGAAACACCGGATTGATAATAATGAGACAATTGGGAGCTGTGTCTGTTCCGCTTCTTTACCCGCTTTTAAGGGACAAAGACCATGATCTCCGGAAATTCGCCATAGACCTGTTGAGCGAAATACAGACCAATGCGGATGCATCGAAGATAGTCCCCATGCTTGATGATGAAAATGCGAATGTCAGGGCGGCCGCAGCCAAGGCCCTCGGCGATCTCAGATACCGCGCGGCAATTCCGCATCTTACGCGCAGGCTGATAGATGAAGAATGGGTCCTTTTTTATGCGCTGCAGTCGCTTGGCGAGCTTGGGGCCGTAGAGGCGATACCTGCAATCGCATCGCTGCTGGCAAGCGACTCTGAAGCAGTGCGTTTCTCGGCTATAGAGACTCTCGGAACTCTGGGCGCGACCGCAGCCCTTCCGGCGCTTGTGTCATATCTGCCAAAGGCTACCGAGGATGAAAAGCTTTCGGTGGTAAAGAGTATTGTGCAGATAGGCGTCACTCCGGACATGACCGATCTTCCCGAACATATTATCAGGCTTTTCGAAACAGGCGACTGGGAGGAAAAGATGATAGCCATGCAGGGTATTTCCCAGATGAAAAGCGCTGAGGCGCTGCAGCTGCTTGTCGAAACTGCCGGCTCCCTCGATCCTGATGATCCGGATACCGACGAAAAACTCTGGAGTGTGAAGAAATGCATACTCGCAATAGACGCGGAAGACGGACTAATAAACCTGCTCAACTCTTCGGATCTGAAGTTCCGCGGCAAGTGTTTCGTCATCGGCATCCTTGGTGAGATCGGCAGCAAAAAGGCTGCTGTGAATCTTGCCGTTTACCTGAATGATGTAAGCAGGGACCTCAGGAGGGCTTCAGCGGAGGCTCTCGGCAAGATAGGCGTGAGCGATCCGGTCGAAGAGCTTATGGAGACTGCCCTTAAGGACCCGGACGCTCATGTCCGGAAATCCGCTATCGAGGCGCTTGGCCTGATTGGCTCCAGACAGGCCTTCACTGTTTTGAAGGGGCTGCTTGATGTAGAAAACTATAATGATATAATCGAAAAACTCGTTGAAGCTCTAATAAGGATCGATTCAGAGTCTTTTATCGCAGATATGTCGGGTTATGGGGCCAATATACGTCAAATCATCGCAAGCTCTGTTCACGACATCGATATTCTTAAGAGTCTTGCCGCTGATTCCGACCCGGGAGTTGTGGCGGAAGCAATAGGCGGACTGGGCCGGCTGAGATCTGAATCAGCCGTTGAAACGATCATTCCTTTTCTCGGTAATCGGAACGCCGATGTCAGAAAAGCGGCTGTTATAGCTCTAGGCGATGCCCATATATGCTCAGCCGAACTACTGACTTCCCTTGAAGACGGCGATCCCGGTGTGCGTTTTTATGCCGTCAAAGTTGTGGTATCCTGTCTTGCCGGAGAGGAAGCGATAGAGAGAATAAAGCATCTTGTTAATGATGAATATATACCCGTTGCCATATCGGTTATTGATTCGATAAGGGAAATAGGCGGCAGAGAGGCGTTTGAGGCCCTCATCCAGTATGAGGACCATCCTAATCCCGATGTCAGGGAAAAGATAAGCGAGGCGCTGGCTACATTATGACACCAATGGTTCTCTCTGATGAGACTTTCCGGCAGATTAGGGATTTTATATATGAAAAGAGCGGTATATTCATACCCGATAACAAGAAGTATTTTATTGAGACCCGGCTTGGTAAGAAGATTCAGGAAAAGAACCTGAAGAGCTATGAGGACTATCTTTATATACTGAAATTCGGCGGCGACAAGAAAGAGCATGCCCTGCTTTTCGATCTGGTCACCACAAACGAAACCTTCTTTTTCAGGGAGCCGCTGCAGTTTGACGCGCTCATGAATGAGCTGCTTCCAAAAATCATTGCCGAAAACGGCAAGGCCGGGCGCAAGGATATAAGATTCTGGTCCGCAGCCAGTTCAACGGGAGAAGAAGCCTACACTCTCGGCATGATGCTTCTTGAAAAAACCGAGACTGCAGTTTTGAGGAAAGAGATAGTCGCGTCGGACCTGAGCGCTCAGGTTATCGCTTCGGCCCGTAACGCGCTTTATGGATCCTACTCCATAAGAAATGTTCCCGAGCATTTCATGAAGAAATATTTCACCAACGCCAATCAGCAATACCAGCTGGATTCATCGGTCAAGACCATGGTCAAGTTTATTAACGTGAATCTGATAGACGACAAGGACACAAAGTCGCTGAGGGGATTCGATGTCGTCTTCTGCCGGAATGTGCTTATCTATTTTGATGACAAGGCAAAACAAAAGGCGGTCTCTGCGCTTTATGATTCGCTGAGACCCAACGGGTATCTTTTCATCGGCACATCCGAGAGTCTTCATAATATAACCAGGGCGTTCAAGCCTACGGTTATTAATAAGGTAATTGTTTATCAGAAAATATAGGATTACTAAAGCAGCCAAAGAGGAGTCAGTGTATGAAAATTCTTGTTGTTGATGACGACAAAACCACGCGAAAACTGTTGAGTCTCTATCTGAAGGCCAAGGGATATGAGATTGTTACTGCAGAAAACGGTCTGGATGCACTGGAGAAACTTGGTGTCGAAAATATCAATCTTATCGTCAGCGACATGAATATGCCGTATATGGACGGCATAGAATTGACAAAGAACATAAGGGCCGATGAAAACCTGAAGGGCTTGCCCGTAATCATGGTAACCACGGAAGCGGATGATGAAGAAAAGAAAAAAGCTCATGAAGCGGGTGTCGACGACTATCTTGTCAAGCCTGCCAATGCAGAACAGATAAGCGATAGTGTCAAGAAGATACTAAAGAAGATGTTCAGGGGTGAATGAGGATGGCCATGTTTAATTTTAAAATCAAGGTGCTGGTAGTTGACGATTTCCCGACTATGAGACGTATAGTCAAGAATCTGCTCAAACAGCTCGGATATGAAAATATCGAAGAGGCCGAGGATGGCTCACAGGCCTTGACCAAGCTAAAGGGCGGCGGGTATGGTCTGGTGATCACCGACTGGAANATGCCGGTTATGGAGGGCATCGACCTGCTCAAGCATATGAGGGCGGATGACGCGTTGAAGGATATGCCCGTGCTTATGGTTACTGCCGAAGCTGAAAAAGACAAGGTTATAACAGCTATCAAGGCCGGAGTCGACAATTATGTTGTAAAGCCTTTTACCGCCGAGATATTGAAGGAGAAGCTCGAAAAGATTGCGGACAAGAGACCATCTCTGAAAGCGGGAGCGTAATATGGCCGATGAAATGGAAGAGATCATCGATGAGTTTGTTACCGAGGCCGAAGAGACATTAGATAAAATCGACCCGATGTTTGTCGACTTGGAATCCAGGGGCTACGACAAGGACATCCTCAATGAGATATTCCGTGGTATGCATACCCTGAAGGGCGCGGCCGGATTTCTGGGCTTTCAGTCTATTGTCGATGTGGCCCACCGCGCTGAAAGCATAATGAAAAAGGTCCGCGACGGAGAGATGGCGCTCAACAGGACTATCATGGACGTCATCCTCAAGACTGTGGATATGCTGCGCCTGCTTATCCAGCATGTCGGCGCGAGGGACTCAAAAGAAGAAGACATTTCAGAGCTTGTCAAGGAGCTTGACAATGTGTTTAATGCGCCGGACGCGCCTGCAGCGGTTGAAGCCGTGTCTGCGCCTGTTGCCGCGCCGGAGCCTGCAGCCGCTGAACCGGTTGAGGCTGCAGAGAAGGTTGAGGTCGTGGCTGAAAGTCCTGAACCGGCTTCCGCTTCTAAACCTGAGCCTGAGCCGCAGCCCCAGGCAACTGCGCAGGATACTGTTCAGCCGCAGCCACATCCCGAAGACGCGGTACAGCAGATAAGCAAGGAAAGAGAAGTGGTTTCGACTCTCAGGGTCGAGATAAACCGCATAGACAAGGTTATGGATCTGGCGGGAGAGATTGTGCTGGCCAGAAACAGGCTGCTCAACCTTGCCGTTAAGCTTGATTCTTCCTATTCGGGAGACCAGAATGTTGAAGACCTGCTCGAAACAACCAGTTTTCTTGACAGGGTAACGTCGGACCTGCAGCTTGCTGTCATAAAAATCAGGATGCAGCCCATCCAGAAGGTGTTCGCCAAATTCCCAAGGATGGTGAGAGACCTTTCACACAGCATCGGCAAGGACATAAATCTTGAAATATTCGGAGAAGACACTGAAGTGGACAAGAGTGTTATCGAGAACATCGGAGACCCTCTTATCCATATTGTCAGGAATTCTGTTGACCATGGAGTAGAGAATGCGGCAGACAGGGAAGCAAAAGGCAAGCCTGCCAAGGGAAGGATAATAATCAGCGCCTACCAGAAGGGCACCCAGATTGTAATAGAGGTGATTGATGACGGCAAGGGCATTGACGCCAATGCGGTCAAGCGTAAGGCAGTCAGCAAGGGCTTTGTCAGCGAAGATGAGGCCTTGAAGATGTCCGACGAGGCTGCTATCAATCTTATCTTCCTCCCGGGCTTTTCGACCAAAGATGTTTCTTCGGAACTCAGCGGCCGCGGCGTGGGTATGGATGTGGTCAAGACCAATGTTGCCAAGCTGAATGGATATTGCGAGGTTGTTACCAAAAAAGACGAGGGGAGCACCTTCAGAATCAGCCTGCCGCTTACGCTTGCCATTATCCAGGCGATGATGGTAAGAATCGGGTCGGAATATTACGCGCTTCCGCAATCGATGATTGAAGAAACACTGCGTGTCAGAAAAGCGGATATAAAAGACGTGGCCGGGCAGAATGTTATTACCATCCGTGGGAAGGTGCTGCCGATCTTCAAGATGTCGGATGTGCTGGGCATAAGACTCTCCGGTGACGCCAATAATGACAATACCTATGTGCTTGTAGTCTCTGTGGCTGAAAGAAGATTTTGCGTTGCAGTTGATGAGCTGATCGGGCAGGAAGAGATAGTGATCAAGACCATCAACGGTGTGGATTCCGAGGAGTGCGGCATACTGGGAGCTACTATCACGGGTGATGGAAAGATTGTGCTGATCCTTGATCTGGGAATAACGTCAAGAAGGCTTTTCCCCCAGGGCGGAGTCAGGAAAACGTAGAATACTTTCAGGAGGAATAATGCAATATATAGGCTTTATGATGAACAACTGTGAATACACCATACCGATCATTAAGGTGCAGGAGATCATTAATCTGCCTTTGATCACCAGGCTGCCGCAGGCTTCGAGCTCACTGGAAGGTGTGGCCAATCTGCGCGGACGAGTAATACCCATCATCAACCTGAAAAAAATGGTTGGTCTTCCGAGCGAAAAGGCAGGCGAAAAGGTCATAGTCATTTCGAGCGGCAAGGTCACCTTTGGCGTGGTCGTTGACGGGATAACCGGAGTCATATCGATTGAAAAAGAGAAGATAGAGCCTGCCGCCAGCTTCATGAATATCCAGGTAGACCAGATCGAAGGGGTGGCCCGTCTCGATGACAGGCTTGTAGTTCTGCTCGATACGAACAAACTGGCCCCGGTGGAAGATCTTGAAATGCTGGAAGACGACGTGTTCGAATACACGGAAAGCGGCGGGGACAAGGTCGAAGTGGTAAAGACCGTGCAGGGCATGGGGGGCGAAATGCACGTCAAAGAAATGGTGGACGCAAAGACCTTTTTCGACAAAAAGACCCTGCCTGCAGGAGACCCGCGCAGTGAGATCTACACGAAATTAATGGAATTTATGGAGGCTGTCGCGTCCGGCGACCATGATAAGGCGGATATGCTGTTAGAGGGGCTCATGAATGCCCAACCGGGCCATACCCCTACCAGTCAGGACGAGCAGCTCTTCAGAGAGGTGGGAAGGGTCACCAGAAAACTCCATGACTCCGTGAAAAGCTTCAAGGAGGCCCTTGATCCGAGACTGAAGGACATGGCGGTAAAGGACATGCCGAGCGCCATCGACAGGCTGCAGTTTGTCATTGAGAGGACTGAGGAAGCGGCCAACAAGACCATGGGCATAGTCGAAAAATATATACTCAGCATGGATGACCTTTCATCAAACATCAGGAGTTTGAAGGAGCCGGAGGCGTCTGTTGAATTCCTCAAAAAGTTCAAGAACGACCTCGAAGACGATCTTACAGAGATACTTACGACCCAGTCCTTCCAGGACCTGACAGGGCAGACCCTCAAAAAGGTCATTACACTTGTCGGGGAGATAGAGAGCGAACTTGTGGGGCTCATTTCGGCATTTGGCGTTAAAGCAGAGCCGGGTGTTCAGGCGGAAGCTGTTATGGAAGAGCAGGTTTCACAGGCAGGCGTGGATGATCTCCTCAAGGAATTCGGTTTCTGATATGACTGTAGCCGCATCTCTCAATATCAGCGAATACGGGGTGGCTGAATGGTAAAAGTTCTTGTAGTAGACGACTCTGCGTTTATGCGCAATATTCTGACGAATATGCTGTCGTCGGATCCGGACATAACCATTGTCGGCGCTGCAAAAGATGGTCTTGAGGCTATCGAGAAGGTAGCTTTGCTCAAGCCCGACATAGTCACCATGGATGTGGAAATGCCTAAGATGGACGGCATAACCGCGTTGAAGCATATCATGGAAAAGACGCCGGTCCCCGTTATCATGGTAAGCTCTCTCACGGATGAAGGCGCCAAGGTTACCCTCGATGCCCTTGATCTCGGGGCTGTCGATTTTATACCAAAGAATCTCTCGGATCTTTCGATAAATATCGTCATGATCAAAGAGATTCTTATTGAAAAGATCAAGCTGCTTGCGAAAAAAGGAGTGCCGAGAAGGACTTTCAAGTCTCTGGAAAGGATGGCTTCCGATGCCAGGGCGCATGTGGTCATCCCTCATAGGATGACTGGAGAGAGAAAAACGGCAATTGTCGCCATAGGCACATCTACCGGCGGCCCCAAGGCGCTTCAGGATGTTATCACGCAATTGCCCGAGGATTTTCCCCTTCCGATACTGATAGCGCAACATATGCCGCCCAATTTTACAGGTCCTTTTGCGGACAGGCTCAATCAATGCAGCAAGATTGAGGTTAAAGAAGCGAACGAGGGAGATGTGCTCAAACCGGGGCTTGCCCTCCTTGCTCCCGGACGCGGGCATATGAGAGTGATGAAGAGACGCGACATGAATGTGGTCATCACCATATCCGTAAATCGCGAGGAATATATATATCGCCCCTCTGTCGATGCCCTTATGCTTTCCGTAGCGGAATGTTTTCCCGGAAGATCGCTTGGGATAATCCTGACCGGTATGGGCAATGACGGGTTAAAAGGACTGATCGAACTTAAAAAGACCGGCGGCAGGATATTTGCCCAGAACGAGCAGACTTGTGTAGTATACGGTATGCCCAAGGCAGTTGTTGACGCCGGGATTGCCGACAAGGTGCTGCCGATCGAAGATATTGCCGGCGAAATAATAAACGCCGTATAATTCTGATTTATTGTCCGCAATTAAGGATACAAGGATATACTTGAGGGGGAAATACCATGAAGAAGGATCTCGAAAGGATTATACTCGAAACCGTTGATGTTCCGAGTCTGCCAACAGTTGCCATGAAGGCGCTTGAACTTATTAACGATGACGGGGCCTCTATTGATGCGCTTGAAAGGATCATATCGAAGGACCAGTCCTTTTCGTCGAGACTGCTCAGGATAGCGAACTCCCCGTATTACGGAATGAACAGGCGCATAGACACAATATCCGGCGGTGTTATGCTCATAGGCTTCAATACCATGAAATCCCTGGTGGTCGCCGCCTCTCTCAAAGATATGCACCGCAAATACGGTCTTTTTGAGCAGAAACTATGGGAACACAGTCTTGGTGTTTCTGTGGCTTCATCACTGCTGGCGCATGCCACAAAGATGTCGAAGCCCGAGGAAGCCCTGGTTGCCGGCCTTATACATGATGTGGGCAAGACCATACTCAATAACAGCATGTCTGAAAAATATCTCAATGTGGCGCAGAGGGCGCATGACGGTCAGGCCATGTTCCATGAAATAGAGACGGAGATGTTCGGATACAACCACTGCGACGTGGGAGCCCTTATAGCCCGCAAATGGAAGCTGCCCAAGAACCTTGAGGTTGTGATCGAGTATCATCATACGGATTCGCTTCCCGTATTTGAAGACAAGGCTTTTGAAGGTTTGTGCCAGATAGTCGCCGTCGCCGACGCACTGTGCCTGAGCGAGTCCATAGGAATCAAGGGTCCGGATAATATTACGGTCCCTTATGACATACTGGGCATGGACGAGGCGAGCTTTGACAAAGTTGTGGAAATATTCAAGGCAACATACGCAGAGCAGAAAGCGAAACTGACGGAATAGGAGAGTCAGGAGCGCTTAAGTAATATATTTTTCACCCGATAACAAGATATGGCGGAGAGTGACGGATTAAAGCAGACATACAATGTACCCGCTGTCGCAGGGGTCAGGCAGGGGTATGTTTTTGCGAAGAACCGTCAGAAGAAGCAGGACAGGAAGAAGCAGGAGCAGCATAAAGAGCCCGGGAAGGAAGAAGCTTCCGGCGACGACAAAAAGCATGTCGACATAAAAGTTTAAAAGGCAGACTGGTCCGGTAAAGGTGAAATTGTTCAGGCGTGGAGGCAACGACTCCGCGTTTTTTTTTGCCGTGAACTTGTTTTAGGGGCAGCATGACAGAGAAGAGCAATGGATTCCTTCCCAATGGTATGGGCTTTTGTGTAGAATAAGTTGAGAATAAATATGCTATGTAATGCTTTGCAGGAATTATATGAATTGAGGAGGGACTATGGAGTGGATAATTAACTTACATATCGAAAAACTGCCGGAAGGCTATTATCTTGCCACATCAGATGATATCCAGGGTCTTGTCGCACAGGGGCGGACTGTTTCGGAAACCATGGAGATAGCCCGTGACGTTGCCCGCAGATTGCTTGAGGCGCAGAAAGAACGAAAGGGAAGCCTGAAGCCGAGCCGGGTAAAGAAAAACTTTGATCTGCAGTTGGTAGTCAGCCACTGATATGGGTCGGTTGTCAGGATTCAGGTATCGCGATGTGATCAAACGACTTAGAGCCGGAGGGTTTATCTTTGACCGGCAGGCAGCCGGCAGTCATGAAATCTGGTTCAATGCAGCAACCGATCGATATACTACAATACCTAATCATCCGGGCGATATCCCGGAAGGCACGTTAAGGGCAATATTGAAGCAAGCTGGAATAGAACCAGAAGATTTCCTGAAGTAAATCAACCCGATTAAACGGATTCACGCAGAGAAAGACAAAAACATTTCTCCCGCTGAGGCGCAGAGTACGGCAAAAAACAAACCTTTATATTAACCACAGATAAAGACAAAGATTTTGATTATATTTTTAAAATTTGCAAAGTATTTTAGTCTTTCCCAGCGTGCTCTGCGACTCTGCGCGATATAGTCCTTTGCCGTTACTGTTCTCTGCCTCTCTATCGGCGTGCATCGGCATAATTCGGCCTGTTTGCTTACCGCTAACGGCTAATAGCTAACTGCGGTCTACTGTTTTCTCCTGAAACGCTCCCGCAACTTCAAATTGAAAGAGAGCAGTTTTCTGAGAGTCTCGAATTTCTCCATGGTCTCGGGGTCCTCGCGGCGCACCTTTTCCCTGTACTCGATAAAGAAAACTACGCCTATAGAGACAAAGAACCCGAGAAAAATCGCTATGATCACCATATTGCGTCTCTTTGGTTTGATCCGTTTCTCGGGCGGAACCGCTTTTTCAATTATCTGTATTACTGTAGCGTCCCTTGCCTCATCGAGTTTTGCCGCCTCGTATTGCTTCAGCAGCAGATTATAAAGTATTTCATTGAACTTCACATCCCTCATCTTTCTTACATATTCGATACCTGCAGAGGTGACGCCGCCCGTGGACGAGACAGAGCTGTTCCCGCCGTTCCTGGATTCCAGCTGGGCAAGCTGGGCCTGCAGGCCCTTCAGCTCCTCGACCGCTCTTTGCACATCAGGGTTCTGCGGGGTGGAGTATGTCCTCATCACCCTTATCTGCACCTCTTTTGCGGCTATCTGCGCGCGCGCCTGAGAGATGCCGCTTATTATCGAATGGGCCTGCGCATCCATTTTTATCGCGCCGGTCTTTTCCTGAAAGGTCTTCATCTCTTCCTCTGACTTCATCAGCGCCTCTTTGGTGTCTTTAAGCTGTTCTTCAAAAAACAGGCGTCTTTGCGCAGCTTCCGAGACGGCCAGCCCCTTGTTCAGGGCCTTCAGTTCTTCAACAAAGGCATTTGCCATGTCCGCAGCAAGTTGAGGGTTTTTGTCGTTAACATTAAGAGTTATTATGGTGCTTTTTTTGTCATACTTAACAACCAGTTTTTTCAGCACGGTCATTCGCGCATCCTGATAATATTGTTTATGGTAAAGATTCATTAAATCGAATCTCTCTATAATGCGGTCCAGCACGGGCCTGCTCTTCAACATTCCTATATACATATCAGCCGGATTCCTGAGTCCGCCGCCGCCGATGCCTATAGCGGCGCCCAGCTGGCTCAACTCCATCAGCTGCGAGCGCATTCCCGAGCTTTGCTGCGGCGGAAGTATCTTTGTCTCTGCCATGAAGACAGGGGGCATAACAAGGCTTATAATAGCAGTGATGACCGCCATCCCCATTGTAATGCCGATGACGATTCTCTTGCGCCTGGCGATGATGATGAGATAGTCCAGCAGATTTATTCTGTCTTTTTCCTGCGGCTGCCGGACCTCTTTTTCTTCCACTAATTAAGTCTCCTATTTATAAAAGTTATATACGCTAAGCTTAAAACTTATAGCTAACAGCTATTAGCTATACTAGTGCATCGCAAAAAATACGCCTGCAGACACCGCTATCTGCATAAGTGTCTGGGTAATATCCTTAATCTCACGCAGCCAGACTATCCTTTCGAGATTTTCAGGCACCACTATAGTGTCGCCCGGCGACATGTCCCCGGAATCTGCGCCATATTCCCAGCGCGCCCTGGAATTGCTCCAGCTGAAGAGACCTCTCGAGAGCTTTCTGGCAGAGCCGTCAGCCTTAATGACATAGGTGTTCCCTGCGTCGGCATTCTGACTATAACTGCCGGACATTTCGATATAGTCTTTGTAGTCATATTTCTGCGAATATATATGACTACTCGGGGACATCACCGCCCCCGTCACATTAACCACGCTGTTCAATCTCGGTATAAGCAGATAGTCTCCATCTTCCATTTCTATATCGTATTCGCTTTTCTTGAGACCTGCAATCGCTGCAAGCCTTATGGTCATTCTGCCTATCGCCTTCTGTTTCCTCAGGATTTCTATGAATTTCTGCCTTGCCTCAAGGGCTGCCTTCTGGTTCTGCATATCAGAAGGGTTAGCAGTAGTGCCGACGATCTGAACCGAACTCTCCGAAAGCAGCTCGCGTTCGAGCCTCGTGATCATATCATCCAGCCCTTTCTGTTGCAGCTCCTTAACGCTCAGGCGTGTGAAGAACGAGCCCAGCAGATATGCTTTTTCTGTATATCCCCCGGCCCTTTCGATAACTGAAGAGAGCCTTTCGCCGCGCCTGATAGAATATTTGCCGGGATATTTAACCTCGCCATGGATATCCACGATCTTGTTAAGATCCCACTCGGGCACAGTGCGGACTAATAAATAGTCGTTTAACTCTAATTTCAGATTGTGTTTATCGTCTCCCTTCAGGGCTTTTGTCAGATCTATGATCATAAGCTCTGTCACAGGGCCTGACTGTGTCACCTTAAGCCTCGTCAGTTCCGCTTTATCCGCTGCATAATATTGCAGGCCGCCTGCTCTGGCGATAACATCCTTAATCCGCATTTCTGCGGAATTGACGCCGAATTCTCCAGGCATCGCCACTGCGCCTGCGACAGTAACAATAGTCTTTTTTTCTACAACCGTGAATATCTTAAGCAGGTCTCCGTCTTTAAGCGCGAAGTTATTTTTCGGGTCCTTGCCCAGGTTTGTCAGTTCTCCCTCAAATATAGACCTGAAGCTCAGACCGTCTATCCTCATGACCTGGACCCTGCCCTTAAAGGCGACGCTTCCAAGTCCGCCGGTCATACGTATCACATCAAGCAGCTTAGTTTCGTTCTTCATTTCATATATTGCGGGGTTCTTCACATTGCCGGCCACGGCTACAAGAGGTCCTATCGGGGGAATGAAGATGACATCCTCGGGCATCAGCCTCACATCTTTTGACTTGTCGCCCTTCAGAAGAAAGTCGTACATATCGAAATGCGTTACCGTCCTGCCGTTCCTCTTAACCTGAATGTCCCTCATGCTGCCGGTCTTGGAAGGCCCTCCTGCGGCGAAGAGCGCGTTCACCAAAGTGGAGAAAGACGATATCGTGTATGCGCCCGGCCTGTGGGCGCTGCCCACCATATAGACCCTGATAGACCTCAAAGAGCCCATGCTTACATTCATTTCAAAGCCGGTATAGTTTTTTGAGATCTCGTTTTGCAGGGCGTCCTTCAGTTCCCTGAAAGAAAGCCCTGCCACGCCGATCATGCCGACCTTTGGTATATTCACGATGCCGTCCCTGTCAACGACAAGGGTCCAGCGGCCGTCTATCTTTCCCCATATCGTAATCTTGATTTCATCTCCCGGGCCGATTACATAATCAGGTCCGACAGGGGTCTTGTCCTCCGGCGCAAAGGTGGATGGCGGACTGCCAAAGAGGTTGTAGCCGAATTGTCGGATATTAGTGGATATTATGGGTGATGGGACCACGCGCGGATCAATCGGCTGTTTTATCCGTTCCATGCAATCGGTGAGCGCCAAAGATGAACATTGTTTCATGCAATCGGTGGATACTCCAAAAGATGAACACCGTTCCAGGCAATCAGGGGATATTCTGGTAAAAGAACAGCCGGCAATATATTTTTCAAACTCCGAGATTGTATCTGCTGAAGACTTACCCTGACCCCCCGGCGCAGCCTGCCTGCTGCCGTCTTTTGGCTGACCGTTGTATTCAAATACAGCCGGCAACTCGGGTTTGCCGAACTGCTGCTGGGGCATCTGGGCTGCTGAGCCGGACGCAGCCGGGGCCCCGAGGTCCAGCGGCACGGTCCGTATCTGCTGCGCGTACGATGATCCTGGAAGCAGTATAAATAATATAAAGGTGATTATCAAAGGGACTGCACAGAATAACGGACCTTGTTTGCGGCCAATGGTCATTAAAATACCCCCTCTTAAGATCGGGTTCAAGATATCAAAATTTTGCAGATACAATCCGGTTTTGTTAGCGAAAGCCGTATATATAAAGATCAAAAGATTATAGCAGAAAGCGTGGAAAATATTCAGCGCCGGGGCATGACAATCAAAATTTTGCATATTATTTTCACAAATATTTGCAAAGAATCATTTTTGTTGACATGTCCAAACTGAGCATGTTAACTTAGCTTAAATTTATAGTATTGCCGGATGATGTTTTGCGTTTTTTATATGGTTTGTCATCCTCGATGGGGGGGAGTGGCAAGCCAATGTTTATTTTGCGTATTATATAAAGAAGGGCTGTCAGGGGAGGGGGAAATAACGCCCGTTTTCTGAGCGGCTTTTTTTATGATAGTTTTATTTTGGTGATTTATCAGTGGTTTTGAGTTGCAGTTTTTCATTGTATTGCAACAGGCAAGCTGTTGCATAACGGGAAAACCCGAGCCGTCTTGGTCACGGCTTTTTTGAGTTATGTGACTGAGAGGGCGGAGCAGTGGGGAAAGCCAAATTAAAAGGTGAAGGACTTAAGATGATGGGTAAAGATACACACACAGAACTCCAGGAACAGATTGCCAATATGTCAGAATTAAGATGGTACGCGATATATGTCCGTTCAAGGCATGAATTTATAGTCAGAGATGCCCTTATGCAAAGCGGTGTCGCTGCGTTTCTGCCGACTGTCAATAAACAGCGGCAATGGAAGGACAGGAAAAAAATTATTGAGTTCCCGCTTTTCCCCGGATATCTTTTTGTCGGCCTGGGAGACTCCGATAACGAAAAGTATCCCGTACTGAAAACCAGAGGCGTAGTGCGATTTATGGGGCGTGTTCCAGGGGAGCCCGAGATTGTCCCGTTTGAACAAATCAATGCGCTGATGCGGGTTGTCGAAAGCGGAGAGGGCATTGACCCGTATCCATTTTTTGCAGAGGGTATCAGGGTACGAATAAAAGCCGGTCCGCTTAAGGGAGTTGAAGGAATTCTCATTACCAGAAAGGGTTTTCATCATCTTGTATTGTCAATAGATATACTTAATCGCGGAGTGTCGGTTCGCGTTGATGCGGCAGATGTTGAAACTCTATGATGGAAATTTAAGTTGTACTGTCGGAGAGCCGTGATTTCTATTTGTTATTCATTATTAATCCCGCGGCAGCGGCTCAGTGATTGCGCTCAATACAATTAATAAAGGAGTAATAATTATGTTAATTACAAAAATTGAAAATCGAACCGCCCGCATTGGCGTTATAGGACTGGGTTATGTTGGCTTGCCCCTTGTTATAGAGTTTTGCAGGGCAGGCTTTCAGGTAAAAGGTTTTGATGTTGACGCCAGTAAGATCGAACTGTTGAATCAGGGCAAGAGTTATATAAAACATATAAACGCGGACCGCATCGCCGACTGCGGAATGCGTTTCGCGCCGACCACCGATTTCTCCCTTTTGGCTGAAATGGACTGTATCATCATCTGCGTGCCGACACCGCTTAACAAGCACCGCGAACCCGACATGAGTTTTATATTTGCAACAGCAAAGACCATTGCCCAATATGTGCGTAAGGGCCAGTTGGTTGTCCTTGAGTCTACGACTTATCCCGGCACGACTGACGGGGAAATGCGGAAGATAATAGAGCAATCCGGCTTAAAGGCTGGTGCGGATTTTCATCTTGCCTTTTCTCCGGAGAGAGAGGATCCGAACAATAAGGATTTTTCGACGTCTACTATTCCCAAGGTAGTGGGCGGCTATACGCCGGGTTGTCTGGCTGCAGCAAAGGCATTATATGACGCAGTTATCGAAAGGACAGTGCCGGTCTCCTCCACAAGGACCGCTGAAGCTGCCAAGCTCCTTGAGAATATCTATAGGGCTGTCAACATAGCTATGGTGAATGAACTCAAGATGCTTTTTGATCGCATGGACATTGATATATGGGAAGTAATCGAGGCTGCCAAAACCAAGCCTTTCGGTTTTCAGGCCTTCTACCCCGGCCCCGGCCTCGGCGGCCACTGCATCCCGATCGATCCGTTCTATCTTACATGGAAGGCCAGAGAATACGAGCGCCCGACGCGCTTCATTGAGCTTGCCGGAGAGATCAATACCAATATGCCGTACTATGTAGTCGACAGGGTTTTTAAAATCCTCAATGAAAAGTGCAAACATCTTAAGGGAGCGAGAGTCCTGATACTCGGCATGGCCTACAAAAAAGACATCGATGACCAGCGGGAATCCCCCTCCCTCAAGATTATTGAACTTCTCACGCAGCATGGCGGCATTGTGGAGTACAATGATCCACATGTGCCGTGTTGTCGCGGGCATCGTCATTATCCGAATATAGACATGGAATCGCAGACGCTTAATGAGGAAATATTACAGCGCTCTGATATTGTGCTTCTCCTGACTGACCACTCGGCTTATGACTACGACTTTATCGAAAAACATGCCCGAATTATAGTCGATACCCGTAATGCCTTTGAACGCAGGGGAATCAGAAGTCCCAAAATATATAAGGCGTGATTAATAAAGACGCCGACTGAAAGAAAATGACAGATAACTACCACCAGATAAGTAATCTCCTCAAAAGTGAATCGAAGAGCTGGCTTGTGACCGGAGTAGCCGGTTTTATAGGTTCCAATCTGCTGGAGTATCTGCTCCGGCATGATCAGGCTCTTGTGGGGTTGGATAATTTTTCAACTGGACATCAGCGAAATCTTGATGATGTCAAAGCCAATGTGAGCGAAGAGCAGTGGTCGCGATTCAGGTTTATCAAAGGGGATATTCGCGATCTTGACACATGCCGCGATGCCTGCGAAGGTGCGGATATTGTCTTGCATCAGGCCGCCTTGGGCAGTGTTCCGCGCTCCATTGAAGACCCGATACGAACAAATCAGTCAAACATTGACGGTTTTCTGAATATGCTGGTTGCCGCTCGTGACTCAAACGTTAAACGCTTTGTCTATGCCGCATCTTCTTCCACATACGGCGACCATCCGGGCTTACCAAAGAAAGAGGATATCATCGGAAAGCCTTTGTCTCCGTATGCAGTGACAAAATATGTTAATGAACTTTACGCCGATGTCTTTGCCAGGCAGTATGATATGGAACTTATCGGCCTCAGATATTTCAATGTCTTTGGCCCCAGACAGGATCCGCACGGCGCGTATGCGGCGGTCATTCCACGCTGGATCGGCGAGCTTATGGCCGGCCAAGCGTCGACTATAAATGGAGACGGCGAGACGAGCAGGGACTTCTGCTATGTCGAGAATGTGATGCAGGCAAATATGCTTGCGGCAACGACTACAAAAAAGGATGCTGTCAACCGCATATATAACGTCGCGGTCGGGGATAGAACCACGCTGAATGCCTTGTTTTATATGATCAGAGATTTTCTTGCCGGATATGACGGCAAGGTAAAATCTGTAGAACCCATATACGGCCCTTTTCGTGCCGGTGATGTGCTGCATTCCCAGGCCGATATCTCCAGAGCAAAAGAATTATTGGGATTCCTGCCTTCTCACACAGTTAAAAACGGTATGAAAGAAACGGTTGACTGGTTTGTAAAAAAAAGAGATTAAAAATGAGGATTAGTCCAGTTTCACACAAGAGAGATTACACTATCGCGTATAATTCAGCGACCTTACTTTCTGTATTGGCAGGAGTTGTTGTATTAATAATGCTGATACCAGACTGCTGTCTTGGCGCGGCGAGGAATTTGCAGGATCTTGTCAAAAACGCCCAGGGCTCTCCCAAGACAATATTGCTGTCTTCAGGTAATTGGGATGTTCCGGCCGATCTCGAAGTTCCTGCCAGTATTCAGCTTAAGATCGAGAGGGGAGCAAAAATCAAAATAACTTCCGGCAAGAGACTGATACTGCATGGAATGCTCGAAGCCGCTGTTGAGCAGATATTTAACGGTGATGGAATAGTAACCTTTGACAGCAATTCACACCAGCGTGTCTACCCGCAATGGTGGGGAGCTAAGGGCGATGGCAAGACTGAAGATACCGTTGCCTTGCAGGCGGCCGTAAACTCTTTCTCAGACAAGGGCGGAGAGATATTTATACCGGATGGAACATATATCATTGATTCTGTCGGCATGAAGTCAAACATAAGCTTAAAAGGGAATAGCGGCAATACAATCCTGAAGCAGCAAAAGAACGCACGTTACTGCATAAGCACTAATCCAAATAACGCAAAGACAAACGCGCCGGGAAATATTAGAGACAATATCAAGTTTAGTAATATTACTTTTATGGGATCGGTAGACACTTATGGGTTTTCCGAGTTCATGCCGCTGTTGGATATCCGCGGGGCTAATAATGTGAATATAAGTAAATGTCATTTTATCGGTTTCAGAGGGGATGGAATTTACATAGGGCAAACAGGAACACAGGATACAATATACCACAATTCGAAAATATTCATATCAGAATGTGTGTTCGATGGTATCAATAAAAATAACAGGAATGGTGTCAGTGTTATTGACGGTGACGATATTGTTATCGAAAAGTGCATGTTTAAAAATATTGCGCGGCCTGATATGCCGGGGGCAATAGATTTTGAGCCAAATGAAAAAAGCAACATTATCCGAAATATCAAAATATCCGGAAACAGATTCGAAACCATCGGCGGCAACAATATAATACAGATTTCCATAACCTTCAAGCTCGGCAGGCTGGACAAGCCAATACAGAATATTGAGATTATAAATAATGTTATCGAAGGCGATGGGAAGGCAAATGGCATATATATTGGACAACCTCAGTTTGCGGATAGCATGACCCCGGCAAACAACATTCTTGTAAGTAAAAATATTGTCAGGAACACAAAGAGATCATTTATGATTTTCGGCTTAAAGGATGTGAGGATGATCAATAATATATTTGACGGCTGTAAGTATGCCCCATATATAGCCTATTCAGAAATAAATATCAATGTCAGAGACATGAAGGTAATCGGCAATACCTTCAAAAACCTGTCCACGGAAGATGGGGGCGGTATATCAATTTTTGGAGCATACAATTTGGAATTCAGAAATAATACTTTCGACAATATAGGCAAAACCAACGGTTCCTCCGGCAATGCGCTTTTTTTCAGGAAGCATGGCGGCCCGGCAGATTATGTCACTATTAACAATAATACTTTCAAAGGCAGCAAAACTAAAGTGGCAATACAGAGGGAGAAGGGCAACATTACTTATACAGAGCATAACAGGATCTCTGGAAATACCTTTTGGGGTAATAACAGCGTATTCTTGCCGGCCCCTCAAAGTGATTAATAATCTGATCACTTATTTTGCAACTGTCTTAAAGCAATGGACAAGATGGGGAAACTCCTCAACCAATAGCAAGATCTTTGGCGCAACTATTGTCATTGCTTCTCTTACCTTTATTGCCAAGCTGGTTTCTATGGCCAAAGAGATTGCAGTTGCCGGATCCTTCGGAACCGGGGATGCTATCGATGCGTTTCTAATTGCTTTTCTTGTGCCATCTTTTGCAATTAATGTTATTGGCGGCTCATTCAATGCGGCTCTTATTCCTACATATCTCATGGTCAGGGAAAAAGAGGGGGCGGTCGCTGCGCAGAATCTGTTTGCGAGTAGTATGGTCCTGAGCCTTATATTGCTATTGGCGGCCGCTATTCTTATGATATTTGCAGCTCCTATTTATTTACCATTACTTGCCTCCGGGTTCAGTTCAGAAAAGATTGCGTTGACATGTCAGTTGCTTTATCTGCTTTCTCCTATCGTAGTCATTTATGGGCTTAACATGATATGGGGCGCCGTACTTAATGCAGACAAACGATTCGGGTTGGTTGCAATTGCTCCAGTGGTAACGCCGTTGATTATCCTCCTTTTCCTGTTATTAGGTTGCAAAACATGGGGGATAAATGCGCTAGCTTTTGGAGCTGTTTGTGGTATGACATTCGAAGTTTTGCTTCTTGCGAGAGCTTTAAAGCTAAAAGGGATCTCACTTTGCCCGAAATGGCATGGAATGGATTCCAATTTACGCCAGGTGATAAAACAATATGCGCCTATGATAGCTGGGGCTTTTCTATTAAGTGGGACCGATTTGATCAATCAGTCGATGGCGGCAATGCTTGAACCGGGGAGCGTTTCAGCTCTAAATTACGGCAATAGAATTATTTCTGTGCCAATAAATTTGGCTGCAACTGCCCTGGGTACTGCGGTCATTCCATATTTTTCTACCATGGTGGCCCAACTTGATTGGTCGGGAGTGCGTCATACACTAAAACAATATTATCGTCTTATATTTTTTACTACTGTCCCGGCAACCTTAATACTGATACTGGTATCGGAACCTCTGGTGAGACTTTTTTACCAGAGAGGATCATTTACCGCCGAGGATACTATTCTGGTTTCTCAGATCCAAATATTTTATGCCCTTCAGATACCTTTTTATGTAGCTGGTATATTGACAGGTCGCATGATTTCAGCCTTGCGCGCAAACTACATCCTTATGATCGGAAATGGAATAAGTTTGATGCTTTGCGTTCTGTTTAACTATTATTTTATTAATATACTTGGAGTTGCTGGAATCGCCCTTTCTGCAAGCTGTAATATTCTGATAACATTTATTTTTCTTTATTTCTGTTTAAAACGGTTATCGGGAGCGTTGAATGAATGATATGCGCCATATAAATCTGACCTTGGTCATATCCTCGCTATCAAGCGGCGGAGCTGAACGGGTAATGTCTATATTGGCCAATTACTGGGCGGAGAATGGATGCACGGTAACATTAATTACTATTGATTCTGCAGACTCTGATTTTTATAAGTTAAATGACGGAATTAAAAGGGTTTCGTTAGGCCTGATGGGCGAATCTTCCAATCCGTTTGCCGGGATAAGAAATAACCTCAAGCGAATTTTAAAATTGCGGCATGAAATACTAGCTTCAAGCCCTGATGTAGTTATCTGTTTCATGGAAAAAACTAATGTACTGACTTTGATAGCCACACGCGGGCTCGGGCTAAATGTTCTTGTTTCCGAACGGACTGATCCGGCTCATCACGACATCGGCAAACTCTGGAACGCTTTGCGCCAGATAACCTATAAGTGGGCGGATGTTGTTGTTGCCCAGAATAATCAAGTAAAACAGTGGCTGGAAAAGTTTGTTCCCGTTTCCAAAGTGGTTGTGATTCCTAATCCAGTACAATATGAAATCAGAAATGAGAATTATGAACCCTTGAATAATCTTTTAGGAATACAGGGGGATAAACAAACCGTTATTGCCATGGGCAGATTGGGCATTGAAAAAGGGTTTGACATGCTAATCAAAGCCTTTGCTAAAATAAATTCACAATGGCAACTTATAATATTCGGCGAAGGCTCCGAGAGATCGTCATTAGAGTGTCTGGTAAGCGATCTCAATATGAGGGACCGGATTCATTTGCCCGGGCTGGTGAATAATCCCATGCAATATTTAAAGCAGGCTGATCTTTTTGTCATGACGTCGCGCTTCGAGGGATTCTCAAATTCATTGCTGGAAGCAATGGCATGTGGTTTGCCGGTGATATCCTTTGATTGCCCCAGCGGCCCCCGTGAAATTATTCGCAACGGTGTTGATGGTATTTTAGTGCCGGCTGAAAATATTGATGCTTTAGCTGACGCCATGAATTTATTGATGTCGGATGAGTCAGAACGAACTCGCCTTGCGGCAAAAGCTCCGCAGGTTTTGGAACGATTTGCCGTTGAAAAGATAATAGCTATTTGGGAAGGAACATTGCATGGAATGATGGAGAAAAAATAAAATGACAGAGCATGCCAAAGAAGTAAATACAGGACAGAGATTCGAGTTTGGAAAGAACTGGATGCGTTTTCTTTCGGTGTTGAGAGAAGAGCGAATAGCCGAGGCAGAAAAATCGTTGCGAAAAATGCTGGGAGTTGAGACGCTCGCTGAAAAGACATTTTTAGATATTGGTTCCGGAAGCGGATTGTTTAGCCTTGCTGCCAGACGATTGGGAGCAAGAGTTTTCTCTTTTGATTATGATCCACAGTCAGTTGCATGTACTGCTGAATTAAAACTAAAATATTTTCCCTTGGATAATAATTGGACAGTTGAAGAAGGGTCGGTCCTTGATCAGGAATACGTAAATTCTCTCGGAGTGTTTGATGTAGTGTACTCCTGGGGGGTGTTGCATCATACGGGAGCCATGTGGCAAGCGTTGGAAAAAGCGTCTTGCCTTGTTGGCGACGGCGGGACGCTCTTTATTGCTATTTACAATGATCAGGGGAGAGCAAGCCGATATTGGATGAAGATAAAGCAAATCTATAATTACTTGCCGAATCGACTAAAGTTTCTTGTCTTATGGCCATCTTTTATTCGTCTTTGGTTGCCCACTACCTTACGAGACTTTGTCAAGGGCAGACCCTTTTCTACATGGCGGAATTATGTAAGGGATCGGGGGATGACCCCATGGTATGATGTAGTGGATTGGGTAGGCGGCTATCCTTTTGAAGTGGCAAAACCAGAGGAGATATTTGATTTATACCGGAATATGGGGTTCCAGTTGATCAAATTAAAAACATGCGCCGGCGGTTGTGGATGCAATGAATTTGTTTTTATGAAAAGTAGTTTAAGCGGAAAGTATATTCATTGAAGATTCAGATATTTTTTTGCGATTGATATAAAAGCATGAAAAAGATGACTGAATATTCTAATATTGCTTTGGATAAAAAGCATGCCTAGAGCTGTCGGTGATAGCTTTTGATCGTTCAATCGCCCCTCGCCACTTAAGTCGCGACGGCGTTGCCGGTATTTTAGTTCAGGCAGGTGACATTGAGCTATTGTTATGAATCAGTTGATGAATGACGATGTCGCTAGGTCAAGTATTCCCGCAATAGCCTATGATGCGCTTGAGCGATTCAGCCTTGGGAAGGTTATCGGTATGTGGGAATGCGCATTTCATAAGGTTATGCAAGATGAACATTAAGAAACGCATATACATGGGGTATGCCTCTCTCCGGGGGCATAAATATCCCGAACTTTATAAAAACTTTTTGAAACAAGTCAAAACTGAATCGGAAGCTGATGCCGCAAAGTTATTTCTCTCGAAAATATTAAATCATTGTCTCAAGTCTGTGCCGTACTATTCCAAGCTACTACGCAATATCAATAATAAGGATGTTCTTAAGGATAATCCGGAAAAGCTCCTTTCAATGCTGCCAATACTAACAAAGGATGTTATTCGTTGCAATTTTGAAAAGCTCATATCAGATGATATAAATAGTCGCAAATGGTTTTATAATACTTCCGGCGGGTCAACTGGAGAACCAATCAAAATTATCCAGGACAGTGGATATGCTGACGCATCCACGGCTATAAGCTTACTTTTTGACTCTTTGGCGGGACGGGAGATAGGCGAACCCGAACTATATTTATGGGGATCGGATAAAGAATTTCTTCAGGGGACGATGGGATGGAAAACAAATTTATTCAATTTTTTTTCCAACACTTCTTATTTGAATGCGTTTCGGATGTCGCCTGCCAACATGAGGGACTTCCTGTTCACAATAAACAAAAACAGACCCAAACTCATTCTTGCATATGCCCAGGCAATTTACGAATTAGCGAAGTTTGCCTGCGACAACCGCTTAATTGTAGTTCCGCAGTGGGCCATAATGACGTCCGCCGGAACATTATACCCGTGGATGAGGGAGCAAATAGAGGATGTATTTCAATGTAAAGTTTATAACAGATATGGAAGCCGGGAAGTAGGCGGTATTGCTTGTGAACGACCAGATTATGACGGATTATGGGTAGCTCCGTGGGGTAATTTTATAGAAATAGTGGATGATGACGGTAATTTACTGCCGGCAGGAGTGGAAGGGAATATCCTTGTTACAAGTCTGATAAACTTTGCTATGCCCTTGCTCCGATATAAGATTGGCGATCGTGGCATTCTGTTATCTCAAGATGAGCATGCCGGCATAAGAGGACAAATATTTAAAAGTGTTACCGGAAGAATTACCGATAATTTTCTAACAAAAGAGGGAAAAGTCATTCCAGGTGAATATTTTATTCATATCATAGGTGTTTTTTTAAATGATGGGGCTATAAATAAATTTCAGATTATTCAAAAAGATTATGATCGTATTGTTTTAAAAATTATCAAAGTGAAAGAAGTTGATACGATAGAAATTATTGATAAAATTAAAATGATCATGGGTGGTGATTGTATTGTCGAAATAGAATTTGTCAATGAAATACCTCCGTTGGCTTCGGGTAAATATCGCTACACTATCTCAGAGGTTCATAACAGTTGAGAAATTTACTTTCTTATGATAAGGTTGCCCTCGTTGAAGATATTCCGTTGTATGCAAAGACTCCACCATATCATCCTTCTGAAGAATTTCCGGAATTGACGGTACCCATCAACGGGACTGAAGACAATCCGGCATATCGTGGTATACGTAATCTGTTCTATTTCCTCGAATTCGATCGCTCAAATTACGGCACAAAATCATGGAATCCATTGACTGAAATTGTTAAGCCTGGGAATACAGTGATTTTGAAGCCCAATCTTGTATCACATTTTAACCACGGCTTTAAAGTCGGTCTTACCGACACCGATTGTCTGGTTACTCATGGTTCTGTAATACGAGCAGTTCTGGATTATACAGCAAAGGCATTGCAGGGGACTGGCAAGATTATAATCGGTGATTGCCCTATTCAGGGAACTGAGTGGGATAAACTGCTTGATGTGGTCGGTTTAAATCAAATATATGATTATTTTCACTCCACCTATCCGAATATTGAACTCTTGGTCAGGGATTACAGACTTGGAAGGGCAATTGTCGAAAAAGGGATGGTCGTCAAGAGAATCATTGATGAAGGCGCATTTGTTGATTATCAGGAAGTTGATCTGAAGGAAGAAAGTTCATTGACTACCCTAATGCACGATAAATATGCGTTTGGAGTATCACAATATAAGAAGCAGCGAATGATGAAGGCGCATACTCCGGAAACCAACAAGTATTTGTTTCCGAAAGATATACTATACGCTGATGTTGTTATTAATCTCCCCAAGATGAAGTCACATATGAAGGCAGGCATTACATCCGCATTAAAAAATTTAGTTGGTATTAATGGCCATAAAGATTACTTGCCTCATTTCAGATTCGGAAGCCCCAGGAATGGGGGTGACGAATATCCCGATGGGAACTGGTTATGGGATTTGATGTGGTTCTGCATGCATAGGGATTGGGAATATGACGGAGGTTTGTTTAAGAGGCTGTATTTTTTTCTGACTAAAGTTTGTGCATATTTTCTCCCCATTTTTTCAGGGTTACCCAAGAATGCGGCTCGAATCGGCGGTGGCGGCTGGCATGGGAATGACACTCTGTGGCGGACAATTCTTGATATCAACAGGGCTTTTTTTTACTATGACAGAGGAAACAACCGTATCTCCAATGAAATCTCTCACGACGTAAAATATCTGGCGATCCTGGATGGACTTATAGGAGGAGAAAAAGAAAGTCCGTTATCTCCGACGCCGGTGAAGAGCGGAATCATGATGGCATCCCTCAATCCTTTGGCATTGGACTCTGTGGCAGCTGCCATGATGGGACTTGATGTACACAAAATCAAGCAAATCAGTCAAGGTTATTACTTGAAAAGTCTTCCTATTGCACAATTCATGCCGGAAGATATCGAAATTGTCGGCTATGAGTCAATCTGCTGCATTAAGGATATTTACAAACAAAAAGCTTATATTGCTTTTGAACCGTCAAGCGGGTACAGAGGATACATAGAGTATAAATCATAGAATGAAAATATCCGTCTTGAAATCTTTGTTTGTCAGCTTAGCAGTTATAATATTTTACACTAATATTCCGGTGTACTTGTATGCCGTTGAATACATGTCAATTTCGCCCTTATTTTGGATAGGGTTATTTACTGCGACAGTTATTTTTATCTTTGCATTGGAATTTATTAATGGAGGCATTAAATGTGAAATTACCGGTTTAAAACCTTTGTTGTATTGGGCATTCTTTTTTATCACAATAAGCATGTTATGGTATATTTTTACAAACAACACTGATATCGTAGATGGAGCATTAAGAAAACGTTTTTTGAGCGTCATATTCTTGTTTCTTTTTATGGGTATGTTGCACAATGATAAAAAACTGCAAACCAAAGTGCGATGGGTTTTACTTTTGGCAGTACTGATAGCGATTGCCAATAATGTCTATGACATAGTCTTTCCCTTTACTTTTGTTCCCTTGGATAATGAATTTGCTAATCCGGGACGAGCTGCCGGTTTTTATATTAATGCCAACCAGGCTGGCGCGGCTCTGATTATTGGGATGATCTTTACTATTGGATTATTGCCGGATAAATATCGGACACCTTATGTTTACTTGGTCTTTTCGGGCATTTTATTAACATTTTCACGTTCAGCCCTGTTAGGATGGTTTATTGTCATTCTAATATATCTGTCCCAGGGCATGTTGAAAAAAAAACATATATTCGCGGGTCTCTTTATAATTGTGCTCGTTGTAACTTTATCTTTGCCTTTTATGCCTGATATACTTCAACCTGAGGAAGGACGAGAAGGAATCAATATTCAGAATATTTTCGAAAGAATTGATTGGTTCTTTGATCCAATTGGTCTTCAGGATTCTAGCTCACAGGAAAGAAAACAGGTTTATGAGCTTTCATGGGAAATGTTTACCGATCATCCATTGATCGGCAACGGCCTGGCTTCAACCTTATCATGGAGTGAAAGGGCATCAACACACAATATGTATTTATATTATTTGGTTGACCATGGCATAATCGGCGTCTTCATATTGCCATTGTTTGTCTTGGCGATTGTTTGGCGTGCAAGTGGGAATGCCCGTCAAATAGCCATTCCTTTCGTAGTATTTGTTCTGTTTTGGGGTTTTTTCACTCATAATATGCTAGAGGAATATTATTTTTTGATTGCCTTTGCCATTATGGCGTCAATGACTATCCAAAGTCAATATGAAAATAAGCAACGGCAGAGGGGAAATGCATAAACTTATAATGAGGCTAAGGCTTTTGTCATGCATGGCATTTATAGTAATGGCAGGAATTCTTTTTATGTTCTGCCCCGCGCCGGCAGTCGCAGTTACAGCTGAGATTACTGGAGCTCCCTCAGGCGTAACAAATCAGACTAATCCGGTTATATCAATTGGCGGATATGATGTTGTTTCATATCGTTTTAAGCTCGATAACGGAGACTATTCCGAAGAAATACCGGTAAGCACACCCATTAACTTTTCTGCGGATGTGACTATTTTCGGAGAAAAATTCATTGCCGGCAGCAGAGCGTTTCAGGAATATCTGGACTATCGAACCGATTATATCGAGAGCGTGACATTTAATAATGTATCAGTTGACAGCTCGGTTATATATCTGCTAAATCCCAGAAGAGTATCATTGCAAACATATAATACATTGTTCATTGAAGGAACCAATATTGACGAGCTTGAAGTCTTCATGAATAATTCACCGACTGTTCCTGCTGTTATACTAAATCAATCACTTTCGGGCGGCTCCGGATATATCACTTATGCATTGACGACTGATTCGCCGCAAACAGATTTCATACGCATAATTAATTATTCCGCCGGGACCGCATCGTTTAGAATCAATCTCAATGAAAAGATGTTTACATCCGATGCGGATGTTTTAAATGCAATTAACACGATGTCTGCCGAGTTTTCAAATGAACCTACTGAGCGTAAAGCCTGGCGTTTTGTTCGGGATAACCGCTATCATTGGACCCCATTAACGGATCAATCATGGGGGACAACATCACCTGCTTTGTTCTTTAATTCCGTAGGCTTCGGTTTTTGCAATGACTCGGCTACACTTTATTATCGTTTGATGATTGCCTTGGGATATCAATCGAGGGTATGGTGGTTGTCCGGACACGTCGTGCCGGAAGTTTTTGTAAACAATTCATGGGAAATGTATGATGCTGACATGGCGGTCTATTACTATAATAGTCAAGGAGCGATTGCCGGGGTAGAAGAGTTGTCTGCTCAGCCTGGTCTTATTACGAACCCTGTCAACGCCTTGTTGAATACGGCAGGCAATGCCTATTCCAGTCAAGTAGCAGATATTTATGCCAGCGCGGACAATAACAATGTGAGACCATCGCAATATGATGACTATTTGAACAATTATTTGCTGTCTGTTGATATACCGGCAGGCGGCAGGCTCGACTTTCCGGGCGTTTTTTCCTTTCCTATCCATACCACCGAATATGCTGAAGCATCCTCCTACACTAACGCCAGATTGACAGTCCCTCGTGGTTGGGCTGGTTCTTTAAGGGTTCCATTTGTGCTTCATACCCTCGGTTATGAAGGTCTGCATAATCTTTTTGTTATTGGGAAGGACAGTGGCGGCAACTGGCAGACGGAGCCGACGAGGGCAACATGGACAATAGATAGTTGGGCTCCTATTACTGTACCATCACAGGATAACACGACAGGTTTAGTCACGCTTTCGGTAAACAAGACCGCGACCAGCCATTACACCCTTGATGGCAGCATTCCTACTGTTGACTCCCCGGTTTATAGCGGCCCTATTAATGTTGTTTCGACTCCGGAGCTGAGATTCTTTTCAACGGATGCCATTGGAAACATTGAAAATGTCAAATCTTATAATATATCGACCGGCATTGTCAGTTCGGATAGGCTGCCAATTACCATATCTGCCGATAAAATATCACCACAGATTAAGGGTTCAGTTATTGCATTTAATGCGCTGGTACCCGGCTTATCAGGGGACGTAGAATACTATTTTCATCTGAAGAACATTAACACTGGGAAATGGCGAGTTATACAGCCTTACAGCAGTGCATCCATATTTGTCTGGGACACACTTGGCATAGACCACGGGATATATAGGCTTCAAGTTTTTGCGAGAAGTGTGGGCGCTCCAACATGGTGCGAGGCTGTTTCTGCTTATGATTTTACGATCAACCCACTACCGGCCACAGGCGTGACGCTTTCGATGGACAAGGCATCACCGAGTGAGACGGGGGTGGTGATAAAGTTTACCGGAGCTGCGAGTGGTGGCTCTGGGAACTATGAATATGCGTTTCAACTCAAGGATGCGGTAACCAGGCAATGGAGCACGCCGCAGGCATACAGCAGTAAAGCGACATGGACATGGGACACAACGGGGCTGAGCGCAGGGGTCTATGTGGTACAGGTATTGGCAAGGAGTCTGGGATCGACGGAACAGTACGAAGCGAATCAGGCAATCAGTTATACGCTCAATGCGCCGGCCACAGGCGTGACGCTTTCGATGGACAAGGCATCGCCGAGGGAGCCGGGGGCTGTGATCACGTTTACCGGAGCTGCGAGCGGAGGTTCCGGAAACTATGAATATCGGTTCAAACTTAAGAACCTTTCTACCGGCCAATGGAGCGCTGTGCAGGCATGCAGTGGTAACAATGTCTGGACGTGGGACACAACGGGATTGAGCGCGGGCGCATATATGATACAGGTATTGGCGAGGAGCGCGGGCTCGTCGGCCTCCTATGAGGCGGTTGAAAATATTATTTACACCCTCAATGCTCCGGCCACAGGCGTGACGCTTTCGATGGACAAGGCATCTCCGAGTGAGACTGGAGCTTTAATCACTTTTAGTGCAGCGGCTTCGGGTGGTTCCGGGAGCTATGAATACTACTACACATGGAAGAACCCCAGCACGGGGATGTGGAGTGTAGGGCATGCATATAGCGGGAGCGCAATGTGGACGTGGGACACCACAGGGCTGGGCGCAGGAGCCTATATGATACAAGTGTGGGCAAGGAGTGAGGGATCGACGGCTGAATATGAAGTGTTTCAGACAATAATGTATACCCTCAATGCGCCAGCCGGTTAATATAAATACAATTAACGTAATATTCTTTATATTGCTTTCTATTCTGGTATCTCTTATGCAAAAGAGTGGCCATTGATATATTTATCTTAATACAGAAGTGTCATTGTTAAATTTGGGGGTATTTATGATCAATAAGTTACACAGTCTTTTGCACAGGCCTGAAAAGGGATGGGACCCCGTTCCACCAGGACATGCGGCGACTTACGCTAAAGGCGAATGGGAGTATTCAACTAACGAATTGACAACATATATAGAGACTTTGATTGGCGGCTTCGACGGTAAGCGGGTGCTGGATCTGGGTGGTGGTCCGGGACAGTACAGTGTTGCTTTTGCAAAAAGGGGCGCCCATGTAACCTGGCACGATGTCAGTCGTACTTATATGGAAATTGCCCGACTGGCCGCCGCAAAAGAAGAAGTCAATATCGAGTTTTCTCTTGGATATCTTGAAGAAGCCATACGTTTTATCGCAACGCCATTTGATTTAATTTTCAACCGCATATGCTGGTGTTACTGTATGAATGATAGCAAATTTGCGCATCTTGTTTATTTGCTCGTAAAGCCCGGTGGTGGGTGCTACATTGACAGCATGAAGCCTATACCTGAAGAGATAAACGGCGACCGAAGAAGTGTTTTTATGCTCAACAAATATCTGGGCCTGAAAATTGGGCATCCCAATCCGCCTCTTGGCAGAATTGGGCGACTTCTGCATGAGTACCCCATGAAGAAGATGATACTCGACTATACCAGCAAAACTAACGAGAGAATATATTTTATAAAGAGTACAAGTTAACGGAATGAACGCGAAGTATTTAATACGATTTGACGACATCTGTCCGACCATGAATTGGGAAGTCTGGAACATCATTGAAAAGTTCATGCTTGATGCGGGTGTTAAGCCCATCCTCGCTGTCGTTCCTGATAATCGTGACCAGAAACTTGCTGTTAGCTTGCCTCGTGATAATTTTTGGGAAAAGGTGCGCAATTGGCAGAGTTGGGGATGGACTATAGGACTGCATGGTTACCAGCATTGTTATGTTACCGAAAATTCCGGTCTGATGCGGATTAATCCTTATAGTGAATTTGCCGGCCTTCCCCTGGCTGAACAAACTAATAAGCTTGATAACGGATTGAAAATATTTCAGGATCAGCAGGTGCGACCCGATATTTGGGTGTCGCCAGCTCACTCTTTTGATGATATTACGGTTACGGCGCTCAGGGAGAGAGGAATTAGCCTGATTAGTGACGGTTTCACGTTTTTCCCGTTCCGTGATAGTAAGGGCTCACTCTGGATTCCCCAGCAAATGTGGAGCTTCCATTATATGCCTTTCGGAATGTGGACAATCTGTTTTCATCACAATGCCTGGACGAAAGCAGACCTTCTTTCATTTTGCGCCGGTATTAATCGTTTCGGTTCTGCGATCATCAGTGTTGAAGAGGTAATAGCAGAATATGGAGAACGGATAAAAAACGACGCAGACCGCGTTATGTCCTGTATGTTTCCGTTTTTCATATGCTTTAAAAAAAGCATGTCATATTTATCGAGAAATCTTTGTTGACGATCCCGATAACTTTTCTCATTCGCCAGTTGAATGTTGGAGGAGCTCAGCGACAGCTTGTTGAACTGGTCAGTAGGATGGATATTTCGCGTTACCAGGTCACGGTGATTACGCTATATGATGGTGGAAGATTCGTTGCTGAGCTTTGTCGTATTCCTTCAGTATCCTATGTGAGCCTCGGCAAGAAATGTCGCTGGGACGTTATAGGAGTCCTTTTCCGTCTGGTATGCGAACTCAGGAAATCACGACCCAGAATACTTCACGGCTATCTTGGACTTGCCAATATCCTCTGTGTTCTTGTCAAACCCTTATTCCCTAACACTCGCATGGTGTGGGGCGTACGGGCCTCTACAATGGACCTCACCCGATACGATTGGGTATCTCGCGTTTTATATCGCATCGAGCGGTCATTATCACGCTTTGCCGACCTGATCATCGTGAATTCAGAAGCCGGATACCTATACGCAGCGCAAAATGGGTTTCCGGAAGGACGGATGGTGGTTGTCAACAATGGCTTTGACACGGAGCGATTCTTGCCCAAGCCGGAAGCTCGTTCTCGAGTGCGTTGTGAGTGGAGAATCGGAAATGATGAGACAGTTATCGGTATTGTTGGGCGACTCGATCCCATGAAGGACCATCCTGTTTTTTTTCAGGCGTCGGCTAAATTATTGACACATATCAAAAGAGTGCGTTTTATCTGCGTAGGTGAGGGAGTTGAATCATACCGGAATGAACTTCATGCCTTGACCGACGAGTTAGGGCTTGACAAAAAGCTCATCTGGGCAGGGGCTAGAGATGATATGGTAGATATCTACAATTCACTAGATATTCTTGTGTCTTCATCATGCACAGAAGGATTTTCTAATGTGATTGCAGAGGCGATGTCCTGTGGCATTCCTTGTGTTGTCACTGATGTGGGAGATTCGCGCATGATTGTCGGTGATACTGGTTTTATTGTGTGCCCAAAACAGCCGGACGAGCTTGCCAGTCGACTCATCGAGATGATTCAGCTTAGTATCAGCAAAAAGACTGAACTTAAGGAAAGCGCCCGTTCGCGCATTGCCAAATACTTTAGCGTTGATTCTATGGTAACAGCCACATTGCATGAATTTTCGAAATTGAAATGAAACGTATAGTGCATATAATAACAGGATTGGACACTGGGGGCGCCGAGATGTGGCTTTACCGTCTAATCTCAAGGCTTTCACCAGCATATCAATCGCATGTAATATCACTGACTGATATCGGAGATGTGGGTAAACTCATAAAAGAGTTGGGGATATCTGTTGAAGCCGTTGGGATGAGGCGAGGGGCTCCAAACCCTTTTGCGATATTTCGGCTTGCGCGAACACTAAAGAAAATAAAACCGGATATTGTGCACACATGGATGTACCATTCTGATCTTTTGGGTGGACTGGCTGCTCGTCTGGCGGGTGTTCCGGCTTTATGTTGGACTATCCGTCACACTAATCTATCTACAGACGTTAATAAACTTTCCACGCTTGTTGTAGCTCGCGCGTGTTCACTGCTTTCCCGCTGGGCGCCGAACAAGATCCTCTGCTGCTCGGAAGTCGCACGAAAAGCGCATATAAACTATGGTTACCTGGCCCAAAAAATAGTGGTTCTGCCCAACGGTTTTGACTTGTCACGATTCAGTCCGAACCCTGCGTCCCGAACTGAAGTGCGGAAGGAACTGGGCCTGCATCCCGGAACTCCTTTGGTCGGTCTGATCGGCCGTTTTAATTCTCAAAAAAATCATATGGGGTTTGTGCAGGCGGCGGGATTGCTGCATCGGAAAATGCCGACAACTCATTTCTTGTTGGCAGGCAAAGGAGTGGACGCCTGCAATAAAGAACTTTTTCTGGCCATCGAGCAGGCAGGCTTGACGAAAGTGATTCATCTCCTGGGATTACGAAACGATATGCCGCGACTAATGTCGTCCCTCGATCTGATGGCCTCCTCTTCCATTGGTGAGGCTTTTCCCAATGTGCTTGGGGAGGCCATGGCCTGTGGTGTGCCTTGTGCTGTGACGGATGTGGGGGATTCAGAATACATTGTTGGCGATACCGGCCTGATAGTTCCGCCCGGGGACATGACGAGATTGTCGGAAGCGATGGAAAGCTTGCTGAATTTGTCTCCGGCTGAGCGTTGTGCTTTGGGAGCTCGGGCTCGGAAACGGGTAGCTGAGCATTTTGAATTGGATAGTGTAATACGGCAATACGAGGCTTTTTATGATACATTGTCTGATCAAAGAAGAAACCAGGATAATACTGCAGGAGGCTCTTGATTGATTACTCGCATCAGACAGAAGATGAAGTCGTGGTTATCTCTGGCCTATGGCGCATCGACATTTCTGCCCTGCATACCCAACAATCTGGCTTGGCGGGGCACCGGTGGTACGGATTCTGCTCGCTATTGCTATTCTGTCTGGATGAGACATCTCGTTAAGGCGGCAAGTCATGGNATGGCAGTTCCGCCGCGCACTGTTGCTGAAATTGGCCCGGGTGACTCAATTGGAATTGGGCTCGCTGCATTATTGACAGGGGTTAGCAGTTACCTGGCGCTCGATGTTGTCAAATACGCCGACTTGAGTCGTTCAGGAACTATTGTTGACGAACTTGCCGACATGTTAGCAAACCGGGTTCCAATCCCGGATGAAACAGAATTTCCGGGGATAAAGCCGCCGCTGGCTTCATACGATTTTCCTCATTCATTGTTGAGCGATGAAGCGTTGGACGCTGCTCTTGATCCGATAAGAGTTGCAGCTATTAAACAATGCTTGTTAGGTATGAATGATGCCGAGTCGTTCGTCAAATATATCGCCCCATGGGATTCTGAAGACATGGTTGATGAAGAATCGGTAGACCTCATTTACTCCCAGGCTGTAATGGAACACGTTGATAATCTTTCCATAACATATCATGCGATTTCCAAATGGCTTAAGCCAAAGGCTTTTTGCAGTCATCAGATTGATTTTAAGTCTCACAATCTAACACCCGCCTGGGATGGTCACCGGGCATTTTCCGATATTAAATGGAAAATAATGCGGGGCAACAGACCCTATCTGATAAACCGCGAGCCTTGTTCTACGCATATGGATATGTTGATTGCAAATGGGTTTGAACTTCTTGAGGCAGTTCGATTTCCCAAACCTCCCGAAACAAGTCGTAAACAATTGGCGCTCCGGTTTGAGCGGCTCTCAGAAGCGGACCGCGAAACATCAGGAGTATTCCTGGTCGCACGCAAGCAAACTTGACTTCTTCCAACAATAGAACAATAGAGAATTGGTGCGATTGATGTGGACGTAGCTGAAACAAAAATTAATTTCCTAAAGAGGTTGATCAAATATGTGCGGACTTACCGGCTTTATTTCTGACCGTCCTGTTGCCGGACGGCAAACACTGACTGCTATGGCCGATGTCATTCGTCATCGCGGACCAGATGACCGAGGATATTGGTTTGACGCCAATAACGGCGTGGGCTTGGCTCACCGACGCCTTTCAATCCTTGATCTTTCTCCCGCAGGGCATCAACCTATGACTTCAGAATCCGGTCGTTATGTGATAGTTTTCAACGGCGAAATATATAATCATCTTGAGATAAGGAATGAGCTTGAGAATTCCGGGGATAGGATTTGCTGGAGAGGGCATTCAGATACCGAAACACTATTGGCCGGCTTTGAGACCTTTGGGATTGAAAAAACACTACAGCGCTCGGTAGGTATGTTTGCGATGGCAGTATGGGACAGGGATGAAAGGTCGCTGATCCTTGCGCGTGATCGCATAGGAGAGAAACCGCTTTACTATGGCTGGAACAGGGGATCTTTTCTCTTTGCCTCAGAACTAAAAGCAATGCGCGCCTATCCGGGATTTGCCGCAGATATCAGCCGCGATGCGCTTGCTTTATTCTTACGCCATAATTATATTCCGACGCCGTATTCTATTTATAACGGTATTTTCAAGCTATGGCCTGGCGCCATACTCACTATCCAGGGTAGAGCAACGGCATCATGCCCATGGGATAGCCCGCCATTTGAGGCTTATCAGGCAGATGGTATATCACTCAGCCGGTATTGGTCACTTAAGGATGTCGCAGAAAAAGGCAAGACTAATCCTTTCAATGGAACAGACAGAGAAGCAATTGATGAACTGGAACGAATATTGTCTGATGCGGTGCGCGCACAACAGATATCGGATGTCCCGTTGGGAGCGTTTCTTTCCGGCGGTGTGGACTCGTCGACAATTGTGGCTCTTATGCAAAACCAAAGCGAACGTCCTGTGAGGACATTTACGATAGGATTTCACGAGGACGGTTACAATGAGGCTGAGTATGCAGGGGCTGTTGCCCGTCACTTGGGCACGGAACACACGGAACTGTACGTGACTCCGCAAGATGCGCTCGATGTCATTCCACGTCTACCAACGCTATATGACGAGCCGTTTTCGGATTCTTCGCAGATACCGACATTTCTGATCTCGCAGCTCACCCGCAAGCATGTGACGGTAAGTCTTTCTGGCGACGCCGGGGACGAGTTGTTTGGCGGGTATAAGCGCTATTTTCTGGCGCGGTCGATTTGGCGCATAGTGAAGCATCTTCCCTATGATGGGCGCAAGACGTTAGCAGCTGGTATCCGGTTCCCCTCGCAAAATGCATGGGATGTTACCGGAAAGCTGATTGGGAATTTCCTGCCGAATGAATTGCGGTCACGGCCAATCGGAGATCTGGCTAATAAGTTTGCTGAAATACTGTCCGTAAGGCAGCCGGATGAAATGTATCGCGGGCTCGTATCTCATTGGAAATCTCCAGCCGATATTGTTATCAACGCCAGGGAGCCGTCAACATTGCTGACCGACCAGAGCTATTGGGATCAGTATCCTGAGTTTGAACAGCGCATGATGCACATAGATACGCTATCATATCTGCCCGATGATATCCTGGTAAAAGTAGATCGTGCCGCAATGGGTGTCAGTCTGGAAACCCGTGTGCCGTTTCTTGATCATCGGGTAGTTGAATTTGCCTGGCGGTTGCCGCTTTCGATGAAGATACGCAATAGTCAGGGAAAGTGGATACTGCGTCAGGTTTTGTATAAGTATGTGCCGAGAGAGCTGATAGAGAGACCTAAAATCGGGTTCGGAGCGCCGATCGATTCCTGGCTGCGCGGGCCTTTGCGAGAGTGGGCCGAGTCGCTATTAGACGCCAAACGTCTACGAGAGGAAGCTTATTTTCATCCTGAGCCAATCAGGAAAAAGTGGATGGAGCATCTGTCCGGGAAACGGAATTGGCAGTATTATTTGTGGGATGTGCTGATGTTCCAGGCGTGGTTACAAAATAAAGAAGCAGACTATACAGGAAGAATATGACAGTACAATTTGAGCTGATTGGGATATATGCCTAAGTTATTGTTTTTAGTCACGGAAGATTGGTATTTTTACTCACATCGCTTGCAGCTGGCAATTGAAGCCAAGCGAAAGGGATATTCTGTTATTGTTGCAACGAGAGTGCAGGCCCATGGTGAACGTATTCTTGCCGAAGGATTTAAGCTTATTCCTATTCATATGGTGCGACATAGCGCCGGATTGTGTCAGGAATTGTCTTCTATCCTGGAACTTGTGCGCATCTACAGAGCTGAAAGGCCGGATATTGTGCATCACGTTGCGCTAAAGCCAGTGTTGCTTGGCTCTATAGCAGCTCTATTTGCGAATACTCCAAATGTGATTAATGCTATAGCCGGCATGGGCTATATCTTCAGCTCGCAATCTCTTAAAGCGCGTCTATTACGTCCCCTTATCAGGGCTAGTCTCAAATTCTTGTTGAAACGGTCAAACACCATGACTATTTTGCAAAATCCAGATGACCGACAGATGCTTATACAAGAAGGACTAGTTAAGGGAGAACAAACCAAGCTTATCCGTGGGTCTGGAGTTGACACAAAAACTTTTTACCCTTTTCCTGAACCGCCCGGCCCGCCAATAATTATTCTGGCGTCAAGAATGCTTTGGGATAAGGGGATAAAGGAATTCATCGAGGCTGCACAGCTACTGCGTGACAGGAATATAAACGCCCGTTTTATTCTTGCTGGTGAAAGTGACAGCAGTAATCTCTCGGCAGTGCCTGCAGAGCAATTGGAAGCGATGAACAAGGACGGTATTGTTGAATGGTGGGGCAAACAGGATGATATGCCAGGTTTGTTTGCTTCTTCTCATATCGTATGCCTGCCGTCATTTTATGGGGAAGGGGTGCCTAAAGTACTTATTGAGGCCGCAGCTTGTGGACGCCCGATCATCACAACGGATTGGCCAGGCTGCAGGGAGATTGTTCGGCACGAGGTGAATGGACTGTTGGCGCCCATAAAAGATTCTGTGGCATTGGCTGACTCGCTTTTGCGTCTGATTAATGATCCTGGTTTAAGACATGATATGGGTTCCCGGGGCCGGCAAATAGCGGTGACAGAATTTTCATCGGGAAAGGTTATAGAAGAAACTCTTTCTCTTTACAAGGAGTCGCTTGCGCAATGAAAATCCTTGTTACCGGCGCAACCGGAGCTGTTGGCCCGCTTGTCGTAAAAGCCCTCCATGATGAGGGGTATGCTATACGCACACTGTCAATTGATCCTCCACCTGTTGGAATCTGGCCCGATGATGTGGAAACGCGTATTGGTGACGTAACCGATGTCGCGGCCGTGCAATCTGCCATGCAGGGTGTTGATTCGGTTATCCATATGGCGGCGCTCCTGCACATCGTCAACCCGTCTTCTGCGATGCGTGAAAAGTATGAACGCATTAATGTGGGTGGAACGAAAAATGTGGTTGATGCTGGGACTATGTCGGACGTAAGGCGGGTTGTGCTGTTTAGTACTATTGCAGTTTATGGCTCCTCGGATGGTCAAATCATTACTGAATCCACACCGCCAAAGCCCGATACTTTTTATGCGCAGACCAAGCTTGCGGCAGAACGTATCGTACTGGAAGCCACGGGTTTGGCTGGCAGGCAGATTGGAACTGTCCTGCGCTTCGGGGCAGTGTATGGCCCCAGAATCAAGGGAAATTATCAGCGTCTTTTGCAAGCTCTGGCTAGGGGGCTCTTCATACCTATTGGAAATGGGAGCAACCGGCGCACGTTGGTTTACGATAAGGATGTGGCCCTTGCTGCCGTATTGGCTGTGCGCCATCCTGCGGCTGCCGGTAAAATCTTCAATGTCTCTGATGGGGCGTTTCATGCCCTGAATGATATCATTTCAGCTATGTGCAAAGCTCTGGGCAGAAAAGCGCCCCGGTTGTCATTGCCTGTCGGCCCGGCGCGCTTTGCAGCAGGATCCGTTGAAAATATCGCCCGGATAGTCGGCATAAATCCGCCGATTTTGCGAGCAACAATCGATAAATATACAGAAGATGTAGCTGTGGACGGTAGTCTTTTTCAACAAGAAATAGGTTTTGTCCCGCAGTATGATTTAAAGACCGGTTGGAAAGATGCAGTGCAGGAAATGCGGCGGACAGGGGCATTGTAAACGTGAAAAGATTCTTTGATGTCATTATTTTCTTTGTCGCTCTTTGTTTATTTTCTTTACCGCTCTTATTAATATCTCTTCTTGTAAAGCTTACCTCCAAGGGTCCCGTCATTTACTGGTCTGACAGGGTTGGCAAAGACAACACGATATTCAGGATGCCTAAATTTCGCACAATGCGCGCAGATACCCCTGCTGTGGCTACGCATCTTTTGGACGATCCTGACAGCTATCTGACGCCTGTCGGCAATTTTTTGCGCAAATCAAGTCTTGATGAGCTTCCCCAACTCTACAATATCATCAGGGGTGAAATGAGCGTTGTCGGCCCTCGTCCCGCGTTGTTTAACCAGGATGATCTGGTTGAGCTCAGGACGGAAAAGGGTGTGCATACTCTTACACCGGGACTAACCGGGTGGGCGCAGATAAACGGACGAGATGAACTTCCGATACCGGTCAAAGTGGATTTTGATGAGTATTATCTGAAAAACAAATCATTTTTCTTTGATTTAAAGATAATCTGGATGACTTTCGTTAAAGTAATAAAAAGGGAAGGTGTAAGCCACTGAGAAAAGTTAGTGGTAAAGAGAGTCGTGAGGCGGCAGCGGCTAGTTGTCAGCGCGACACGTTTGGGACAACGTGGTGGTCCATACTATGCGGCACACTTTTCTCGTGATATACTGATATGTAGACTGTAAGGCTGGGTGCGGGAAGTAGCTTTCAAACGATCCTGTGAGTATGTCGGGCTATGATCCTCCGGAGTTGTAATGCTCAACATAACATCTTTATAGTTATAAGGACGAGACTAAAGAAGGAATGTGGGACTATTCATTTATGATAAACATGCATGATAAGTTGTTTAAACCAAGCCCGTTCAAAAGGACTATGTTTTTCTTTTTCTGGGACGCCGTTATTATTGCATTGGCTCTTTACTGTGCTTTTCTTGTCCGTTTTGAGTTTGATGTGCCGGACATATATTTGTCCATGTTTTTTATGGCTCTTCCACTCTTTATAGTGGTTAAATTGACACTGCTTGCCATTTTCAGTGCTTATAAATTCACATGGAGATATGTGGATGTCAATGTGCTGGGCAGGATATTTATCGCTACTGCAGCGGCTTCTTCGACGCTTATGGCGCTTATCCTGATTCCGTTTAGTGTGAGCCCGTCAGATTTGGATTTTCCTTATATCAATGGTTTCCCAAGGAGTGTTTTTCTTATAGATGCCATATTGAGTTGCTTTTTGCTCTCGGGATTGCGGATATCAAAACGCCTTTATAACGAAGGATTAAAGCATATCATTCGAGATGGGCAGGGACTGAAGACTATAGTACTGGGAGCGGGAAACACAGGCGCGATGATATTGATGGATATCCAGCGGGGTGGCCAGGCCGGCTTTGCTCCTGTCGGCCTGCTGGATGATGACACTACCAAGGTAGGAGGATATATACGTGGCGTAAAGGTCCTGGGGCCGATCTCCCATTTAAAATCGGTAATCAGAAAATACAAGGCTGAGGCTCTGATAATCGCGATACCAGCCTTAAATCACAAGACGCTCAAGGATATATTCAGAGTCGCAAAGGAATGCGGCCTCCAAACGATAAAAATAGTGCCACGGATATATGATTTCAATCACCCGGAAGTCAACATCAAGAACCTTGAAGAAATCAGCATCGAAGACCTGATCGGGCGCCAGACGATAGAAATAGACTATGATAAAGTCAACAATTTCATAAACGGCAAAAGAGTCCTTGTGACGGGGGCCGGGGGGTCTATAGGCTCTGAGATAGTGATGCAGGTCTGTTCTTTTGATCCTGCCAAGGTTATTCTTTTTGATATTGACGAAACCGAACTGCATAACATATCACTAAGAATCAAAAGGGCTCTTCCGTATATTGAGGAGAGATGCAATTATATAACCGGAGATGTAAGGGATTATGCCCGGGTTAGAGAGGTGTTTGAGGCATATCGGCCTGATATCGTGTTTCATGCCGCTGCGTACAAGCATGTGCCCATGATGGAGTCAAATCCGAAAGAAGCCATTAAGGTCAATATATTCGGCACATATATCCTGGCTGATGCGGCAGAGAGATACAAATGTTCCAAATTTATCATGATATCAACGGACAAGGCAATAAGACCGACCAGTGTTATGGGAGCCTCCAAGCGTGTTGCCGAGTATATTTGCCATGCATATAACGGCGTATCAGGGAAGACGGAATATGTGTCTGTCAGGTTCGGCAATGTCCTGGGCAGCAGGGGGAGTGTTCTGCCATGCTTTCTCGATCAACTCCGGCATGGCGGCCCGATAACCGTTACTGATCCAGATATGAAACGATATTTCATGACAATACCCGAAGCAGTATCGCTTGTCCTGCAGGCTTCTGTTCTTGGGAAGGGTGGCGAGGTAATGGCGCTTGATATGGGAGAACCGGTTATGATACTTTCCCTGGCTGAAGAACTGATTCGACTGCACGGGCTGATTCCGCACGTTGATATTGATATCATCTATACCGGCCTCCGCCCGGGCGAAAAGTTATTTGAGGAGATATGGAGTTCCGAAGAGGGTTCTTTGGCCACCAGGCATCAGAAGGTATTCATAGCAAGAAATAGTGATTACCTCGATATTGACGGCATCCGTAAACTTATTGATGAGTTGGAGGTTGTAATCGTCGAAGCTCCAATAAATGATTCAGCTTCTATTAAAGAAGCCCTGAAAAAATATGTGAAATATTATTCGGGAGTTAGTGCGTACAATTGATCTTTCCGACTCAAGGAAGGAAAGACAGGAATAATATTGCAGCATTCATTTCCACCGCTTATTATGCGATATATCAGCCGGCTTTGCGTTTTCTCTTTAAATTTGCCCGTCTGACTTGAGATATGAATTTAGAGTATTCCTCTAATATTTATAAAGTTTACTGCCTTTTCTGTTCTTTGTAGTTCCTGCGGAAGTTATTCTTTGCCTTTGCCGTCCCCCGCGCCTCAGCGGGAGCCAGGTTCCTATCAGTCTCCGTATGGCCGTATAACCCTTTCTCTTTTTCCGGATATCCATGTTATTCTAATAACCATTCGGGTTGTTCTTTTTTTGCTGGCGCAAGGTCGCTCCGGGATTGGTTTTCCTGGCGAGTATTTTTTCTATTTGAGGTTCTGAATGCGGTTGTTTCGGGTTTTGATTTTATACGCGTTTTTTTTGAGTCTATTGCCTATGTCGGCGTCGGCGTCGATGCTTGCGTCTTCGAACATACCCCTTGACAGTTCTATTTATGCTTATCTCGACAAGCTTGCCGGGTTCGGCCTTATCAGGACAGACATCAAGGGAATAAGACCGTTCAGCAAGGCTGAGGCTGCCCGTCTGCTGTTGGAGGCTGAGCAGCGTCTGGCTGCGGACCCGAACAGCGCGCCTGCCTTTGCTAATGACCTGGTAGCGCGAATCCGCCAAATGATTCCGCGCGAGGTTGCCCTTAAGGAAAACCCAGGCAACAGGCCGCAGTTGTTCGATTATAATCCTGTCTCGTCTGTTAGGGCGCGCTATGTGTATCTGGACGGAGCTCCCCGGGATTATCTGCGACTCGTGAATGATCCCGGCAACGAAGGCTTTTGGGGCATCGGACATGGGTTAAGGGATGTCTGCGCTTCATATCCATGTATAGCAACCCAGCGGGGCAGCGAAGGCACACCTATGTCTGAGAACAATAATGGTGTGGTTTATCATCAGGGCTTCAATAGCGAACTGCGGTGGGCGGCTGAAGGGTACATCAGCGACATAGTCGTCGGGCTGTTGGAACCCAGTATTTTGTATTCCAAAAAGGATTCGCTGACTATAAAGCTGAATCGCGCTTATCTCAAGCTGGGAGGCGACTGGATGGAACTCCAGGTGGGCAAGGACGAAAACTGGCTGGGGTTGGGGTATCGCGGCAATGTGACGCTCACAAACAACGCTGAAAATCTCGAGTTGGTCAAGGTATCAAGTCCTGAACCCTTCCGCCTGAAGTGGCTCTCCTGGCTTCTTGGTGACATGAAATATACGATTATCGGTTCACGTTTGGATCGGACTGTAACTGATGGCCAGGAAAGGCGGCCCTGGTTCTATGCAATGAAGGTGTCGGTGAAGCCGCATGAAAACCTTGAACTGGGGGCTCAGATGGCGCATATGGCCGGAGGTCCGGGGGTTAACAACAGTTTTGGAGCCATAATGCGGGGACTGATCGGCGGCTATGGAGAGGACAACGCGAATGGACTGGCAGGACATGAAATCCGTTACCGCATACCCTGGCTGCGAAATACCGAGTTGTACGGCGAGGTGTCTTACGAAGATTCGTTGAGCGTGGAAAGCTATGTGGCAGGGGTTTTCATTCCGCGTATCACCGAGAGCGGGAAGGATGATTTCCGTTTCGAATTTTTTAAGGGTAACCGCATACTTTATACGCACTCCATTTTTCCTGAAGGCTATATGTATAAGAATTTGCCCATAGGTCATTCGCAGGGTGGAGCTACCGAGGATTATTATTTCAGATACAGCCACTGGTTTAATGTACGCAATAATCTGGCGTTCGAATTCATACATACGAATAGGGGAAAGGAAGGGCGTCTGGCGGGACAGGCCGTGGAGAAAAAGTATTCAGGCAGAATCTCCTGGACCTTGCCTGTTTACGGCCAACTGGATGCGCAGATCCTCTACGGCATGGAAAGGGTAAACAATATGAACCTTGTTGGCGGTGTAGACCGCACCAATCACCTGGTCAAATTCGAACTAAGGTACATGTATTGAAGAGATATCAGCTGCAAGCATATGCGTGAAGAAACTATTTGTTTAGCTGGATAATCCTGATTATTTGTCAGCTGCGCCGGTTTAAATTAAGGCTGGTCTAAAAGCCCCAACCGGAAAACCGGTTGGGGCTTTTGTTATGCTGCTGCTATTTCGGACCTGCTATTGTCCAGTTCAGATCATTCTGTGATTTCAATGTGACACCTGACAATAAGGATGTCCCATTCATCAGCCAGACATAATTGCCGCCATTTGTTTTATCTCTCCACAGTAAGTCCATATTGCCGTCATTGTTGAAGTCGCCGATACCAACGAGATCATATTTGGCGTTGATCCCCGGCAAGTTCACATTTGACAGATATGTTGTCCCATTCATCATCCAGACTGAATTTGCGCCAGTGGAAGTGTTGCGCCATACTATGTCAATATTACCGTCATTGTTGAAATCACCTGTGCCTCTTATAACCCATGCAGCGCTGGCTTGCGCGGGCAGACTGACTGTAGATAGATAAGTTGTGCCGCGCATCAGCCAGATTTCATTTGCCCCGGTAGAAGTATTACGCCACAGGATATCAACATAGCCGTCCTTGTTGAAATCCGCTACCGCTGCTATTGTCCACGTCAGGTCATTTCGTGACCTCAATGTGGCGCTTGTACCTGTCAGAAGCGTTGTCCCGTTCATCAGCCAGACGTAATTGCCGCCATTTGTTTTATCTCTCCACAGTAAGTCCATATTGCCGTCATTGTTGAAGTCGCCGATACCAACGAGATCATATTTGGTGTTGATTCCCGGCAAGTTCACCGTTGACAGATATGTCGTGCCATTCATCATCCAGACTGAATTTGCGCCCGTGGAAGTGTTGCGCCATACTATATCGATCTTGTTGTCCCTGTTGAAATCGCCCACGATCGGCTTGAAAGTAATCGGCCTCATCATGTCGTTTTCTTCATGACTCAGGATGTGGCAGTGCCATACATACTCATAACCGAAATTAGTCATCTGGTTGGTCTGAGGTGTTGCAGGGGCATTGCCGGTTAAGGGATCGATCTGTGAAAATCCCATCATGGAACCAAGCTCTGTCGAAGGGTTCAGCGGGCGGATGCTTTGAGGAAGCGCGAAAGGCACCTTCGGGACCACTGGCCTCAGGGCCACGATAGTGTCTTCGAGCGGGGCCATCCTGACAGTGTCTTTCCAGCCGAGTTCGTTGTCGTCAGGCAGTCTGATAAAACCGTCCCATCCTACCCTGTTGAGCACCTGCACATCAAAAAGGTGGAAATGAATGGGATGCGTGTCAACACCATTGTGAGTGATCCTCCAGATCTGGATCTGGTTGGGGTTGACGATTTCAGTCGCCGGATCAATAAAATTCTGGAGGATGAAGTTCGCGATTGCGGCATTCGTGAACGGCATTTCAAGGCCCAATTTTGCGGCCATGCGTCCGTACTCGTCGAATGATGCGCCCATCTCATCATGTATCGCCTTGGGTTTCATCGCGAAGTTGGACATAGTGGTTGTGTTATCAACCAGTTTGAAGCTGATAGCTCCGTCAGAGATCCTGGAGATACCCCAGTTGGGCCATGTTGCGGGGTAGGTCGTATTATAGGTGGAGTTATAGGCGGTCTGTCCCACTACAATCGGCTCCTGACTCTGCGGGAAGACGCCGGGTACGCCCGCAGCGGGGGCAAACGCGGCATTCAGTTGCGTCTGGTTAAAGGGTGAGCCCGCGCCGGCCGCAACATTAATCTGCATGACTGTGCGGATGTTCGGACCGACGCCCGGGACTATTGCCTTGTAGCCGCCGATGTCCAGGCGGGCCGGGGCTCCGGTATAATAATCATACTGTGGAACAAGCGCCGGAAACGCGGTAGGCGCGTCATTGTAAAGTATGAGGGTTTTGCCCCCGAAGGCCGAGAAATCTACTATTACATCCGCCCTCTCTGCAGGACCGAGCATCACTGTGCCGCCGCCGTCTCTCTGCGGGAGCACATTACCAAAATTGAACATGGTCGGGTCTGTATTATACTGAATCGGCTGATTTGGAATCACAGACGGCTGGGGCAGGAAACCGCCTTCTGAGCCGATCTGTATGAATGAAGGACCGCGTTTAGCGGGATCGGGGACCCCGCCTTCTCTGCCGTCCTTGGGCCATTTTGCCGGGAACCCGGATGTTGTAACGGCAGGGACCATGCCGACTTCGGTCAGGCTGGTGTAAGCCGACGCAGTGGCAGTAGGGGGTGTTGTGCAGCCGCTTCCGGTGATGGTGACGGTAACAGGGTCTGTATAACCGCTGCCGACAGTGTCAAGCGCTAGAGAAGTCACAGTTCCCAGAGTGGTATCTACTGTGGCCGTTGCTGTTGCCCCTCTGCCTGAGGCGCTCGTTATAGTGACAACAGGATCTTCGGTGCAGCCGGCCCCGGCTCCAGTAAGGGCAAAGGTGTCCGGGTTCACGATGCTTGTGGCCTCGTACAACTGCAGATTGAGGAACCTGTCATGCGACGCATTGAGGATACGGAAGCGGTATGGCTTGGGAGTCACCGCGAGCTTGGGATAGACAGTTCCATTGACCATCATGGTATCGAGGAAGGCTTCCGCTCCCCAGGATGGATGTGGTGTGCCGGGCATCTCCGGAGGCTGGTCGCCGCCGTTTGAATAGGGATTCGCTACTGTTCCATAATTTATGCAGAGCGGTGGCACTGCCTGCGCCGAGGATCCGCAAACAGGGGTCGCCGGGAAGAACCAGGGGCCGTAAAACCAGCGGCCCATCGCGTTTACACCGCTCAAATCAGGGTTAAACGGATTCTCCGCAGGCATGTAAACATGCGGCCACCAGAGGTCGCCTGTCTGTGGGCTCAGGGTTTTAGGCTTTGCAGGATTAGAGCCCCAGGCCCAGGTCGGATCAGTGGCCATTGTATAGGTTGTCGGATCACCCAGAGTGGCGTTAACAAAGGTCTTGTCCTGAATGATCAGGGGGATCATATCGCCCGCTACGCGGCCGGGGATGGTGTCAGCTACGAATGCCCGCCCGCCTACAGTCCCGCCATTCATTAGCGCCTTGTCCATGTCGTCGGTTATAAGGTATCCGGCAGCCTCGCCGATATACACGTTAAGACGTGTGATACCCCAGGCGTGGTCGTGGTAGAACATAAGCCTTGCGCTTTGTTGGTTGGTGTAGTAGAAGGTCTGTGCCCCGGGGCCGGGGTTGTTGGTGGCATTTGCTGTGCCACAGGCAGTCTGACCCGCGCATACTGGTATTGCGGCATAAGGACTGACGCTTGAAAACCACATATCGGGCACATATGATACGCTTACACCCTTGCCATAGGCCTGACTTTCTCCGGCGGGAGTTATCCATTGATGAGGTGTTCCGTCGCTGATCCATGGTGTGCGGCCGCCGTGCAGATGAAGGGTAGCTCTATTCTGGGAAAAAGATCCGGAAGTAGTGCCGGTAGAAGCCTTGGTAACCGGATCATAGTTGATCATGTAATCTCCTGATCCCATGACCGTTGTATCGACCGGGAGGAACAGGCTGCTGCCTGCCGGCAGATAGTTGGTGAACTTGATGCGAACCGGCCGGTCCTTTGTGGCAACGATCACCGGTCCGAGATAATGCGGTTTGTAAGCGCCGCAGACCGGGGCGCCGGCTGCATCCAAAATGGTTGTTGTGAGTCCGGCAGAGGCGTCGAGCGTAACGGCCGACCCGCCGCAGGGTACTACCTGCACATATCCGCGTAGTTTTGTTCCAGTTGCAGGAAGCTCACTATGCAACTTCTCGCGATATTCGACGACGGCTATCTCGTAATAATCATCGTTCACGAGTGTTCCGAGGGTTTGGGCCGTAGCAACAGGAATGCACTGTCCGAGAACAGCGGTGGGGGAACTACAGCCCAGTGGGGCCAAATCGTCCACGAATTTCGTCAACGGCGGACTGTTCGCCCAGTTCGGAGTTGTAAAATAGTCCGGGATATAATACCCATTCGATCCGACCTGTAAAACAGGAGCGGCCTGCGCGTTATATTGCCCGATTCCCAGGAAAAGGGCAAACGCCGTCAATACGACAAATAGGGTATACAACAACTTGTTTTTGCGCATTTCAGTTTTCCTTTTTTTTGATGTTAATAAAAATAAAGGCCGCAAGCGGCCAATAATGAAACAACTGATTGTGTAAATGTAAACAGCTTGAGTTTTCATGGTCCTCCCTCTTCACATATTTTAACAATCGATGGATTTCCATATAAGAAGGCATTTACTGATTTTAAGGTAGTCATTGCTAATTTTTTTTTGTAGGACAAATACCTATGAAAAACGCTATTGAGCGCAAGCCGAGCGCTAATTTAACCCCGGAATTATCATTAGAGAATACGAACATTTTTTAGACAGCTTGGTCGGCCATATCGAAGGCTCGGCGCAGGCAGCTAATTTTGCGATAGCAATCAATTATATCAGGCGCTTCCCATTTTCTGCATTTGTCTGGAAAACCGCGTTAATCTGGCGAGACTAGATATGGCTGGCCATGGTGTTCTTAACATTTTCTTCAAAAACAATTCTTCCCTTGTTTCAATCTGCATCGTCCTATCCGCTTTTCTGGTAAAATTATTCTGAGTATAGGTGTCCCTTTTTAAACAGCGGAGCTCCAACTATAGCTCTGGACTGGTTTAAACAGGGCAAGGGGATAATCAGCATATGAGAATTCTGTTATTTATCATAATGTTTACGCTCTGTTTCATCTCGCAGCTCTTTTATGCAGAGGTCAATGCCGGCGATATGTTGCCTGCTTCGCCAAAAGCATCCTTCGTCCCGGATTCCGGGCAAGAGGCGGAGCTTTGCAGGTCGTTAAAGATCACTTCGGGCCATGCGCGGGTCCCGACTAATTTTGAAAAAAAGTTGCGGCGGGATTTCGGGGGCGACGAGTTCAAGATTGGGGCATTGCTTTTTGCCGTTTCAGGGGCATGCAGCCCAGAGTTGATAGATTTAAAGCCGACTGCCGGCTATGTCAAGTTGCTCGAACTGTTGGCGGCGGCGCGGAATGATTTTGAAAGCAGGGATGAGATTTCAGCTGTTGTTTTAAAAAAACTTGAGGCTGCGGGTGTTGTCAGGCAGAAGATAAGGGGCGGCAAGGCCTGGAGGCTTGTTATCGACAGGAAGGCCAAAGAGGCCCTTAAGATAAGAACTGCTGCGTCTCTGGCAGGCGCGGGCTATTTGTATGTGGAGGCTTATCATCAGCTGTTTGCGCTGGCCGGATATGACTCTGAAAAACAGGTTTTGCTCAGGGCGGTTGAGAAGACTGCTGATGAAATTATCAGATATTCGGATGAAAACAATGACGGACGAACGGGGTGGGGACGGTTGTGGTTTAAGGGCAGTGACGGTTTGTTGCTCCACCTGTCAGAGCCGGACCGGAATATGTATTTCGGCGGCTACACTTATTTTCCCCGGGCGGATTCGTCGGGAAAGAGCTCCTGCGAGAGGAGCCGGCCTCTTGCTGAAGAGACCTATGATCATGCGCAAAATGCGATGTTTTTGCTGGAGGCGTTTCTTGTGACCCGGAACAGGGGGCTGGCTGAACGGATTATCATGAATGCAGGAAAGTCGTTTGATGACACCTTTGACGAAGGCGCTATTCATAAACAGACGGGGAATAATGGCTGGTATTACTGGAAACAGCTGGGCAAGAGGCATAATGCCGCTATGGAAAAATGCGACGCCGGCAGGGAGATTAAGAATACGAACCTGAAAATGGGCAGCGCCCTTCTGGCTTTTTCACAGATATTGAAAATGAATGAAGGCTTTCCCGGGGGGAAGGGCTTGAAGGCCTTTAAGTCCGGAAAATACGCAGACCGCGCTATGCAGATCATCCGGACGAATAATTACGAGATATTCGAAAAAAACAATTTTGGTTATCAGGGCTTTAACAGCCGCATTGTGGAACGGGAGCAGGCGCGTGAAGGCAGAAAGGGAATGCTTGTATATGACCGCACACAGGTAACGGCCGATTTCAGTAATCCGGCTATCGGTCCGCTGAAAAATATTATATCGGAAGGCAACAGGTTGCGGAATATTAAACAGCCGTCAAATTTGACAATCTGCGGCGGGAGTATAAGAGAAAGACCGGAAACCTACGGAATAGCAATGTCCTGCTGGAGCCATCTTGCAATGGAGTCCGAGGATTATTTCAGGATTGCGCGGCTTCTGGATCTATGGCGATCCGACAGAATGAGTTCCTTTCAAAATATGGACGCGCTTACGAGAAACCTGGCTGCGGCTTACATAGTCCCTTTGGGCCTGAATTCAATGTATTCGCACTATTCCGCCGGTTCAGTAGCAAAAAAAACGCATAAGGTAATCACACCAGCGTATTATGCCTATTTTTGTATGGCCAGAAATATCTATAAAAAGGATGTGGCTGCCTCTTTGCCGGAACCGCATAGAAAATTTCTTGCTTATTTACCTCTAGTGTGTGGAAGCATACCTGGAGAAACTGCCGACGCCGGTACGGGCTGGAAGAAGGGGCACAGATTTTATGAATTATACCTGGCTGGAGACCGGTTTCATATTCCGGTTGAAAACTGGTATCTGAAGCACAAGAAATAGCCCTGAAGCATTTCCCGGGCAGTCCCGGTTTGTTGTCGTTTAATTCAGTAAGCGTCGGCTGAAGGGAACGCCGCAGCCCTTGTTTAATTATTGCAATGAAAGTGTTTGAATGTATAAATGATTTATCGATTTTCAGGCAATAAAACGGTTATTTTGGGCCTGTCAGGACAGGCTCTTTTTGACACATCCGCAATCTTGACATCTAATACTATATATTGTTAGACTTTTAGGTCTAGCTAATAGGTATTAAGCTAAAGTTGTCTTTTAGTTATGCGGCCCGTGTTTTATTTATGTTTTTTTCGGGGCTAAGTGGTTAATTTTATTATTGTTTTATAAAATTAAGGAATAGGAGTTTTTTTCTGTCCGGAATAAATGTGTTTGAGAGATGCTAACCCCGTTGCTTTATTTTATCCAGCACTGCTGATAAAGGCCGCCATAGCTCGCCTGTTTTGCGCTTTTTATATCCTCAATTTGGTCCATCGGAGTAAGAATGCTTTTATGTAAAATCAGGGAGCATAAAAGAATTTTGTTGCTGCAGGGACCGTACGGTTCCTTTTTCAGGCGTCTTGGAGCCTGGCTCAGAAGCTACGGCGCAGAGGTTTTCAGGATAAATCTGAACGGGGGGGACTGTCTCTGTTATCCGGGGCCGAATGCGTTTCCATATCGCGGCGATCTTGCGGGATGGGATGAATTTATTTCCGGTTTTCTCGCTGATAACAGGATAGACGCGCTGTTACTGTTCGGGGACACCCGGCCCCATCACGCTGCGGCTATACGGATAGCGCGTACCATGAAGATACCGGTCTATTCGATGGATGAGGGGTATGTCAGGCCGAATTTTATAACTCTTGAAGCCGACGGCAACAACGCCAATTCTTCATTGCCCCGGTCCGGAGCTTTCTACAGGAAGCTTCCGGATATTCTGACCGAGATTTCGGAGCGACAGATAAAGCCCAATCATCTTTCATATGTGATCAGTACGATTGTTTATCATGTCACGGAAAAGCTCTTTATATTCAGGTTCCCGCATTATCGGTATCATAAGCCTTACACTATTTGCGGAGAGATACTCGCATTCCTCAGGTCGACTTTCCGGCGCTATTATTACAATCGGAGGGAGCAGGACATATTTCAGCGGCTGACTGGGGAGCTCAGCAAGAGATATTTTCTTGTTCCGTTGCAGGTTTACAAAGACAGCCAGATTGTTTGTCACAGCGGCTACGGCGATGTTCGGGATTTTATCAGGGATGTCATGTCTTCATTCGCCCTGCATGCGGCTCCAGAGCATCATCTGGTTCTCAAACACCATCCTGTCGACCGCGGCCACCGGGATTATGGGGAGCTCATCAGCTCGATTGCGCGCGAATATGAAATGGAAGGGCGCTGCCATTATATCCATGACCTGCATCTGCCGACTTTGCTGAAGAACGCTATCGGGGTAGTAACCGTAAACAGTACGGTCGGTTTTTCGGCCCTTTTTCACGGGATACCGGTCAAGACTATGGCCCCTGCAATCTATGATATTGAAGGACTTACTTATCAGGGTTCTATTAACGATTTCTGGGGCGATCCTTCTCCGGTCGACCGGGAATTGTTCTGGAAGTTCAGGACATATGTAATCTCAACTACTCAGGAGAACCTCCTTTTCAGTGGAGACGAACTCGGTATTTTTTTTGCCACTGATAAAAAGTCGTCCACTTTAGTGTATGCCCAGCCGCAGGGAGTCTTCAGGAAATAATATGACTGCAAAGTATACGCAGAGAACATCCATCGAGATAACCATGGCCGTCTGGAAGGCCCTCTTTTTGCGCGAAGCGACTACGCGGCTTTCGTCGGGGCGATTCGCCTGGTTATGGCTTGTTCTCAACCCTTTAAGTCATGTTGTGCTCATGATGTTATTATATGATGTTGTCCGCGCCAGAGTGATGGCCGGAGTAGACGCGGGCCTGTTTATCGGGGTAGGGGTGATGGGTTTTTTTATGTTCAAGTCTTGCGCGCTCCGTTCAGTTGGAGCCATATCATCAAACAATGCCCTCTTCGCATACCGGCAGGTTCTTCCGATAGATTCAGTGCTGATGCGCTGTCTGCTCGAAGGGATGATAGAAATCATTGTGGCCGTCATATTAGTTTTGGGGGCGGCGTTTATCGGGATGGATGCCTTGCCCTGTAATCCGTTTGAAGTTGTTATTGCCTTTTTCCTGCTCTGGATATTTGGCACAGGCATGGGGCTTATGCTGTCGGCATGCGCAGAACTGATCCCGGAGATTGGCCATATTGCCGATATCATTTTTTTCCCGTTGTATATGGCTTCAGGTGTTATGTTTTCCCTTACGGTTATTCCGCCGATGTATCGCGAGTATGTGCTGCTGAATCCGATAGTGCACGGCATTGAATATTTGCGTTATGGATTTTTCAAGGGCTATCATTTGATGCCTACAGTGGATATTTCTTATCTGGCTTTATGGGCTGTTACAAGTTTATTTTTTGGATTGGCGCTCCATGTGCGCTTTGCGAGGAGGCTTACTGACGTATGATTTCTATTGAAAATCTTTCAAAACGCTATATAACAAGCTCCGGGCAGGAAAGATGGGTGTTAAAGGATCTAAATATGCATATCGCAAAAGGGCGGAGTGTGGGATTGCTGGGGCGTAACGGGGCCGGTAAATCAACATTGCTTCGCATTATAGGAGGCATTGAACAGCCTACCAGAGGGGTTGTAAGGCGGTTATGCCGGGTTTCCTGGCCTCTCGGTATGAGCAGCGCCATGCAGGGCACTCTCTCGGGCAGACAGAATGCAAAATTTGTCTGTAGAATTCATGGGAGGGATGCTGATCTGGAAGACCGTGTAAAATTCATCCAGGACTTTTCCGAACTGGGCAAAGCCTTTAATGAACCTATAAAAACCTATTCAACAGGTATGAAGGCAAAGCTTACTTTTGCGATGTCGCTTGCCTTTGAGTTTGATTTGTATCTTATCGACGAACTTACTGCGGTTGGAGACGCCGTATTCAAGAATAAATCCCTCAAGGCGTTTAATGACCTCGCCGACAGGTCAAACATAATTATGGCTTCTCATAGTGACCAGACGCTGCTTGCATATTGCCAGTCATGCCTCTGGATCACCGGAGGTAAAGCCTTTTGGTTCGACGATATCGAGGAGGGGCTGAAAGCCTACAGGGGGAGCCTGCCTGCATGAAAATACGGATGGATTTTAAGAAGATTGCCGCTTATTTACGCGTTGTTCCCGATTCACGGATAGGGAAGCAGGTTTTGTCGTTGCTTCCGAAAAACCGGTTTCTCAAAGTGACGGTTGTTGTGTGTGCGCTTGCCGTTGTTTATTGGGGAATTATTGCTTCGGACCGGTATGTGTCGGAGGCTCATGTGGTCATAAAAAAGATGGATCTGACCAGCATGGCATCGCAGGTTCCGGATCTCAGCTCCATGATCACGGGGGGATCGAGCAACAGGACGGAGCAGATGATGCTTCGCGACCACCTTCTTTCGGTAGATATGCTGAAGACGCTGGACGCCAAGCTCAATCTGCGCGCGCATTACAGCGACTGGAGTCACGATCCTATTTCAGCGATGCCGTTTGAGGATATCTCATTTGAATGGTTCCACAAGTATTACCAATCCCGCGTCAGCGTAGAACTTGATGAAAATTCCGGCGTGCTTATCATAAAGGCGCAGGGCTTTGATCCCAAGACTGCCCATGCAATATGTTCCATGCTTGTCGAAGAAGGCGAAAACGCCATGAACGAGATGGCCCGTCGCATGGCGCTGGACCAGGTGTCATTCCTGCAGCGGGAGGCCGAAAAGATAGGAGAGCGGGCAATCCGTGCGAGGCAGGTGATGCTTGATTTCCAGAATAAAAAACGGCTGCTCTCTCCGCAACAGACCGCAGAATACCTTGCCGGCATGATTAATAGGCTGGAAGCCCAGCTGTCGGAATTGAAGACCAAGCGCGGCGCGATGCTCGGCTACCTGAGTTCTACTGCGCCGGCTATTGTAGATTTGAACATGCAGATCTCTGCTGTGGAGAATCAGATCAAGCTCGAAGGCGACAGGCTCGCGTCGCCAGGCGGAGGGACGCTCAACCGTACGGTTGAGGAATATCAGCGTCTGCAGTTGATTGCGGAACTGGCACAGGATATGTATAAATCGGCTCTGTTGTCCCTCGAAAAGGGCCGCATTGAGGCTATGCGTTCGGTGTCCAAGGTGGCTATATTGCAGTTTCCTACCGTGCCTGAATATGCCGACGAGCCCCGCAGATTTTATAACATAGCTGTATTTATTATTGTCATGTTAATGCTGGCAGGTATTGTGCAGCTGCTCGGCGCCATAATAAAGGATCACAAGGATTAAAAATATGCCGAAAAATCTATTTTATTTTATTTGCATTTTATGTCTCCTGGCTCCGGCGGTTACGGTGTCGCAAACTGCGACTACACCTCCTGCGAATACTTCCCCATATGACAACGCAAACAAGTCATCCGCCACTCCGCAGAGCGCCTCGTCGTCGCAGTATCCGCGCGCTCAGAAGCAGTCGGGACCTGTTCTTACCGCTCCGAAAGATCCAGGCGCTAATATGAAGAGCGCTTCGGCGCCACAGATACAGCCTGTTATGCACCCTGAGGACTTTCAGGCCAACATGAACAGTGAGGTTTTCGGCGCACAGTTGTTTACGGGCCAGTTTGCCCGTCAGAGTTCGCCATTGTTTAATCCTGATTATGCTGTTTCCGTCGGAGACACTATTCAGGTCCGCATGTGGGGCGGCTTTGAGTTTGCTAGTATGATGATAGTCGATCCCAAGGGGAATATCTTTTTGCCGATCGTAGGTCCCGTGCATGTGCTGGGCGTCCGGAACAAGGACCTTCAGAAGGTTGTCGAGAGCGCAGCGCGAGGGGTCTACAAGGCAAATGTGTATTGTTATGCCAGCCTCACTGCGGCCCAGCCTGTCCGTATCTTTGTGGGAGGTTTCGTTCGGAGACCGGGACTTTATAACGGCACATCCATGGACAGCATGCTGTACTATCTGGACCAGGCAGGAGGGATAGATCCTGATCGCGGGACATTCCTTGTTGTACAGATCAAGAGGAGCGGCCTTGTCCGCGCCTCGATCAATCTTTATGATTTTCTGCTTGAGGGCAATATACCGATTGTGCAGTTCGCCGACGGCGATATTATCTTTGTCGGTTCCCGACGGAACACCGTCAAGGTTGGCGGATTAGTAGAAAACTTAAAGCGTTTTGAATTTCTTGGGGAGAATATTTTACTGTCTGATATTGCGCGGTATTCGAGGCCAAAGGCGGAAACGACCCATGTGCGCGTAGCCCGCAATACGGGGCCTGTGAAGAACACGGAATACTATCCCCTTTCGGAATCAGGCAGTGTAAAAATCGTCAACGGGGATGAAGTGGAATTTACAGCCGACAAGAAGCCCGGTACGATTACTGTGCGCGTTGAGGGCGAACACCTTAGTCCGCAGGAATATGTGCTTCCCTACGGCTCCAGACTTAAAGATGTAATGAGTAAAATCAAATTCTCGGAACGCTCGGAGGAGAGCGAAATACAGCTGTTCAGGCAGAGCGTCAAGGAGCGGCAAAAGTACATGCTCACAGCGCTGCTTCGCAGTCTCGAAAGCAATGTGCTGACAGCGCGCTCGGCAACCGGTGAAGAGGCCCAGCTTCGCGCCGCAGATGCCGCGCTTGTCCTGCAGTGGATAGAGCGCGCAAAGCTGGTCGAGCCGACAGGGCAGGTGGTTATAGCGGGCACGGAACTGCGCAATAACATGCTTCTCGAAAACGGCGATATCGTCAAGGTGCCGGTGAAAGACGGTCTCGTCCTGGTTAGCGGAGAGGTGTTGTTTCCGAATTCGATCGCGTTTGACCCGGCGCTCGGCGTCCATGATTATGTTAAACGTACGGGGGGATATACGCAAAATGCCAGCAGTTCGCGCATAATCATAGCGCATGTGGATGGCAGCTTTGATGAGGCTGACTCAATAGAAAGGGTAAGGCCCGGAGACAAGATCATGGTCCTTCCCAAGGTGGACAATAAAATTCGCATGTTCGTTAAAGACATCGTACAGATAATCTTTCAGATTGCAGTTTCCGCCAGGTCTGTGACTCTGCTTTAGTTGGTCTTGGCTGGTGTAGCGTAAGGAGAAATTAGAGGGAAGACAGGGAAGAGGCCTGAAGTGGAATATGCGGGAGCGGCGGGCTGAAAGGGGTATAAGCGTATGAAATCGAAGATAGGGAC
>JGI20214J51088_10000044_pt1 | contig 76395 bp, 68 predicted proteins | sample WetSurMetagenome_FD_51088 | JGI IMG/M metagenome (IMG submission 51088) | reverse complement strand
TTATAAACCGCACCACCAGCCCTACCGCAATGCTCGACGCAGAGCAGATGATGCAGGTGCTGACAAACCTGTTCAAAAACTCTATTGATGCAATGCCTGATGGCGGGACAATTGAAGTAGTGCTTGAAGACACTGTAAGCGATGTTATCTTTAATGTGCGTGATACCGGAAACGGTATTAAGGATGAAGACAAGCCAAAAGTGTTTGAGCCATTCTTTACAACCAAGGGGATTGGCAGAGGCACTGGCCTTGGCCTGGCAACAACCTATGGCATTGTAAAGATGCACAAGGGGCAGATAACAGTTGAAAGTAATGCCGATCCGGCAAAGGGACCAACCGGAACTACTTTCCGGATTATACTGCCTAAGAGGAAAGAGTAAAGCGTAGAGCGTAGAGCGTAGAGCGCAAAGAATATAGATAAGAAACAAAAGTTTTATAATGGATAAAAAGATATATACTGTTCTGGTGGCCGATGACGATCCGGATTATCTCTACCAGGTGACCTATTACCTGAGAAAAGCAGGATATGAGGTTATCTCTGTTGAGAGTCAGAAAGAGGCTGAACAGGTTTTGGCAAAGAGCAGACCCGATCTTGCAATCTTTGACCTTATGATGGAGAGCGATGACAGCGGTTTTATTCTTTGTTACAAGCTCAAACGCCGCTACCCTGACGTACCGGTTATTCTTGCCACAGCCGTTTCGAGAGAGACAGGTCTTACATTCGGCCTGAGCAGCGATCAGGACAGGGATTGGATAAAGGCAGATCTTTATCTTGAAAAAGGAGTGAGGCCTGAACAGTTAAACCAGGAAATAAAAAAGCTTTTAAAAATCTGAAATGGCCCAGTTAAAAGTACTTGTTGTTGATGATGAGCCGGGTATTCGTTCCGGCGTCGCAAGAATTCTGCGTAGTTTTCATGTAACTTATCCATTCATGGATGAGGACTACACCTATGAGGTACTCGAAGCATCAACTGGAGAAGAGGGAATTGAGGTGATGGAAAGAGAACACCCCGACATTATGCTGCTTGATAACAAGCTTCCGGGAATGCAGGGTGTGGAGGTGCTTGAATATGTCCGTCGCAAGAATCATGATGTCGTGGTTGCCATGATCACCTCATATGCTTCGGTTGATATAGCTGTAAAAGCCACCAATGACGGCGCTACTGACTTTATCCCGAAACCTTTTACACCACAGGAGCTTAAATCATCAATCGAGCAGATTACTAAACAGCAGTATCTGAAGCGCATCACCCATCGCCTTGATGAAGAGGGCAAAAAAATAAGGTACCAGTTTCTGTCAGTTTTGTCACATGAGCTTAAAGCCCCGTTGAATGCAATTGAGGGATACCTCCAGATGATGCATGACAGACAATTGGGCGATTCACTTGATGACTATTCATCGGCTATTGACAGGTCAATGCAAAGAATACAGAGCATGCGAAACCTGATAATGGACCTGCTTGACTTTACCAAAGTAAGCTTTGAAAAGCACTTTGATAAGATACAGGAGGTTAATCTTGAAGATGTTGTTTCAAACGCAATAGTTACTGTAAGTCCATATGCAATTCAGAAGGATATTCAGTTTGAAACCATGGTTAAGAACTGCAAGATGATATGGGCTGATCCCAATGACATGGAGATAATTTTCAATAATCTGATATCCAATGCAGTAAAATACAACAAGACAGGGGGCAAAGTCTCTGTATCTGTTGACTGCAATGATAATGATCTATTGTTATCTGTTAAGGATACAGGTATTGGAATGTCTGAGGCTGATCGCGAAACAATTTTCAATGAGTTCTCCAGAATAAAGAACGAACAGACCAGGAACATAAGCGGAAGCGGACTAGGCCTCTCAATAGTAAAGAAAGTGGTGGAGCTTTATCATGGAGTTATCAATGTTGAAAGCATACAGGGAAAAGGAAGTATTTTTACAGTATTAATACCAAGAACACAAATTCAGAATATCAAACCATTATGAGGAAGCTACCAGGGAAGACAATTGAGCGTTTAAGTGAATACAGGAGAGCCCTTCTCAGAACACTTTCTGAAAACAAGAGCTACATTTTTTCTCATGAACTGGCTGCAATACTGCATATTACAGCAGTGCAGGTCAGACGTGACCTGATGCTTATCGGATATGCGAGTGTCATGCGCAAAGGGTATGACATAAGAGAACTTATTGACACAATAGGAAAGATTATTGATGCTGAGGATGGCCTCAACCTGGCAATTGTAGGGATGGGTAATCTTGGCCGTGCGTTAACCGGATATTTCAGCGGCAAAAGGACAAACCTGAGGGTGGTAGCCTCTTTTGATGTAGATCCGCAGAAGGTTGACAAGGTTATTGCAGGAGTAAAATGTTATCATATAAATGATCTTAAAGATCATATTCAGGAGTTCAATATTACTATTGCTGTTATCACTGTTCCTACCGATCATGCAAAGAACGTTGCCTCGGCACTTGTTAAAAGCGGTATAAAAGGAATACTTAATTTTACCACAGTGGCATTGAACGTGCCTGAAGATGTCTTTCTTGAGGAGTTTGACATGATTACCTCTGTTGAGAAAGTTGCATATTTTGTAAAGGAAGGGATGTAAATTATTCATTCATGAAGATTTTCAGGAGTTTTGAAGAGGCCAGGGGGATAACGTCGCCGGTAGTGACAACAGGCACGTTTGACGGTGTCCACATAGGTCACAAAGTCATTCTGAGACGACTAAAAAAGCTTGCTGAAGAGTGCGGAGGAGAGTCAGTTCTCATCACATTTCATCCTCATCCGCGCACTGTTCTCTATCCGGAGAGTTCAGGCAAGGATCTCAAACTCATCAACACGCAGGAGGAAAAGATAGAACTGCTTCGCAAAGCGGGACTGGACAATGTCATAATTATTGAGTTCACAAAAGATTTTGCCCACACAACAAGTGAAGAGTTTGTAAGTAATTATCTCTGTGGCATTCTGCGCTCAAAAGTGATTGTTGTGGGGAAGAATCACCATTTTGGCTTTAACAAGGAGGGAGATTACCGTCACCTGTGGAAATGGAGGGAGCAGTACGGATTTGAGGCTGAGGAGATATCAATGCAAGCGGTTCAGCATGAGACAGTGAGTTCCACACGCATACGTCAAGCCCTCTCACAGGGATATATTCAAAGGGCAAATGCTTACCTCGATCACTACTATATCCTTATTGGTGAACCTGAATGCCCGGCAGAAAAATTTTCTGATGAGGTACCTTTTGTAAGGGTGCCGGTGAAGGAGACCACTAAGCTTCTGCCGCCTGAGGGGCTTTATGCCGTAACCTGTGCCGGCGATGCTTTCTTCTCAAAGGGAATGGTATTTATAACAGGAGAAACCGACGGCAGGCAGGATGTATATCTGCATATATGTAACTATGACAAAGACATTCCAGGTAAAAGGATCACTCTTTTCTTCCATAAGAGACTGGAAGCCTGGAGCCCTTCCGTTTCAATACCTGTTGCCCTGAGATGGGGGCTGGCTGAGATGAACGATCTGATCTTCTGATTATGATTCAGGAAGGTACTCCTCCTGAATATTTGACAGCGAGTTGTAAATGTTGCTTTTAGCCTTTGGATATATCTTTTCAAGGTTCTCAAGCAGGTCTCTCACTGATTTTCTTTTTGTCTCCTTATCGTAAGGACATTTCTTCACCTCGGGTCTGAAGTCGCATATTGCGGCATACCTTTTTGTCTCTTCATCAGTGACCAGGGCAAGGGGCCTGATTATCTGCATCTCGCCCTTGAAGATATTAAGCTTTGGAGGCATAGTGCTTATAGAACCCTGGAATGTCATATTAAGCAATAGTGTCTCAACAATGTCGTCCTTATGATGTCCGAAAGCAATCTTATTGCACTTTAGCTCTCTTGCCAGGCTGAACATTGACTTCCTCCTGTTCCATGAACAAAGGAAGCAGGGTTGTTTCCTCCTGTCTGTCTCAAAGTTGACATGTGCCTTCACCACATGAAAAGGAACATTTATTGATTTGCAGAAGTCAGAAAGGAACTCAACATCAGCATGATATTCAATATTTTCAATATCGACGTAAACAGCTTCAATGCCGAATTTGAAAGGAAAGCTCCTGCTGATATGGTAGAGAGAGTGAAGCATGACAAGGGAGTCTTTGCCACCCGAGAGGCCACATAAGACCCTGTCTCCCCCGTGAAGCATATCATATTTCTCAATAGCTTTGCCTGTCTTGCGCTGGATACGTATCAGGTACCAGTTATAGTTTTCATTCTTTTTCATTTTACCTCAGATAACCGGCGCCTGAAATGTGCTGCGTCACCCCATTTGCCAAGTCCTATTTTCATTCCAGGCAGAAGTCCGAGGTTAAGGCCACTTACGTTATTTTCATCAATATCTCTGGCAACCGGTTTATGTTCATATAGTTTATATCCCTCCCTGTATTGAAGTGGTGTCAGGTTTGGCATTATCACATTTGCTCCCGCCAGAATTGCTTTCTCCCTGCCAGCCTGATCAATGGCCTGCATTGCTGTTGACGCAACGATGTTTATATCCTTCATTACGATGCGCATAATTGAAATCATTCTCAGAGTAAGCTCAAACCTCTCCTTCATGAAATAATCATCGGCACCTTTTTCTCCTAGCGGAGTGTCTGAATGTTCGATGAAGGGACCCATGCCACACATGTCAATGTCAAAGTCGCGCATGAAGAATACATCATCAACAAGATCATTAAGGGTCTGATGTGGCAATCCGATCATAACCCCGGTGCCGGTCTGATATCCTGAATCCTTTATTGATTTTAGGCACTCAACTCGCTTGTGATAGTCATGGTGGCCATCATCCGGGTGTATCTTCTTATACAGGTCAAGGCCTGATGCTTCTATTCGCAGAAGATAGCGGTGTGCTCCGGCATCAAACCATCTCCGGTATGTTTCAGGACTTTGTTCTCCAAGTGACAGGGTAATTCCGATTTCATTATGTGAGATTTCCCGTATTTTCCTTATCAGGTATTCAATTCTATCTGTGTAATGCTCCCCTTCGATTTCTCCACCCTGTATTGCAATTGAAGCAAGCCCGAGCCTTTGCGCCGTGGCCGCCGCCTCAAGAACCTCATACTCACTTAATGTGTAGCGCCTGATTTTCTTATTTTCCTTTCTTATACCGCAGTAGAGACAGTTTTTACCGCAAATGTTTGAATACTCTATCAATCCTCTCAGGTAAACTTTATTTCCAAGGTATTTCTCCCTTACATACGAAGCAGTTTTATAGAGTATCTGAGCCTCCTCCTCGTCGCATTTAAGCAGAGTAATTATATCGTTACGGGTTATTTCCTTTTTATTTAAAAGGGTAACTATTTCAGATTTCATTGGAGCAGTTTATTTACCAGAAGAAACAACCATAATAATTATTTGTTAATAACATTACAGATAATAAGGCTGAGGTTGAACCCTGATTTACACCTTTGCAAAAATAATCTCTTTGTGAATACTTTTTAGATCAGATGCTGTTTTGCACCATGTAATTACGTACCCTGTTTGCGTGGTTCTTGTCATCCATATTCAGTTGTCTGAAGACCTCAAACGGTTCAGGCAGGCTTTTACTTTCGGCAAAGGCCTGAAAATGAGATTCTCCTGCTGATTCTTCAATATGAATTGCATATTCAAATGCCCTTTTTCTTGAGGGGTGACCCTTAAATGATTCAATATTTTCCCGGATATCTTTATTTGCATTCTCCAGATCCTGAACATTGGAAAGCATAATTTCCGCAGGGAATTCGTGATAGACGCGATAAAGCTCTTTCAGGTTCTTGAGTAATGCAGCATGGTTTTTCTCCTCAATTGCTAGGTTCCACCAGAAGTTGCTGTCCTGAGGGAAAAGATTGTAAAACAGGAGGTAAAGATCGGATACGTTAAGCTCCAGTTCAATAGCCTCGTTGATGTATTTGTCCAAATCCGCTGCCATATTTTTAAAAACACAAAAGCATATGATTTTGTTCAAAAAAAGTGCCAATACTTTAATTTTCATATTTGATGTCTTTTGAACTTTATTTTCATTATCAACGTTACTGTCATTTCTGACAAAGCCAAAAGAAATTAGCGTTTAGGTAAAGGATGAAATAAAATGAATAATTTAGTTGCTGTTTTAATTTGAATTTTAATAAATACAATGAAAAGGGTTTTTGCTGCTTTAATAAAATATCTGCTATTCTGGTTTTGTTATTTTCTTTTTTTCAGGCTTCTTTTCCTGATATACAACTTTGACAAGACGGTTCAGATGGGGCTTTCAGATTTCTTCGGGGCTTTTGTTCATGGCTCAAGGATGGATCTGTCAATGGCAGCCTATATCACAGTAATTCCCGGATTACTGCTTGTTATATCTCCTTTTGTCAGCCATCGTATTATTTCAATTATTATAAGGTGGTATACTATCCTGATCCTTGTTATAGCCACTTTTTTTGGTATTCTCGACATGGGCCTTTATTCTGCCTGGGGCACAAGGCTTGATGCTCAGGTAGTGCCATATCTTACTGATCTGACAGGTATCAGGGCAACGGTAAGCATATGGATGGCGCTGATAGCTCTTATTGCTGAAGCAGCAATAGTGACCGGGTTCCTGTTTCTTTTTAACAGGATTTTTTCAATTCCTTTTATAAAAGCTCCTTCAGCCAGATGGTATGCTGCACCTGTTATGTTATTCCTTACAGCAGCACTTATAATACCTGTACGTGGCGGACTCAATACCGCGCCTCTCAACTTCGGCACTGTTTATTTCAGCGAGAACCTTTTTTCAAATCATGCTGCCTATAATTACCTTTGGTCCTTTAACCATGCCCTGCTTCACAAAAAGGTGAACAACAATAATCTTCATTATTTTTCTGATGAGGAATGCAGAAAAAATATTGCACCAATTTATAACCTGAACCAGGAGCAGCCTCCTCTCTTTATCAGGAGAAAGAACGGTGACACCATCAACGTGATTTTTGTGATGCTTGAATCGTTTTCAGACAAGGTCATAAAACCGCTTGGCGGATTACCTGATATCACCCCCTGTCTGAATAAACTGTGCGGTGAGGGGATCCTTTTCTCATCGTTTTACGCCACCGGAAACCGTTCTGACAAGGGTATATCATCTTTTCTGGCTTCATATCCTGCTCTCATAAAGGCATCTTCGATAATTCTCTATCCTGAAAAGATGAAGAAGCTGAGCTTCCTGCCTGACTTTTTCAGAAAAAAAGGATATAACCTTTCGTTTTACTATGGTGGTGATGTAAACTTCTACAATACAAGCATTATCCTTGTGCAGTCAGGAGTGAAAAATATTGTCTCACGAACTGATTTTCCTCTGCAGATAGCCACAAAACAAAAGTGGGGGGTTCCTGACCAATATCTTTACCAGCGGGCTTTTGAGGACATGGAAAAGATGAAACAGCCATTTTTCAGCATGGTGTATAACATAAGCAGTCATGAACCCTTCGATGTTCCGGGCTTCAGTCGTATCAAAGGAAAGAGCGCATCAGATATGTATTGCAATTCTGTTGCCTATGCCGACAGTTGCCTTGGCATTTTTGTCAATAATCTCAAAAGAAGCCCCTTATGGAAAAATACGCTGGTTATAATATCGGCCGATCACACCTCTCTTAAGCCGGGACCGACAACCTTCAGAGATACTGCAACTTACAAAATTCCAATGTTATGGCTGGGAGGAGTGGTTGATACCACCTTTGTATGTAATAAGCTGGCAATGCAGACAGACCTAGGTCCTACACTAATTCAGCAACTGGGATGGACCCCGGAACCATCATATTTCAGCAAAAACATGTTTGGTTCAAAGAACTATGCCTTCTTTCTTCATAATGAAGGGTGGGGCTTTGTTTCAAAGGAGACAGGCTTCTTCATAGATTTACAGGCTCACAAACAGGAATATTACTATGGAGAAAACAATCCAAAGCGCGACTCCCTGGTAACATTTGCCAAGTCGTTTGTGCAGTACCTGCATACCGACTTTCAGAATAAGTAGGTTATATTTTGCCTTTTGAGATATCGCCGCTGTTAAACCCGGTCATAAACCATGTCTCACGCTGTTTGGATGTTCCATGTGTGAACGAGTCCGGCACAACGTATCCCTGTGATCGTTTCTGAAGCCTGTCATCTCCGACTGCTTCAGCGGCGTTCATTGCTTCCTGTATGTCTCCTGCCTCAAGGATATTCTTCATCTGCTGGGCATAATGTGCCCAAATACCTGCAAGAAAGTCGGCCTGCAACTCCACTTTGACACTAATCCTGTTCGCCTCTTCTTCGGAGAGGCCTCTTTTTGCTTCGTCGGCTTTAGCCAGGGTGCCAAGAAGATTTTGCACATGGTGTCCCACTTCATGAGCAATGATATACGCGGCAGCAAAATCACCCTGTGCGCCAAGCTGACTCTGAAGTGACTCAAGGAAATCGAGGTCAATGTAAACTTTCTCATCTTCAGGACAGTAAAATGGTCCGGTTGCAGCAGCAGCATAACCGCATGCCGATTCAACACTACTGCTGAAGAGCACCAGTTTCGGCTGTCTGTATTCCAGTCCGCTCTGCCTGAATATCTCACCCCATACATCTTCGGTGTAACCAAGCACCACTGATACAAACTCACCCATCTCTTTCTGATGTTCTGTAAGTTCAATGTTGGTTGTACGGGTATCTTCTGTCTGGGTACCACCGCCCAGATTCTGCAGGAAGCTCTGCGGGTCACCTCCGAGAAGTAAGATTATAAGCGCAATTACCAGTGTCCCTATACCACCGCCAATGACTTTTTTGCCTGTTGACATACCGCGACGATCCTCAACATTGGTGCTTTGTCTTTCTCCTTTCCAGCGCATAGTTTTAAGATTTTTGGATTGCTATATGTTTATAAAGTTATGCTAAAAACGGGTAAAACAAAAATGACATGGCCGAGGTAGCATGCAGCCCCTCTCCCGGCCTCTCCCCGGCACGGGGAGAGGTGTCCATGCAAAAAATGATCCTATGGGTTAATTATGTTTTGAAGTTTTTAAGATAACTAACCCTTAAACACGCAAACAGGAATACTGAACCGCCAATTGAAACCACAAATCAATAATCTTTAGCAGTATTTCATATAGCCAAACCTGTACCAGGCACGCTTATCATTTGTTATATTTAAAAATAATTCTACCTTTCGCTCATGGCAAATGAGACAATTATGCGTTTTAAAGTGTATAAATCAGAGATTTACCTTTATAATATTGCTGCCAATGTTGGCTATCTGAAATATTCTGCGGGATTGTAATCTTTCCTTTCAGATTATTTCTTTATTATTAAAGCCAATAAAAATATTATGATAAGCAAAAAACTTTTAAATCCGGAAAGCATAGTAATAGTAGGCGGATCAGATGATGAATCAAAACCAGGGGGTGCAGTTTTAAGAAATCTCCTAGATTCGTCATTCAAAGGACCGATATATGTTGTTAATCCAAAGTCGGCTATAGTCAAAGGAATGAAGACGTTTACCACTGTGAATGATCTTCCTCAGGTTGACCTGGCTGTTTTAGCAATACCGGCACGTTTATGTACTGAAACAGTAAAGGTACTTGCCAACAAAAAAGGCACAGGTGGTTTTATTATTCTCTCGGCCGGTTTCAGCGAAGAGACAAGAGAGGGTGCCATCATTGAAAAGGAGATAGTATCAACAATTGAAAGCAAAGGTGGGTCGCTCATCGGACCTAACTGCATAGGCTTCCTGAATAACTCATACAACGGGACCTTCACCAGGCCGGTTCCGGAACTTACCTCTGGCGGCATTGATTTCATCTCGGGCTCAGGTGCTACAGCGGTATTCATTATGGAGGTGGCAGTACAATGCGGACTGTCGTTTTCAAGTGTATGGTCAGTAGGTAACAGTGCACAGATAGGTGTGGAAGATGTCCTTGAGCATCTTGATGATACGTTTGATCCGGAGAAGAGTTCAAGGATAAAATTGTTGTATGTCGAAAGCATCTCACGACCTGATAAGCTTCTCAGGCATGCATCGTCACTAATTAATAAAGGATGCCGGATTGCAGCCATCAAGGCTGGCGGATCAGAGGCCGGGTCAAGAGCCGCTTCGTCTCACACTGGAGCAATGGCCTCGTCTGACGTGGCAGTTGATGCACTGTTCCGTAAGGCAGGGATAGTAAGGTGTTCAAGCCGTACAATGCTTGCAACAGTAGCCTCACTTTTCACATATAAACCTCTGAATGGCAAAAGGGTGGCTATAGTGACCCATGCAGGAGGCCCCGCGGTGATGCTTACCGATGCCCTCAGCAATGGCGGACTGGAGGTCCCTCATATTGAGGGTGAGGCTGCCAAACGGTTGCTGTCAAAACTATTTCCAGGCTCATCGGTGGCTAACCCCATTGACTTTCTGGCTACAGGAACGGCTCAACAACTGGGAGAAATTATTGATGCATGTGAAAATGATTTTGATAATGTTGACGCTATGGCTGTCATTTTTGGCAGTCCGGGTTTATTCAGCGTAGATGATGTATACTCTCTCCTTGATGAAAAAATAAGGAGCTGTAAAAAACCGGTATACCCCATACTGCCATCTATCATGAATGTAAGAAGAGAGATAGATGAGTTCATAGCAAAAGGGAATGCAGTGTTCACCGATGAAACACTTTTCGGCAAGGCTCTTTCAAAAGTATGCCGTACACCTGCACCTTCCTCAACTGATTTTGTACGCCCACAGGTAAATAAAACTGAGATAAGAAAAGTAATTGATAATGCCAACAACGGATATCTTGCGCCTGAAGATGTGAGAACACTCCTCGTGGCAGCAGGCATCAGTTGCATACCTGAGGCTGTTGTTTCAAATGCTGATGATGCAGTAAGATGTGCTCAAGAGGCAGGCTTTCCGGTTGTCATGAAAGTGGTTGGCCCGGTACATAAATCTGATGTTGGAGGGGTAGTGCTGAATGTCACCAACGCTGAACGCGTACGTTCTGAATTTGCCAGAATGATGAAGATACACGATGTTAAGGGCGTCCTCATTCAGAAGATGATCAGCGGAGCAGAACTTTTCTGTGGTGCAAAACGCGAAGAGAAGTTTGGTCATCTGCTGATGGCCGGTATGGGCGGTATCTTTATCGAAGTATATAAAGATGTTGCATCCGGACTGGTACCGGTATCAGTACCGGAAGCTGCATCAATGATCCGTTCTCTAAAATCATACAAAATAATAAAAGGTATAAGGGGTGGCAAAGGGGTTGACGAGCCTGCCTTTGCAGAAGTGATAACCAGGTTATCAGCATTGCTTGAATGTGCCCCGGAGATTTTTGAGATGGATATAAATCCTCTGCTGGCAACAGAAAAGGTAATTACAGCTGTCGATGCCAGGATAAGAATAGAAAGAATCTGAGAACACTTTTTTTTACCACTTTTTGTATTCAAGGATGATTTTCTGACCCTTTTTGTCTTTATGTACTATTTATTATTAACAACGGGCAAATTTCACACATGGCCACAAAATGTGCAATAGGATGCATAAATAGTGAGTTAATACTGCAAAGTTGATAAAAGGCAGTTTTCAAAAATTTTAAATTATATATATTGCCTCCGTTTTAGAGGCACAAAAATTGAAATTTTATGATTAATACCCCGATAAATAACGAAATCGTAAGGAAAGCAAAAGAGCAGTGTGGCGTTAGTGATTTGGGTTCAGCAAGTATAAGGGAGATTGTAAAGCTTGTCAATACTATAGAACGCGAGAGCGGCATTGAATATATCAGGATGGAGATGGGAGTGCCTGGCCTGCCTGCTGCAGAGGTGGCTGTTGAAGCGGAGATAGCAGCACTAAAGAAGGGTGTGGCATCCATTTATCCTGATATTGAAGGTATACCGGAACTGAAGGGTGAAGGATCAAGGTTTGCAAAGTTGTTTCTTGATCTTGATGTCGCCCCTGAACATGTTATTCCTACAGCCGGCTCAATGATGGGTGGTATGGCAACTTTCATGGTTGCCAACCGTAATGATCATAAGAAGGAGGGAACCCTGTTTATTGATCCGGGCTTTCCGGTTCAGAAGAGTCAGATTAAAATCCTCGGACAGGAATACCAATCGTTTGACGTTTATAATTACAGAGGTGAAAAGCTAAAAGACAAGCTTGAATTATACCTTAAGACAGGGAGAGTATCAACCATTCTTTATTCAAACCCTAATAATCCTTCGTGGGTATGTCTTACTGAACAGGAGCTTGAGATAATAGGCACGCTTGCAAAGAAATATGATGCCATTGTCATTGAAGACCTTGCCTATTTCGGGATGGACTTCAGGGTTGATTATTCTGTGCCTGGCAAACCGCCTTATCAGCCTACAGTATCAAAATATTGTGATGATTATATCATACTTGTTTCAGGCTCAAAGGCTTTCAGTTATGCCGGGCAGCGTATTGCCATCATGATCATTTCAGATCATCTTTTTGCCAGACGTTATCCGGATCTCCGCAGGTACTACTCTTCTGATGTCTTCGGAAGAGCAATGATTTTCGGTGCTGTTTATTCATTGTCGTCTGGGGTTACCCACTCTGTGCAGTTTGGGTTTGCAGCTGTCCTAAAAGAGACAAACGAAGGCAGGTATAACTTTGTTGAGCAGACAAAGGAATATGGCAGAAAGGCTGCCATAATGAAACGGTTGTTTACAGAAAACGGATTCCGGATAGTATATGACAGAGATATTGACAGACCGGTAGCCGATGGATTTTATTTTACAATCTCTTACCCCGGTTTCACAGGTAATCAGCTTCTGGATACATTGCTTAATTATGGTATAAGTGCAATAGGGCTTCATATTACAGGAAGCGAACGGCATGAGGGATTGAGGGCTTGTGTCTCACAGGTGAGACAAAATCAGATGGATGTTCTTGAGGAGAGACTAAAACTCTTCCGAATGAACAATCCGGTCAGATATAAGGTTGAATAGATTTAATATTACAAACTATAAAGATCAGCAAATGGCTAAAGTTAAAGGTGCAGTAGTAATAGACACTGAAAAATGCAAAGGGTGTGAGGTGTGTGTTGTTACATGTCCAACACAAACGTTGGCCCTGTCACATGAAGTGAATGGTAAGGGCTATAATTACTCTTATGCTGCTAATCCTGAAGTATGTATAGGCTGTGCAAACTGCGCAGTTGTATGTCCTGACGGGGTTATCACAGTTTACAAGATTAAAGTTGAGTAATCGGAAAGAGAAAACGATAAATAAATGGAAAAAGAACTGAAACTGATGAAAGGCAACGAAGCTATTGCTGAAGCAGCAATACGCGCCGGTGTCGACGGTTATTTCGGGTACCCAATCACTCCGCAGAGTGAGATAATTGAATATCTGATGGAAGCAAATCCGGAAAAAACCACAGGTATGGTCGTTCTCCAGGCTGAGAGCGAAGTGGCTGCCATTAACATGGTTTATGGTGGTGCAGCATGTGGTAAGAAGGTGATGACCTCTTCCTCTTCACCCGGGATAAGCCTTAAACAGGAAGGTATAACATATATTGCAGGGGCTGAGCTTCCCTGTCTTATTGTAAATGTTGTCAGAGGGGGACCGGGTCTTGGCACAATACAACCGGCCCAGAGCGACTATTTTCAGGCAGTCAAGGGCGGCGGTCATGGCGACTATCATCTTATTGTTCTTGCTCCGTCGTCAGTACAGGAAATGGCCGACTTTGTAGAGCTGGCTTTTGATCTCGCATTCAAGTACCGTAACCCTGCAATGATCCTTTCTGACGGCGCTATCGGCCAGATGATGGAAAAGGTAGAGCTTAAACCGGCAAAGAAACGTAATGAAGTACTTCCTGAGTGGGCAACAACAGGGAAGCCTGAGACCCGCAAACGGAATATCATTACCTCTCTCGATCTTGATCCTGAGGCACAGGAGAGGTTCAATCTTAAGCTTGTGGCTAAGTACAGGGAGATACAGGAGAAAGAGGTCAGGTTTGAAGAGTTCGATACAAAAGACGCCGAATATATATTTGTTGCTTACGGAACGAGTGCCAGGATATGCCAGAAGGCAGTTCAGCTGGCCAGGAAGGAAGGCATTAAAGTTGGTCTTCTGAGACCTATTACTCTCTTCCCCTTCCCGAAGAAAAGGCTTAATGAGCTTGCATCACAGGTTAAAGGTATGCTGGCTGTTGAGCTGAGTGCGGGACAGATGGTTGAAGATGTGATGCTTTCGGCAAACGGAAAGACAAGGGTTGAACACTACGGAAGAATGGGTGGCATGATTTTCACCCCTGAAGAGGTGGTTGAAAACCTTAAAAAGTTCATTAAAGGAGAATAAGTCATGGCAGAAATAACACAAAAAGATATAATCAAACCTGAGAATCTTGTATACAGGAAGTCAAAGGTTATGACAGATAACGTGATGCATTATTGCCCAGGTTGCGGACATTCTACTGCTCATCGCACTCTTGCCGAAGTAATTGAGGAGGAGGGGCTGCAGAGCAAAACCGTGGGTGTCACACCTGTGGGTTGTTCTGTGCTGATGTACAACTATATTGATGTTGATTTCCAGGAAGCAGCACACGGAAGGGCACCAGCCCTGGCAACAGCCATTAAACGCCTTCTTCCTGACAGGTTTGTCTTTACCTATCAGGGCGATGGTGACTTGGCTGCCATAGGCACAGCTGAGACCATCCATACATGTAACCGCGGTGAGAATATTCTCATTCTCTTTGTAAACAACGGTATTTATGGAATGACAGGCGGCCAGATGGCTCCCACAACCCTTGTCGGAATGAAATCATCAACATCGCCTTTCGGTCGTGACGCCAAAACAATGGGGTCACCAATTAAGATGGCAGATATAGTTGCACTTCTTCCGGGCACATGCTATGTGACCCGCCAGAGTGTAAACACCGCTGCAGGCGTAAGGAAGCTCAAGAGAGCTATCAAGAAAGCCGTTGATTATCAGAAAAAGGAACTCGGAACCTGTTTTATAGAGGTGGTTTCCAACTGTCCGTCAAACTGGAAGATGACTCCGGTTGAATCGAACAAGTGGATGGAAGAGCACATGTTCCCGATGTACCCGCTCGGTGATATTAAAGTACCGGCTGAAGAATAAACATTCATCACATCAAAACTGAAAAAAATGACAGAAGAGATAATTATAGCAGGTTTTGGAGGACAGGGTGTACTCTCCATGGGTAAAATAATGGCTTACTCGGGAGTGATGCAGGATATGGAAGTAAGCTGGATGCCTTCATACGGACCGGAAATGAGAGGCGGAACAGCTAACGTAATGGTAATACTCAGCGACGAGAGAATAAGCTCTCCGATTATCAAGAAGTTTGACACGGCTATTATCCTTAACCAGCAGAGCATGGATAAGTTTGAGGAGAGTGTTAAACCAGGCGGAACGCTTATTTATGACAGCAATGGCATAACCAGGCATCCCCAGAGGAAAGATATTGCCATTTACAGGGTTGACGCTGCCGAGGAGGCATCAAAGCTGAAGATGCAAAAAGTATTCAACATGATTGTCCTTGGCGGTTTCATGAAGGTAAACCCGATACTGAAACTTGAGAACGTCATTAAAGGACTTAAAAAATCACTGCCTGAAAGATATCACAAACTTATTCCTTTGAATGAGGATGCAATAAAAAGAGGCATGGAGATTATTCAAAAAATCTGAGATTGAAAGACTGATAACAGAAACGGGGCTCTTTAATACGGCCCCGTTTTTATTTTTCGTAATAGTGCATCTCCTGGATGTATTTCCACACGGGTGCCGGAAGAAAATACCCGATATCTTTTCCCTCTTTTATTGCACCTCGTACGAAAGTACCTGATATCTCCATTAGTGGTGCTGGTACCATGGTCACATCGGCCATTGCTAAGATATTCTTTAACACCGGGTTTTCACTACTTTTTATCCCTGTTCTCGGATAGACATAGATCCTGAATCTTCTAACCAGCTCTTCAGGGTTTTTCCATTTGTGGAGAGTAAGGAGGTTATCTTCTCCCATTATAAGATAAAAGCTGCGGTCAGGATATTTCTCGGTGAGAAAGGCCATGGTATCAATAGTATACGATGGCTTTGGAAGAGAGAACTCAATATCGCATGCCCTGAACCGTGGATCATCTTCAATTGCCAGCCGCACCATGTAAAGCCTGTTTCGGTCATCGAGAAGTGAGACTTTTTCTTTCAGAGGATTATGTGGGCTTACAACAAACCAGATCTCTTCCAGATCGGTATATTCGACAATATAGTTTGCTATTGCCATGTGTCCGATATGGATCGGATTGTATGAGCCGAAGAATAATCCTGTTTTCATTACCTGTTATCAATGAAACCTGAGACTACTTTTGATATCTCTCTGCGGGCCTTTTCAAGGTCGTCATTTATAATAATAACATCAAACTTATCTGCCAGGGTAATCTCTTCAGCCGCCTTATCAACTCTCATTTTTATTTTGTCGTCAGGCTCTGTTGCCCTTTTCCGGAGTCTCTTCTCAAGCTCGTTTACTGACGGAGGCATAATAAAGATTGAAATTGCGTCGTGCCCAAAAATTCTCTTAAGATTTATGCCTCCCTTCACGTCAACATCGAACAGGGGTGAATTGCCATTATCCCATATACGTTGAAGCTCACTCCTTAGTGTTCCATAGAAATGGTCTTTATATACCTCTTCCCATTCAACAAACTCATTGTTTTCAATGCGTTTTCTGAATTCAACGGCCGGAATGAAATAATATTCCCTGCCGTTCTTCTCCTGGCCCCTGGGTTGGCGGCTGGTGGCAGAGACAGAGAATTCAAGCGGAAGGCCGGTGCTGAGAAGATATTTTACCAGCGTTGATTTACCGGCACCGGATGGCGCCGATACTATTATCATTTTCCCGCTCATAAAGATCAGTTAAAAGCTGTTTTAGAGTACATTCAGAACCTGTTCCTTTATTTTCTCCAGTTCATCTTTCATTGTAACAACTATCTTCTGTATTGAGGCGTCATTGGCTTTAGAGCCAAGTGTGTTAATTTCGCGCCCCATCTCCTGGGCAATAAAACTGAGCATTTTGCCGTTTGAGTCTTTGCCGTTCATTGTCTCAATAAAATAGTCGCAATGTTTACGGAGTCTGACTTTCTCCTCATTTATATCGAGTTTCTCGAGATAAAAAATTATCTCCTGCTCAAACCTGTTCATATCAACATTCTCTGAGCCTATGGAGTCTTTAAGTGAAGCTGTCAGCTTTTCACGCACTTTGGCTATTCGTTCTCCCTCGTATGGGGCAATGCTGTCAAGGTAGTCAAGTATCTTGTTTACTGAGGCGGAAAGGTCTTTCTCCAGGGCTTTGCCCTCTTCAATGCGATACTTATCAACAAGACTGAGGGCCTCATTAATCATCTTTGACGCCATCTGCCACTCTTCATCTGTAAGCTCCGGTTTTTCGCTCTTGAGTGCTTCCGGGAGCCTCATTATTATAGAGAGGGCTTCAACACCCGGGTCAATACCCAACTCTGATGATACCTCTGAGAGTTGCCTGTAATAGTTCTTAACACTGGCCTTATTTATTACCGGCATCAGCTCATCATCCATGATATCAAAGCTAATGAACAGATCAATTTTTCCTCTCTCCAGCTTTTTGCTCAGAAGGTTCCTTATTTCTATCTCTTTCTCTTTGTATAGCCAGGGAACCTTTGTATTAAGGTCAGCCTGTTTGCTGTTAAGCGACCTTATCTCCACGCTTATTTTCTTCTGGGGGGTCTCAAGTACGGATTTACCGTACCCTGTCATTGATCTGATCATTGGCAAATGTTTAGTATATGTAAATATAGGTTTTTTAGCTGAATCAGAGCAGGTCAAGTTCAACGGTAAAATGCCTCATTATGGGTGCTTCGTATTTTATTGCCATCCCTCGTTTTATCTCTTTCCTTCTTTCATAGATATTAGCCAGGGCAACAGCAACGTATTCCATGTGATTATTAGTGTATACACGGCGCGGAACAGCCAGTCTCACCAGTTCAAGAGCAGGGTACCTGTTCTCGCGTGTGACAGGATCGCGGTCGGCCATGATGGCTCCGATCTCCACACCTCTGACACCTCCTTCAAGGTAAAGCTCAACAGCCAGTCGTTGTGCCGGAAACTCGCTCTGTGGTATATGAGACAGAAATTTCTTTGCATCGATAAAGATAGCATGGCCCCCAAAGGGCTCCTGAAGAGGAACACCATAGCTTTTTATCTTCTCTCCGAGGTAAGCCACCTGTCCTATACGTGACTCGAGATAATCAAACTCAGTGCCTTCATACAGACCCTGTGCAAGTGCATTCATGTCGCGGCCCGACATGCCGCCATAGGTGACAAAGCCTTCGAACATGATATTGAATGTGGAAGCCTTGCGGAAGAGCTCCTTATCGCGGAAGCCAATAAACCCGCCCATGTTGACAATAGCATCTTTCTTTGCGCTCATTGTCATGCCATCGGCATATGAGAACATCTCCCTGGCTATCTCCCTTACGCTTTTACCGGAGTAACCATCTTCGCGTGTCTTGATGAAATAAGCATTCTCTGCAAACCTGGCGGAGTCAATAATAACTATTACCCCGTATTTGTTGGCCAGCTCCCTCACACCTCTGAGATTGGCCATGCTTACCGGCTGACCTCCTGCGGTGTTATTGGTAACAGTCATGAGTATACATGAGATTTTTTTTGCCGGAGTCTCTTTCAGAACCTTCTCCAGTTTACCCAGATCAATGTTTCCTTTAAAAGGATCAATGAAACTTGTGTCTTTTGCAATATCAACGGTGCAATCTACAGCTTCGGCTTTTCGAAACTCAATATGCCCTTTGGTGGTGTCAAAGTGAGCATTACCCGGAACAACATCGCCTTCCTTTACAAGAACTGAAAACAGTACGTTTTCAGCTGCTCTGCCCTGATGAGTTGGAAGAAAATATTCAAAACCTGTAATATCAGCTATTGCTGCCTTGAGATGATAATATGATGATGCCCCGGCATAGCTCTCGTCTCCTGTCATTACGGCAGCCCATTGTTTGTCGCTCATTGCTCCGGTACCTGAATCGGTAAGCAGGTCAACAAAAACCTGCTCTGATCTCAGATTAAAAAGATTATATGATGCTTTTTTTGCCCACTCTTCACGCTCACTACGACTACTCCTTGTAACTGGCTCGACCATTTTAATTTTAAATGGTTCACAATATGGTAAATTCATTGCTTTAACATTTTTTATATTTTTGTAAATAGGTGAAATTAATTACCTGGTAAACAGGTTACGGAAGGGAATTAACAGATAAAATGATCCCTGTTTTTGATATTAAGAAGTATCAAAAGTTTGTTTCTTACCATATGAACGCAAAGATTCATGGTTTTGGCTTTATTTTTGCAAATATAAATTTAAGAGGGGAACAAAAAACTGATATAAAACAATTGTTGTAATGAGGTTGAGGATTTTTTTTATTGTTTTTATTATTTTAAATATTTCAGCCTTAGAATGTCTCAATGCGCAGGAGGCATCAAGGGCGGCACGTACTATAAAAACTTCGGCAAAGGCAGACTCTCTGTCATTGAAGAAACCTGACCTGATTCATTGTGTTCTGCTTAAAGAACCGGAAATACCCTCTGGTATAAAAATTGACAGAGATGCCTCGGAAAAGTATCTTGAAAAGGTCTATTCATCAGGATCAATGTGGAGGAACCGTCAGGACCCTCTGAGGGTTGAAATAGGGGAGCTTTTGTATGCCTGTAAAAGGCCTCCGTTTGATTCAACAAGAGTTTATCTGATCTCATACCCTTATGATTCCATTAGGGTGCCATGGAAAAGTTTCTTTGTCATTGACTCTGTGAAGATTTCTGCACCTGTAACAGTGCCTGATACAGCTTCTGTTGACAGTACCAGGAGCCAGGAACCAAGGGAAATAGTTTTAAGAGCAGGAGACAGGACACGCAAGGTTAAACTGTTACCTGATAACTCAATACAGGCGAAGAATGATACACTGTTTATCAATGATTCTGTCTACACCTTTATAAGTGGCATAATCCCTGCAGCACTTCCACGCAAGAGCGCTGACACAGTTTTATACTTTATTGCCGATACCCTTTCATCGGTTTCACTTCAGAAGGGTGACGGGCCTTTCAGAAAGATGAAATATCCGTTTGTGACCGACACCATTGCAGCTGCAGTAAGATCCCTCTTGTCGTTCCTTGATGACAGGGATTCTACCCTGATTACTTTTTCAGGACAGGGAAGGGGGCACACAGACATCTGGTTAAACAGCAACTCGGATAATTTTAAACGCTTTTGGATTTATGATGATAAGGGAGACTCAGTAACTGTATGGATTGGAAGTCAGTCGAGAGATACAATCATACTTAAGACTGAGGAAGGTGTTGATTTCAGGAGACATGGTTTAAAAGATGAGCTTGTACATACACGTATAAAAACCGTTTCAGCAAGGGATGAGTCGCTTAGGGCCGTGCAGTTTAATAAGCTTAAGCCATATACATGGAGTTACAAAGGCGATATGTCAGTTCTCTTCTCCCAGGGTTATTTTTCAAACTGGGTTTCAGGAGGCAACAGCTACTACTCCTCAGCTATAGATTTGAAAGGTTATCTCTACTACGTAAACAAACAGAGTCAGATATCATGGACAACAACCGGGCGGTTTGCCGTTGGGCTCATTAAAACCGAAAATGTCAGCATGAGAAAAAACCTTGATATTATTGATATTTCTTCTAAACTGAACCACAGAGCATTTAATAAGGTCGATCTGAGTGGACAGCTTCAGTTTAAAACACAATCATTTCCGGGTTACAATTATTCTAAAACACCGGCTGAAACAACCTCAAAATTCTTTAATCCTGCCACACTTATTATTGGTTATGGTTTGGATTATAAGCCAATGAAAAATATTTCGATAAACGTCTCTCCTTTATCCTACAAGGGAATTTATGTGCCGGATACTGCGCACATTGATCAGACACTTTATGGTGTTGACAAAAACAGGAGGTCAAAAAACGAGATGGGTATATATACGACAGTTAACACTACAAACACGATATTCAAAAAGATTACCCTGGTAAATAAATTTCAGTTCTTCAGTAACTTCCTGCATGAGCCACAGAATGTGGATGTAGACTGGGAAATGACGGCATCCGCCAGCCTGGTTTGGTTTGCCGATATAAAGGTCAACACATTCCTTATTTATGATGACGAGACGCTGACTCCTGTTTATGATAAGAAAGGGAACCCTGTGTATGATGCAAACGGAATACAGAAGAAGAGTCCGCGCGTACAGTTTAAGGAGCTCCTTGGGGTTACTCTGGCATTCCGCTTCTAAAGAGGTTTTGTATAGACGCGGAACCTTTTTACAATGACACCACCCAGGCGTTCGTATTCACCTCGCATAGGAAGATTGTCTTCAAGAACCAGGTGACTGTCAATTGTTTTCATTTTGCATTTTATTGCTGAAGCCAGCATTTTGGCACCCATCATGGTATCTATTCCCTGACCACGGTATTCGGGCAGAATTCCTCCAAGTACCATCAACAGTGTCTTTGATCTTTTGGCTGCCCACAATATATAAAGTAATCCCACAGGCAACAGTTTACCACCAGCGCGTTTTATTCCCTCACTCAGATCAGGTATGCCCAGGGCAAACCCAACCAGTGTACCTTTTTCATTTGCAACAACTTTTACAAATTCAGGAGATAATAGCATCAGGTACCTGTCTCTGAGCTCTTTTTTTTCGATCTCTGACAGAGGAACAAAACCATATATTTGCATAAATACCTGATTCATAAGTTCAAGTATATCAAGGATGTATGGTTTTAACTCTTTTTTGGAACCAAACTCAATAACCTTGAGATCACTGCGGTTGTTTACCCTTGAGGTTATTTTTTCATAGACAGGGGGGAGTGAATCCGGAACAGGAACGTGGTAGTTTACTATATTTTTCTTCTTAACATAGCCTTCTTTTTCAAGCAGGAGAGGCATATAAGGAAAGTTATTTGCCGAGGTCATCACCTGGGGCACATCAAAACCCTCAACTATAAATCCTTCAGGGTCTTTGTCTGAGAAGCCAAATGGCCCAACAAGATCTGTCATTCCTTTACCTTTTGCCCACGTTTCAACGGCAGTTATCAGTGCATGAAACACTTCAGGATCGTTATCACATTCCATAAAGCAGAACCTGCCGTTATTTTCGTTAGCAGTCTCATTATACCTGTGACTTATTATGCCCATAATTCTGCCAACAACTTCCTTTCCGCGAAAGGCAAGCAACATTGTAGTATCGGCATACCTGTAAGAGTTGTTTTTTTCCTTATTGAACAGCACCCATTCGTCCTGCCATATAGGTGGGAGCCAATTGGGATCCTTGCTATGAAATTTTTTGGGAAGGTAAATGAATTGTCGTAATTCTTTTTTGTTGTTTACTTCCCGGATATCCAATGACATATTCAGCTAAAATTTCGTTAAAGATAGCTTTAATATGAAAAACTGCAAATCAGGTGTTCAAATGAGCAAATCCAGAATAGTAAAGATTGAAAACAGCAGTCCGGCCACCCCGTTTAGTGTCCCGAAAGCAAGGCCCACCCTGCTCAGATCATGGGGTCTGACAATAACGTACTGGTAGACGAGGAGCGAGAAAAATATAAGAGCCCCTGCCCAGAATAGTATTCCTGCTGACATAAAAATACCAATAAATACCACCAGCGAGACAGTAATAATCCGCAGAAAAACCGATACGAGAAGCGCATTTTTTCTGTTTATTGCCGAGGGCAATGAGTGAAGTCCTGTTTCCCTGTCGAAGTCATCATCCTGCAGGGCATAAATAATATCGAAGCCGCTGACCCAAGTAAGGACAACGCCTGAGAACAGCAGGGGCAGAAGGGCAAAATGACCCGTCACGGCAATATATGCTCCTATAGGAGATAGGCTGAGGCCAAGGCCAAGGAAGAGATGGCATAGTGTCGTAAACCGTTTTGTAAAGCTGTAACCCAGGATGATAATTAATGCTACCGGAGAAAGGATAAGCGCCATGTTGTTCAGCATGGCAGCTGAGGCAATAAACAATAAAGATGACGCAATAGTAAAGAGTACAGCATTATGCAGTGTAATTTTACCTGAGGGTATCTCTCTCTGTGCAGTGCGCGGGTTAAGCTTATCAAAGTTTCTGTCGGCGATTCTGTTAAAGCTCATTGCTGCACTGCGGGCAAACACCATGCATGCAATAACAAGTAACAGAGATTTTAAAGTGAATACATAGCCATCGCTGGCAACAGCAATGGTGAACCCAACAAAAGCAAAGGGCATTGCAAATATTGTATGGCTGAACTTTATCAGCGACAGGTAGTCATTTGCCTTTCTCAGAAAATTGGTCATAATTGATCTCTTCTTTTAGAAGATATAACTGTCGGAAGGGTTTATTGTTTATCTGAGCGTTGCTCCCAGCTCACGACTGAAAGCATTGGTCAGTGAATTCATTATCCTCTCGATGTTATTGTCGGTAAGAGTTTTGTTGTCATCACGGAGAATGAAACTGACGGCATATGATTTCTTATCCTTGCCCAGCGAATCACTTTCATAGACATCAAACAGGTCAACTTCCCTCAGGAGATGCTTTTCAGTGTTAAATGCTATCTCGCGTATGCGGCTGAACTTAACGCTCCTGTCAACCAGAAGAGCTAGGTCTCTGCGTACCCATGGGAATTTCGGCAGCTCTGAAAAAGCAATTTTATTTTTTTTCTGGATATTAAGCAGGTTTTCCCAATCGATATGTGCATAGAAGACCTCCTGTTTGATATCAAACTGATGCAGATATTTCTTTGATATTGAACCAAACGAAGCAATCTCAAGGTCACCTGCCTTGTAACAAAGCGCATTGCTGAACCACTTGCCGGAAGCATCTTCAACTGAAAGTGAACGTATGTTCACGCCAATCCTGTTAAGAATCATTTCTACATATCCTTTCAGATGAAAGAATCCGGTGGGAGCAGAAGGAGTATTCCATCTCTGCATGGCTACTTCGCCTGTGAGGATAATATCAAGATCCATTCTTTCTGTAAAATTGTCTGTTATCTCCTTAGATCCTTTATCAGGCTTACTGAAATAACTATAACCAGACTCATAAAGTTTAAGACTCAGATTTTGCCGGTTAATATTCCATGAGACGGTATTTAACATCCCCGGTAAAAGAGAGAGTCTCATTGCATTAAGGTCTGAACTGAGAGGGTTGGCAAGCACCACCATTTGTTTAGTATCATAATCTCCGGTAGCTTCATACCATGCCGAGGGTGTCAGTGAGTTGCACATTATCTCAGCAAATCCGTTTGAAGTGAGCATGTCTGAGATATTGTTCAGCACCTTTTCCCTGTCTGGTTTCTCAATGTGGGTAAGAACGGAACTCATTCCCACTCCGGTTTCCACATTGTTGTATCCATAAATGCGAAGTATCTCCTCAATCACGTCAGCCTCACGTGTGACATCAACTCTGTAAGGCGGTATTTCGACCTTAAGTCCATCAGTGTTTTCAGCCAGGATGTCAATGTCAAGGCTCTTAAGTATGTTCTTTATAGTGTTGGCAGGTATCTCTTTACCGATAAGCCTGGTTGTGTTTTTGAATGACAGGTCAACCTGAGCTTTTTTAACAGGTGAGGGATAAATATCCGTGATGTCTCCATCTATTTCGCCACCTGCAAGCTCAAGGATAAGCAGAGCCGCTCTTCTGATGGCATATACAGTTATTTCAGGATCAGTACCGCGTTCAAACCTGTATGAGGCGTCGGTGTGAAGATCGTGACGGCGCGATGTCTTACGGATAGATACCGGGTTAAAGCATGCACTCTCAAGAAATACATTCTTTGTTGCATCCTTTATACCTGATTTTAGTCCGCCATAGACACCGGCAATACACATACCTTCGGTCGCATCGCATATCATCAGATCTGACGAAGCCAGTTCATGCTCAATACTATCGAGCGTGATGAATTTGGTCTTTTCATTAAGCGTTCTGATTATCACGCTGTTACCGCTTATGGTGTCAGCGTCAAAAGCATGCAGGGGTTGTCCCAGCTCATGAAGTATGAAGTTGGTGATGTCAACAATGTTATTTATAGGTGCCAGCCCAATTGCTGAGAGCTTTGTCCTGAGCCACTCAGGTGATTCCTTCACAGTGATATTTCTTATTGTAAGCCCGGTATACCTTATGCATCTCTCGGCTGACTCAACTGAAACCTTCAGAGGACTCTTTTTTGTTCCGGGTTTGAATGCATTAACATCAGGGAGAGTGACTTTTACAGGGCTTTTAAGATTGAAGTATGCGGCGAGATCACGCGCAACGCCAAAGTGAGAGCTGCAGTCAATGCGGTTTGGAGTAAGGCCGATAGCAAAGACAGTATCTCTTACAACCTTAAAATAATCAGCAGCAGGTGTACCCGGCTTAATCCCATCCTCAAGAACAAGTATACCCTCATGTGAGGAGCCAATACCTATCTCATCCTCTGCACATATCATTCCTTCTGACTGCTGACCACGTATCTTTGATCTTTTAATCTCAAACTGTTCCTTACCCTTGTAGATTATTGCACCTTCAGTTGCCACCACAACTGTCTGACCTGCTGCAACATTTGGTGCTCCGCACACAATATTAAGCGGCTGTGCTCCTCCGGCGTCAACAGTTGTTACACTAAGCCTGTCAGCATCAGGATGTTTAACGCATGTAAGCACTTTGCCAATGACAAATTTTTCAAGGCCCCCTTTAATTGACTCCCACTCTTCAATACCTTCAACTTCAAGACCTATGCTTGTAAGAATAGCTGAGAGCTCTTCAATACCACAGTTAATATCCAGGTAATCTTTTAACCAGTTGTAAGAAATATTCATGAAAACTCTATTTTATAAACTTGTGAATTGCAAAAGTAAGAAAATTAAAAAAGGTACGGATGGGGGTGCCATACATTCTTAAGTTTACCTATTTGACTATATTTGTATTCTTAATATAGAAGAGAATGAAAATAGAAGATAGCGACAAGCTTATACTCATAACAAATGACGATGGATTATATGCTGCGGGCCTGAAGGTTTTGGCTTCGGTGATGGAGGAATTCGGGAAAGTGGTGATAATTTCTGCCACTGAAAGCAGAAGCGGAATGTCACAGGCACTTACTGTAAAAGAACCATTGAGAGTAAAGCTTCTTGAAGAGACGGAAAGCAGACGCATCTATGCATGCAGCGGAACACCTACCGATGGTGTAAAGCTGGCGCACAACCAGCTGCTGGAACGTAAACCGGATATCCTTGTTTCAGGGATTAACCATGGATCAAATGCGTCGGTGAGCGTACTCTATTCAGGCACCATGGCAGCAGCTATTGAAGGATGCCTTTACGGAATAACATCTGTAGGATTTTCTCTTAACAGTTTCTCTCCCACAGCCGACTTTTCAGTGTGTGCCGATTATATCAGAAAAGTGATGAAGATTCTCGACGGGAGCCCTCTCCCGCAGGGTATATGCCTGAATGTGAACATTCCTGCTATCCCTGTTGATCAGATCAAAGGAATGAGACTCTGCCGTCAGGCTATGGGTAACTGGCAGGAGGAGTTTGAAAAACGCAAGGACCCGATGGGCAGAACATATTACTGGCTGACAGGCTATTTTCAGAATAGCGAACCGGAGGCTACCGACACTGACGAGTGGGCACTTGAAAATGGTTATGTCTCTGTTGTACCTATCAGCGCAGATATGACAGCTTATAACTATATTGACAAGCTGAAGAGCAAATTATGAAAAACGGATTTCGTACATCATTCAATAACCCGGTCACCGGCATCATAGCAGGATTATTGTTGCCTGCAATCTCATGGGTTGTTTTCTACCTGTTCACATCAAACGGACTCTCCGTGATTGAATACTACAGGCACACCCTGATTATTGGAAATGTGACGCAGATATTGAGCGTGTGCGTTTTTACAAACATTATTATATTCCTGGTATTCAATAAACTGGATATGCTCGAAGCTTCAAAGGGTGTTCTTGGAATTACAATTATCTGGGCTTTGCTCGTCTTTGGAATAAAACTATTATAAGATGAAGTATTTTATCCTTTCAGGAGAGCCCTCAGGAGACCTGCACGGATCAAACCTCGTCAGGAGCCTTCTGAGAGAAGATCCGCATGCAGATATTGCATGCTGGGGAGGTGAAATGATGGAACAGGCAGGAGCAAGGCTTCTGAAACATTACCGTGAACTTGCTTTTATGGGTGTCTGGGAAGTACTGGTGAACATGAGAACTGTGCTTGGCAATTTTAAAAGATGCCGTGAACAGATATCAGCGTTCAACCCGGATGTGGTCATTCTCATTGACTACCCGGGTTTTAATCTGCGTATAGCAAAGTATGTGAAGAGACTGGGCATAAAGGTATATTATTATATCTCTCCGAAATTCTGGGCATGGAATGAGTCCAGAGTCAATCGTGTCAAAAGATCTGTAGACCGGATGTATATAATCTTTCCATTTGAGATTGACTTTTACAGCAAACATGGATATGAAGCCCATTATGCAGGAAACCCGCTTGTTGATGAGATTGAAAACCGCAGGGCTTCCATGCCGGAGAAAAGAGAGATTATGACTTCTCTTGGACTTGGTGAAAAACCTGTGATTGCACTTCTCAGCGGAAGCCGTAAACAGGAGGTAGTGTCAATATTACCTCAGATGATTAAGGTTGTAGAGGATTTTCCTGAATATGAGTTTGTTGTTACAGCTGTATCACATATACCTCAACAGGTATATAAAAACATTATAGGAGAGTTGCCGGTAACGGTTGTCACCGGAAAGACATATGAGATACTCTCAATAGCTGAAGCTGCCCTGGTAACATCCGGGACTGCCACCCTTGAGACCGCATTATTTAACGTTCCACAGGTGGTATGTTACTGCACAAGTGGTCTTACCTATCATCTCTCAAAAATGGTGGTTAAGGTCAGGTTTATATCACTAGTCAACCTGATCATGGACAGGGAAATAATTGTGGAACTGATACAGAAAGACCTTAATGTCTTGAGACTCAGAAATGAACTCTCATATATCCTGAAAGGAGGGTCGAAGAGAGGACAGATGCTGGAAGATTATTCAGTTTTAAATAATGTTCTTGGAGGAGCAGGGGCCTCGTCACGTATAGCAGGCGATATTGTAAAGACACTCAAAACGCCAAGGCAATAATGAGCAGGTACTTATTTTGCACCTTTTTGTTTTTCATGACGTTTTTGGCCGAGGGTCAGAAAATATCTGTCAGGATGTATGCAAGAACAAAGCCTTCAACATTTGTCTTTACACCTCAGAGCGGATACTTCAAAATAGGTTTTGAAAGTGGTGATACTGTTACTGTTAAACAGGGAGAAACAGTTATCATTTCTAAATATGAAAATAAGGTATTGGTTAAAACTATTACAGGCATAACAAAACTGGCTGATACAGTTGTGGTGATACCTGTTTCCGGCACCAGTACTTTTATAATTCGACAACCCGGTAACAGTGAGCAGCCAAAGATACTTAACGGAGCAACAAGAATTTACCTATACTGTGGCTCACTGATGATATTGAATATTACAGACATTGAATCATATCTCCCCGGTGCGGTAAGGGCTGAGGCAGGCATAAGGGGGCCGGAGGAGTATTTCCGGACACAGGCCGTTATTGCCCGCACGTATGTTTACAGGCACATGAACCGGCATGGTCTTGATGGCTATAATCTGTGCGATGATGTGCACTGCCAGGTCTATTCAGGTTTAATAACCGAACAGCCGATAAAAGACGCGTGCAAAAGCACTTCAGGAATGGTGTTGGTTGACAGTGACACTACGCTGATAATTTCGGCCTTTCATGCAAACTGCGGTGGTGAAACTGCTTCCTCAGAAGATATTTGGACCACAGCAGAACCTTATCTCATATCCGTGCGCGATACCTTCTGTATAGCCTATAAGCCAATAAGCTGGGAAAGGAAAATCCCTATGGCTGACTGGAAAAATTTTCTCTCTTCAAAAGGAATAACTGTAACCAACGATCAGTCAATTGTTCCTTCAACGCCCTCGACCCCTTCGCGTGTGCATGACTTTGTCATTCTCGGCATTTCTGTGCCAGCAGGAGAGATACGCAGTTATTTCAATCTTAAGTCGACATTCTTTTCTGTCAGGAAAGATGCAGACACCCTGGTATTCACCGGAAAAGGATATGGTCACGGAGTGGGCCTATGCCAGGATGGTGCACGGGCAATGGCATTAAAAGGAAAGAGTTACATTGAAATAACAGGGTTTTATTATCCGGGCACGTTTATTACAGACATAAAAAATGCTCACCTTCCGGCAATGCCGTGATACTAATTTGAATATTTTTGTTCTCAAACTATAAGTTATGTATGCAGTTCTCAGGAAAGAAATAACAGGATTCTTCAGCTCTCTGACAGGATATGTTGTTATTGTTGTCTTTCTTCTGGCCAATAGTCTGATAATGTGGGTCATGCCTGGCCAATGGAATGTTCTCGACAGCGGTTATGCCGGTCTTGACACACTATTTGTCATCTCACCGTGGCTCTTTCTGTTCCTGGTTCCGGCTGTGACTATGCGAATGTTTGCCGAAGAAAAGCGGCAGGGAACACTTGAACTGCTGATGTCCAGACCACTGTCTGAACGGTCGGTTATTTACGGCAAGTTTCTGGCATCTGTGGTGCTTGTTTTCATATCTCTTATTCCAAGCATCGTTTTCATTATTTCTATTTGGATTCTTGGTGAGACACCTGGTAACTTCGATCACGGAGGGACTGCAGGATCATTTATCGGACTCTTCTTACTTGCAGCTGTTTACGCTTCTATCGGCCTCTTTGCCTCATCACTTACCGATAACCAGGTAGTGGCATTTATTATTGCAATAGTACTTTGCTTCTTTATCTGGACAGGGTTTGATTACATCTCTTCACTTAATGTCCTTTCAAAAGCCGATGAGTTTATCGTCAGGCTGGGTATAAATGAACACTATCGCTCAATAAGCAGGGGAGTGATTGACTCTGCTGATATTGTTTATTATCTTCTTGTAACAATAATTTTCAATGAGGCTACACGATTAAGCCTTCTTTCTAAAAACAGGAAAAAGGCATAACCATGAAAAGAACAACAGAAAATAACCGCAGCCGGATTCAGACAGGCATTGTTTTTTCAGGAATAATACTTCTCCTTATCCTGTTGGCTTTAATGCATTTCAGGCTGGACCTTACTGAGGATCACAGGTATACACTTTCAACTCAGACAAAGAAAATACTCTCAACACTGAATAAGGATGTACTTGTCACAGTATATCTCGATGGAGATATGCCAATAGGCTTTAAGAAGCTGCGGCGTACAACAGAACAGTATCTTGATGAATTCAGGGTTGTTTCTCACAGAAAAGTATCCTACAGATTCGTGAACCCATCGGCAGGCAATAATGAACCGGCCAGACAGAAAGTCTATGATCAGCTCATTGATAAAGGGTTGACTCCGGTAAATGTTCTTGCAGGAGATAAGGAAGGAGGGAAGACACAGAAAATGGTTTTCCCGTCGATGACTATTAACTGTAACAAGGTTGAACTTCCTGTCAATTTTCTTAAGAATGACCCTTCTGTCTCAGCTGATATGAACCTCATTCACTCTGCCGAAGGATTGGAGTATGAGATAATTCAGGCTATTGCCACCGCTACATGTGACTCTGTAAGAAAGGTTGCATTTATTGAGGGTCATGGTGAGCTTGATGAGGTACAGGTGGCCGATGCAACAATGGAGCTTGCAAAATATTTTACTGTAGACAGAGGCTCAATAAACGGGACCCCCGGTATTCTTAAAGGCTATTCAGCAATTATAATTGCCAAGCCTGAAAAAGAGTTTACTGAGAAAGATAAGTTTGTTCTTGACCAGTATATAATGAATGGTGGTAAAGTTCTCTGGCTGGCAGAAGAGGTGAGGGTAAACAGTGACAGCCTGGTAAACGGAGGCACCGTGGCATTTTATCAGCCATTGAATTTTGAAGATCAGCTCTTCAGGTATGGTGTTCGGATAAACCCGGTATTGCTGCAGGATCAGAACAGCCTGCTGGTGCCTGTAAGAATGATGAACGGAGGATCCAGAACACAATATGTCCCTGCTCCATGGATATATAACCCGTTCCTGAAACCATCTCCCGGCTCTCCGGTGACACGTAACCTGGTGGAGGTAAAGAGCGAATTTGTTAACTCTGTTGACACTGTAGGAAGAGACGGAAACATTAAAAAGACAATTCTTCTAACAACCGGAGATGCCTCCCGTGTTGTTGCTCCTCCCCGTTTTATCAGCCTCAGCGAAGTGACCAACCCTCCATCGGAGGCGGAATTCACTCTCAGGCATATTCCGGTTGCAGTATTGCTTGAAGGTCGTTTCCAATCGGCCTTTAAAAACAGGATAACATCCGAATATACCGGAGGAAAGGCAATAAAGATTCTTGAAGAGAGCAAACCCACAAAGATGATTGTGGTTGCTGACGGTGATGTTATAAAAAACGACGTAAGATATTCAAAAGGTGAGGCAATACCTCTGACACTGGGTCTCGACAGGTATACGCAGCAGACCTTCGGTAACAGGGAGTTCATTGTCAACTGCATCAATTACCTGGTGGATGATAATAATCTGCTTGTATTGAGGGACAGGGAGATAAAACCACGGCTGCTTGACAATACCAGGATCAAGAGTGGCAGGATTTCCTGGCAGGTGATAAACACCCTGCTTCCTCTGGCTCTTATTATTTTTGCCGGTTTTATTGTTAACCTGCTGAGACGTAAAAGATTTACATCAGTAAAATGAAGAGAGTTGCGGTAATATCACTTGCACTTATTGTCGTGGCTGTTATTGCAGCTGTTTTAATACTGCACAACAACACCTCTTCAGGATATGATCTCAAAATACCTGAAGGGACTCAAGTGTCTAAGATAATCCTGGAGAGCAGGGAGCATCGGATTGTTCTTGACCAGAAGAGAGATTCATGGTGTCTTAACGGACATGAGAATGCACGTAAAACGGCCATAGATCTTATAACTACAGAATTGGAAGAGATGGAGCCAAAATCTCCCGTATCTGAAAATATTGTCAGCTCACTGAAAAGCAAGATGTCAGGTAACGAAGTGTCGGTGAAGGTGTTTTCAAAAGGCAGGAAGATAAGATGTTTCACCGTTTCACATTATAATGATCATGACTATCCGAGTCTCTTCAGAAAAAAACATGGCTCGCAATCTGTGCTCTTTTATCTGCCGGGATATGATATCGACCCGGGGTCTGTTTTTATTGCTGATGAAAGATACTGGAGGCCGTTTACAATTTTTAAAATAAGGCCGTCAGAGATCAGACAGGTTACAGTTGATTACCCTGCCGAGCCGGCAAGATCATTTTGTATAATAAACAAGAGCGGGAGGGTAGGCTTAAAGGATATGATGTCATTTGATACCATCGCTGTAAGGAGATATCTTTCTTATTTTCTCAATGTGCCTTTTGAATCTATCAACACCTCACTTGATGCAGGAGAGGAAAGAGCCATAAAAGAAAGCGTTCCATATGTAAATATATCAGTAACCACCACCGACGGAGATGTTAAAGTTCTTAAGGGATGGAAGAAAATCAACGTTAATGGTGAAAATGGAGAGACTGATACTGACAGACTCTGGGGTCAGCTTAACAACGGAAACATGTTCGTGATGAGATACTTTGATGTTGATCCTTTGCTTAAGAAGCGCTCATATTTTCAGCAGGCCAAATAATTTTGTTTGTCGTAATAATAATTTTTTGTAATATTGGTACTCCGGTTTTGATGCTAAACTATTCACTTAATCAGTGAGTTGGCTATCCGGAAAACGCAATTTTAGAATCAATAAAAAAAAGGTAATATGAAATTTGTTGCATCCAGCACTGAATTATTAAGCCACTTACAGGCAATAAGCCGTGTTATTAGTTCAAAAAACACACTCCCGATTCTTGATAACTTCTTATTCAACCTCAGTGGTAATGAGCTTGAGATAACTGCCTCTGATCTGGAATCAACGCTTATCACAAAGATGAGACTTGATAATATAGATGGTGCAGGCACCATAGCTCTTCCGGCCCGTATCCTTCTTGATACACTTAAGGAATTCTCAGAACAGCCACTGACTTTTGACATAAACAACGATACAATGGCTGTTGTCATCAATTCAGAAAATGGCCGGTTCAGTGTCGTAGGTCAGAATGGCGTTGATTTCCCGGTTTTACCGGCAATAAGAAAAGAAAAACGTTTTTCATTCAATATCGGATCAGACGTACTTCTTAACGGTATTAACCGGACTCTCTTTGCTACAGCTGATGATGAGCTCCGCCCGGTGATGGGAGGTATCTTTGTTGAAGCCTCAACAGAAAAAATCACTTTCGTTGCTTCTGATGCGCATAAGCTTGTAAAATATGAACGTAGTGATGCAAAGGCTGATGACAGTTCATCTTTCATCCTTCCAAAGAAGCCGGCATCACTGCTTAAGAACATCCTCCCAAAGGAAACCGGAATGGTGGCTGTTGAATTTGATGACCGGAATGCATTCTTTACACTCTCAGATTATAAAGTAGTATGCCGCCTTGTTGAAGGTAATTATCCTAATTACAACTCGGTTATTCCGAGAAACAACCCTAGGAAAGTTACGATTGACCGTGTTGAGCTTTATAATATTCTTCGCCGTGTTTCTGTATTCTCAAACCAGGCCAGCAATCTTATCAAGCTTCAGTTTGCACCAAACCAGATAACCGTTTCGGCACAGGATATTGACTTTTCAATATCAGCTTACGAGCGTCATAAATGCCTCTATGAGGGAGAAGAAATGGAGATAGGCTTCAAATCCTTATTCCTTCTTGAGATACTTGCAAACATATCATCACAGGATGTGGTAATAGAATTGGCCGATCCGACGCGCGCCGGTTTGTTCCTGCCTGCTGAGCCGGAGAATGAGTCTGAAGACCTGCTTATGCTGCTTATGCCAATGATGATCAACGCCTGAAAGGCATAAAAATAATGGAATTAAATCTCAGGAAACCCCTTGTGGTACTTGACCTCGAAACAACGGGTGTCAATATCGCCAATGATCGTATTGTTGAGTTCTCGGCATTGAAAGTTCAACCCGGCGGGAAGGAAGAATGGCTGACTATGCGGATAAACCCCGGTATCCCTATTGATCCCGGAGCAACAAAAGTGCATGGTATCACCGATGCTGATGTTGCTAATGAGCCATCGTTTAAGGAAGTGGCAAAAAAGATTGCTTCGTTTCTTGAAGGTTGCGATCTGGCTGGCTACAACTCAATGAAATTTGATATCCCCATTCTCTGTGAGGAGTTCCTGAGGGTAAATGTTGACTTTAACCCTGCACGCCACAGATATGTTGACGTGCAGGTTATATATCATAAAAAGGAACAGAGAACCCTGAGCGCTGCTTACAAGTTTTATTGCGACAGCATACTTGAAAATGCCCATAGTGCACAGGCTGATACTGCTGCCACTTATGAGATTCTGAAAGCGCAGCTTGACAGGTACCCTGACCTTGAAAACGACATTGATAAACTTTCACAGTTCAGCGCTTTCAATAACAACGCTGACCTTGCAGGCCGTATCGTCTTTAATGACCAGGGACAGGAGTGCTTTAACTTCGGCAAACACAAGGGTAAGACGGTTGAGCAGGTGCTTAAGGAAGAACCTTCATACTACTCATGGATGATGAACGGTGACTTCCCCTTAAACACCAAACAGGTGCTCACTGCCATCAAGCTGCGTTCGTTCGGTAATAAAGCCTGATAAACGATGAAGATCATCTGCGTCGGATTGAACTATCGCAGGCACATTGAAGAGCTGAAATGGAAAGAGCCCTCTGAGCCTGTCATATTCCTTAAACCGGACTCAGCAATACTTAAAAACAATAAACCGTTTTTCATCCCGGATTTCTCAGACAATCTGCACTTTGAAGCTGAGGTTGTGCTTCGTATTTCAAAACTTGGAAAAGGGATAAACAGGAAGTTTGCCTACCGGTATTATGATGCCATGACTATTGGCATTGACTTTACAGCAAGAGATTTGCAGCAGAAGTTTGCAGCCGCCGGACTCCCCTGGGAGCTTTCAAAGACATTTGACGGAGCGGCTCCTCTGGGTAAATTTATCCCAGCGGAGAAATTTACAGATCACGCAAATATTGACTTCAGGCTGGAAATAAATGATGAGCTGCGACAGAATGGGAACACCTCCGACATGATATTCTCATTTGGCGCAATAATAGAGTTCGTCTCAAAATACTATACGCTTAAAACCGGTGATCTCATCTTTACAGGCACTCCTCCAGGAGTTGGTCCGGTAAAAAAAGGAGATAATCTTGTTGCCTGGCTGGGCGATGAAAAGGTGCTGGATTTCTTTGTCAGGTAAAATGCCGCAACCCCTAACCCCGGCCCTTTCCCCTAAATGGGCATAGCCATCAGGCTAAGCACAGTAATGTGTTGATATAAAGCAAATAACCCAATTCCATTACTAATTTTTTCAGTTCTTTCGGCACCGAAGTGTGCCGGAGGTTATTCATATGACGCCACAACCGTGGCTGCATTTTGTATTTGACGAAAACCTTAATCGTTATGAATAAAGCAGGTATGAAATTTCAAATGGTCTATTTATTAGTATATCCTGAACTTATTGAAAAATAGGTGATTTGTCTTTTCTCAAAACAGTCATGTATTGTACTATTCTACTGAAATGACTGTCCCTTGTCTTGACGGCTATGATAAATGGGGCATTGATGCTCCCTTCTCTCAGGGGTATGTTCAGAAAAGAAATAATCATACCACCCCGCCCTCGCTTCTCTCGGGCACCCCTCCTTTCAAAGGAGGGGAAACTTCCACTATTCACCTTTCACCTTTCACCTTTCACCTTTTGCCTTCCGCCTTCGCAAAGCTTCGGCGGACACGTTTTACTTTTATCTTTTTACTTTTATCTTTTTACTTTTATCTTTTGCCTTTTATCTTTTATCTTTTGCCTTTTATCTTTTATCTTTTGCCTTTTATCTTTTATCTTTTGCCTTTTATCTTTTATCTTTTGCCTTTTATCTTTTATCTTTTAAGAATCCTTCCCACCGGATACAGATTTCTCCTTTTCTCAAGCACATATGCCGGAGTATTCTGGTAGAGCCATTCAAGCTGCGCTATGTGGTCACTTGCAAATTTTGGATCTGCTGTTTTTTGTTTTTCAAAAGCTGCTCTGAGTGTCTGATCCGTATCAAGTAATGTCTTCAGGTGACTTTCAAATCCCCATACGCCGTACCAGTCCTGACCCTCAAGGAACGAATCAAAATAGTTCCATGCAAAGAACCCGCATGAACTTTGCGGTTCAAGCATTTTTACAATGTATTTGTTGGTTTTCTGGTTTACAGGGATGACATAGTCACCGGCATGATACTTAATATCCTGTACTACAGAATGCAGCTTTATTTCTGTATTTGTATAGTGGCCCTGGGTAGCTCTTTCAACAGGTTTATAGCTGTCAATATAGTATGTCTCAACTTTCAGTGTGGTATCAGATTTAAGCTGAGACATGTTTACTCCATTGTGCTGCATTTTTTCAATTACCTGTTCCCAGGCAAAAGGTACAATATAAGCTTCAGGGAGAGCAACAGTCACTTCAGGTTTAAAATAGCAGAAGTATTTTATTGTCTCTTCATAAGGTCTGTTGTGATTGTAGTAACCGGTCTTTATCCCCGAGATAGGAGTAATGGTGTCATCCCACTCATAACCCTTGAAAAGAAGAGGTTCCCAGCGGGTGGTATCTATTGACCAGTCGATTGTCATTTCTTTGGCTGTCAGCAGCTGTTTGTTCGCATCAGATCTGAGAGTAAGCATCTCTTTGCAGTTTTCTGATGTAAATCGTGTAAGCTGCAGGATAAACTGGTATGTTGCCTCAACACGTTCTGCAAATGGTTTATATATAAGTGTCTCGGTCATGAATGCGTAAGTGTTGAAAAGAGAGGCATAACCTGTTGAGAGCATAGGTGACTCCTCATAACCCAGGATTGCATTTACCGGACCATGATCTGAATACTCAACATAAGGGACCATTTCAGTTTTTGATTCATCTTTCATGCGGCTGTAAAGACAGGGAAGCATATTGTTCCTGAAAAAGTCCTGCATACCCTGGTTCATATTATCAGGCTGGGTTGCAATAAGTGTAAGTGTGAACTGATGATCTGAACCATCGGTGGTATGTGTATCAAGAAAAACATCAGGATCAAGGTAACGGAATATGGATGAAAATGATCTCGCTTCACGCGATTCCTGTTTTACAAAATCACGGTTCAGGTCAAGAAACCTCGGGTTTCTTCTCACACCTTTTTCCTCAGGTCCGTTCTGATCTATGCGGAAATAGTGACTGTGATCGCGCAGTCCTCCTATATTGTAGACCGGAATAATAGCTATCACGCAGTTTTTGAGGTATTTCTTCATGCCATCCTTACCGGCAAGTATATCGGCAGCAAATTTGACGCTGGCATCTATACCTTCGGGTTCTCCGGGATGAATACCATTATTTATAAGTATTATGCTTTTCCCCTCTTTTCTGATCTTTTCAGGGTCGAAATTACCATCACCTGAAATCATAAAAAGATGAAGAGGAAGTCCCGCATCTGTCATTCCCATTTCAATAAGCTTTGCCTGTGGATAATACTCATCAAGCTGCCGGTAGCATTCGATCGCCTTTTCATATGACAGGCCTATATTCTGAGTGTATTTCAGGTCCATTACCGGTGCCGGTTTTTTTGTGCATGCACCTGAAAATATTAGAGTAATGAGTACCAGAACAAGGAGAAGTTGCTTTTTCATATTATTATTTGATTAAATACCTTTTTGTAATGAATCATAGAAACTGATGAGGATTTCAAGCCTCTCTTTCTGACGTGCCACCAACTCTGGAAACATATGGTAGGTATCCTGCAGATGGCTGAACCTGTTCCGGGCATTTTTAATAATAAGGCCGGGCATATCATTTACTGCAATGCCACGCATTGAATATATTTCCCAGTAGCGGAGCACACCAATATGCCCAAAAGCATCAATATCGTCCGCAACAGCAATTATTGCATCCAGTGATGCCGGATCTGAGGAGCCGGAATAATTCTTGTCATCATGTTTCTCAACAGCGTCAAGTATCTCCCCGTGGAGCTGCGGGTCGATATTATGTTTATTAAGAAACTCATGGCATAATTTTCTGCTTTCTTTTCCATGATCCGGACCAGTATTCAGGGTAAGTCCGGTATCGTGAAAATAAGCAGCAATAATAGCCTTTTCAGCAATTGAATCATCGCTGATCATTCCAGAAGCAATCAGGTTCTCCAGAATCTCTTTTGTGTACTCCCAAACCCTTGCATGATGGAGATGATCATGTGAAGGGATCAATATTCCGGTAAATAACTGCCGGCAACACTCTTCAAGGATCGCTTTGTACTTTTCTTCTGCTGATTTTATATGTTTCTCTGCCATTGCATTATAAAAATAAAAAAAAAGCAAAAGTACATACCTCTTGCTTTCCTGATTTGTGCGGAGAATTCGTTATTAGCGAACTAACATACTTTCTGCAAGGTCAAGTATGGTAGTGTCTTCTATAGTAACGATGCCCCCTTCGGGTCCTTTCTCAATGTGGATCCCGGCACTCTGTCCCCGATCAAAATTCCAACCTCCGAAATAATTTCTGACGGTCTCCTCGCTCAGGTTTAGCTTACCTGCTATCTCCTTTATACTACCGTCCGGAAGCTGGTCTTTTATCTTCCTCAGATTTGAAAATGTAATCGTCCGTGCCATCATTTTTTAGATAGGTTTCACCAAAGGTAGTCAATTTTTAAGTGAAAGTAAATTATTTGCCCCTAAAATGAGGTTAAAATAATTTAACATTTAATACCCTGAAATGCGCCTATTTATATATTGATAACCAATGCTTTACATTATTCTTTAAGTGACATGGTTTTTATATCCCGGAGCCCTGTAACCACAGGTTATTACTTTGAAAAATTTCATTATCAAATAAATCTGCAAATGAACAAATCAACTCTTATTATAACTATCTCCTTACTTATTACTCCTTACTACCTACTACCTACTACCTACTACCTACCTCCCGCTTTTCTCGCCATTCTTTTATAACTTAGCTTTTTGGAGCAAATAGTATTGAAATGATAAGAATAGTCAGAGGTGACATAACTGCAATTCCTGTTGATGCCATTGTAAACGCCGCCAACAGTGCCCTTATGGGTGGCGGGGGCGTTGACGGAGCCATTCACCGTGCAGGAGGACCCGTAATACATGAAGAGTGCATGCAGATAGTAAAAGCCCGGGGGAGATGCTCCACAGGAGAGGCAGTGATAACAAAAGCAGGTAACCTGCCCGCAAAATATGTCATTCATACTGTCGGTCCGGTATGGAATGGAGGCCTGCAAAACGAGGATGCACTGTTATCAAATGCTTATGTGAACAGCCTTAAACTGGCGGTTACAAATAATGTACAGACAATCAGTTTTCCAAATATCAGCACTGGTGTGTATGGTTTCCCAAAGGACAGGGCTGCAGGAATAGCCTATTCTGCCGTATCTGATTTTCTGAAGAGAGATAATACAATTAAGGAGGTGCTTTTTGTTTGTTTTGACAATGAGAACTACTGTTTATACAAGAATCTGGCCGATAATGCTTTCAGGGGTGAATGACAGTGAAATGCTTTTTTTAAGAAAAAGAGAGAACCTTTGTATTCCTTAAACCACGTAAAGGATTTAAATCCTTTCAATATCCCTTATAATATAAACATCGTAATCACCAAGATACTCAAAACCCGCATTAATGTAAAGATTCCGGGCTATAATGTTGTTTCTGTGGACCTCAAGCTTTACCTGAATATTTTTTTGTTTTACAAAACCGAGAGATTTCTTAAGCAGCTCTTTTGAAAGGCCTCTTCCCTGATACTCAGGTAAAATGCCAAAATGATGCAGTAACAACCTTCTGCCGTCGTAAGTGATCCATGAAGTGCCTATTATTCTTTCAGATTCATCATCGGTCATTACAAACATACATCCACCCATTGCCAGGCTTCGCTCAATTGTCTCTGCGTCATCACCTCTTTCGGGCCGTCCCATGCCGGTTGCCACCCAAAGACTCATAATGCCTTCAAAGTCACCTTGCTGATAGTTTCTGATTGTCATAATTAGCTTATTTAAAGATAAAAGACAAAAGTCACAAGATAAAAGTTAACCTCACTTTTGTCTTTTTACTTTTATCTTTTGTCTTTTTAAACTTTAATCTTGAGCTCTTTAATGTAGCTGAGAAACAACGACATAGCCTTTCTCTTTGGCTCATCAAGGACAAAATCAATGTTGTAGTTGTAATAGTCGGTCACCTCTTTTGGAGAGATGTCAAGATCAGGTGTCAGGAGAGATACCGCTTCATTTTTCCTGCTTACACCATCAGCCAGTGCCTTGTTAAACAAGGAGGTAAATTCAGTATCCAGTTTGTGTGATGAAGCCCAGCAGGCAAAGACAAACGGGAGTCCGGTATACCTGTTCCATTCAAGGCCTATGTCTTTTCTGTATCTGAACTTATCCGCCTTACGGAAGCACTGGTCACCTATTATAACAGCTGCCTCATGTCTCTTAATTGAAGTTACTTCAAACTTCTCACCTGCCTGTTCAAATTCAAAAGACCGGTTCCAGAACTTCGAAGCTATTATCCGGCATGCTGTGTTTGAACTCTTTGATCTGAAATCAAGGTATATCTTACTGCATTCTTCAAGCGGTTCATTGCTTACAACAAGCACCGTCTTAACCTCACCATTTGTACCCAGACAGAAATTGCCAATAATGTGAAACTCATCCATCAGCGAAAGAGCTGCCACAGGCACCAGACCCACATCTGTTCTTCCGCTAACGAGCCTTGATGCACATTCGGATGGATGACATACTTCCAGATCCATAAGTGAAAGAACTTCACTATCCTTAAATCCAAGGATGAAGGGATACGTATTGATATACTTAACTGCTGAAACCTTTACTAATGACATATAATTACCATTTTCCCGCTAGATAATTGCAAAGGTTCTATTTTTTTACACCAATACAAAATACTATTTTTGTTTTTTGTTTCAAGCGAGTAAACTACAGAAATAATGACATTATGAACAAGCTGATGGCTATTTCTCCTGTTGACGGAAGGTACGGATCGAAAACAAGTGATTTAGCGGATTATTTTTCCGAATTCGGGTTGATGAAATACCGGGTAACTGTTGAGATTGAATACTTTATTGCACTCTCTGTTATAGGATTGCCCCAGTTCCACGGTTTCCCGAAGGGACGTGAAGAGGATCTGCGGGCTGTTTATCTTAATTTTAATGAGACTGATGCAGAGCTCATAAAGCAAAAGGAAATTATCACCAACCATGATGTAAAAGCGGTTGAATATTTTGTAAAGGAGAAGATCACTGAGCTTGGTCTGGCAAAGTGGGGTGAGTTTGTCCACTTCGGTCTCACCTCCCAGGATATAAATAACACGGCATTGCCAATGGCCATAAGAGATTCTCTAAAAGCGACAATTATTCCAGCCATCAGCATTATACAGGAGATTCTTAACTCAGTCTCCGGTGAGTGGCGCAACATTCCTATGCTGGCCCGCACTCATGGTCAGCCTGCTTCACCAACACGTCTGGGTAAGGAGATGGCTGTCTTTTCAGAACGTCTTGCACTGCAGACCTCCACGCTCATTGAAATACCTTTCACGGGTAAATTTGGTGGGGCAACCGGCAATCTGAACGCTCATTATGTTGCATACCCGGAGACAGACTGGGTTACGTTTGCAAACAATTTCCTTGAGAACTCACTTGGTATTGAGAGGCAGCAGACAACAACGCAGATTGAACATTATGATGACCTTGCTGCCTTATTCGATTGTCTATCAAGAATTAACACTATACTTATTGATCTCTGCAGAGACATCTGGAGTTATGTCTCACTTGATTATTTCAGGCAGGTAATAGTAAAAGGCGAGATAGGATCATCAGCAATGCCTCATAAGGTTAATCCTATCGATTTTGAAAACGCAGAGGGAAATCTGGGAGTTGCCAATGCCCTTTTTGGATTTTTCTCATCAAAGCTTCCAGTGTCAAGGCTTCAACGCGATCTCACTGATTCTACCGTTACCCGTAACATAGGTGTCGCAATGGCTCATTCTCTTATTGCTTACAAATCAATAAGCAAAGGGTTTTCAAAGCTTAAGGTAAACAAGGAAAAGATACATGCCGACCTTGAAGACAACTGGGTTGTTGTTTCTGAAGCCATTCAGACAATACTGAGGAGGGAAGGCTACCCCAAACCTTATGAAGCTCTTTTGAACCTGACCCGTACAGGTGAGAAAGTGAATGCTGCTGTTATGGGAAATTTTATTGATACACTTGATGTAAGCGATAGAGTAAAGGCAGAGCTTAAGGCAATTACCCCGTTTAATTACACTGGTAAATAACGAATTATCAATGAAAAGCATAAGGTTCATTTTAAATTTTCTGAAGCCATACAAAGGGCTGGCAGTACAGAACGTTGGATTCAGTCTTTTGAGCGCCCTTTTTGGTGTCTTTACCCTGGCATTGCTGGCTCCTTTCCTGAATGTAATCTTTAATAATATTCAACCGGCACCTGATCCTGGTGCTTTTGTTGTCAAGACAGCTGCTGTAAGTGATTTCTTTCATTACATAAAGGATTACGGAAAGTTTGTCTTCTATAACTATGTTCAGGTTCATGGAAAGATTGAGCTCCTCCTTGTGGTTTGTATAATTGTCTTTTGTGCAAGCTTTTTTAAAAACCTTTTCATTTTCCTCGCAAACAATTGCATGGCAACACTGAGGGCATACACCGTAAGGGATTTCAGACAAAAGCTTTATGAAAAAATTCTCCGTTTGCCTTTATCATTTTTCACCGAGGCACACAAGGGAGACATTATGACGCGCGTGTCAAATGACGTTCAGGAGATTGAGTCGTCGGTTATGGCCTCACTTACAATGTTGATACGTGACCCGATCACTATCATTGTGCTTATGACTTACCTGTTTGCCACCAGTGTCAGGCTCACTGTGTTTGCACTTGTTCTTCTTCCTATAAGTGGTCTTATCATCGGTCGTTTAAGCAGACAGCTGAGGGCAAAGTCGTTTAAGGGACAGCAGGCGCTCGGGAAACTGGTATCCGTTCTTGAAGAGACACTTTCAGGATTAAGGGTTATAAAAGGTTTCAACGGTGAGGAAAAGATGAAGAAGCAGTTCTGGGAGGCAAATAACAGGTATGCAAAAATCTACAAGCGCGTGGGACGTAAACAATACCTCTCATGGCCTTTAAGCGAGTTCTTTGCCACAATGGTATTGCTTATTGTATTGTATTACGGGGGCAGTCTTGCCCTGAGAGGATCAGAGAATATGGCACCGGCAACACTTATAGCATATGTTGCCGTTTTCTCACAGATAATTGTTCCTGCAAAACAGATATCACAGGGCTGGTTTAATGTTCAAAAGGGTATGGCCTCAGTTGAAAGGATGAATTTTGTGCTTGATGCTGATGAGACAATATCTGACAGAGAAAATGCTGTTGAAATAGAGGAGTTCAAAGACGAAATAGAATTCAGAAATGTCTGGTTTGCCTATGGCGAAGAACCGGTTCTCAAGGATATAAACCTGAAGATAAAAAAGGGTCAGACAATTGCAGTTGTCGGCCGGTCGGGAGGTGGCAAATCGACCCTGGTTGACCTTCTGCCTCGTTTTATTGACCCTGCAAAGGGGGAGGTGCTTATTGACGGACACAATGTTAAAAACATTAAGATGCACAATCTGCATAAGCTGATGGGTATAGTGAGTCAGCAGGCAATATTATTCAACGACAGTTTTAAGAATAACATTGCTTTCGGCGTCAATGATGCAAAGGATGAAGACATTATAATGGCTGCGAGAATAGCAAATGCCCATGAATTCATTGTTGATAATCAGGAAGGATATGAAGGTCTTGTTGGCGAAGGCGGGAATAAGCTTAGTGGCGGACAGCGTCAGCGTATAAGTATAGCACGCGCGGTAATGGCTAATCCACCGATACTTATCCTTGATGAGGCAACATCTGCCCTCGATACGGAGTCTGAGAAACTTGTTCAGGATGCAATGGACAAACTAATGCAAAACCGCACTTCAATAGTTATTGCTCACAGGCTCTCAACTATTCAGCATGCCGACCTGATTGTTGTGATTGAGGATGGACGCATCGTTGAAACAGGAAAGCATGAAGAGCTGTTAAAAGTGACTGACGGTATTTACCAGAGACTATATAAGCTTCAATCATTCTAATAAAAAATGAGGCCCAAAAGGCCTCTTTTTTATTATATAAGCCAGCGGAATTTTGCAGGTATCTTTGACTCAAACCGAAGAGACTCTTTGGTCACCGGATGTGTGAAGGCAAGCACCCCTGCATGCAGGGCAAGCCTACCGATGGGATTACCATGAGCACCATACTTCTTGTCACCGGCAATGCTGTGCCCAAAGTCCTTCATTTGCAGTCTTATCTGATTTTTTTTACCTGTCTCAAGATAAATCTCAAGAAGTGAATAGTCGTCATTTGCTTTTATTGTCCTGAAACGGGTTATGGCCAGTTCACCTTTTTCAGGATCTTTTGTTGTATGCATCATCAGGGCTTTGCTTTCATAAATATATGATTCAATCTTCCCCTCTTTTTCTTCAACCCTGCCTTCCACAACAGCGCTGTACTTCCTTTCAGTAACTGTCTCTTTCCAGTTATCCTGAAGCATTGCCTGCACCTTCTCGCTTCTGGCAAACATCATCACCCCAGAAGTGTCCCGGTCAAGGCGGTGAACGATAAAGATCTTGTTTGAAGGGTCCTGTTTCTTAACATAACTGCTCAGGATGCTGTAGGCAGTGACATGTGTTTCGCTTCCGGTGGCAATGGAAAGCAATCCGGAGTGCTTGTCTATTACAATAATATAATCGTCTTCATAAACAATATTCAGGTTCCTGCTGGGTCCTTTAACTGCATCACGCGACCACCTTACTTCAACAGTGCTGCCGGCAACAAGCGGGTGATTAAATTGTGTAACGGCATTTCCGTTTACAAGTACCTGCTTGTTACGCAAAAGTGACTTGATATTATCACGGCTTTTTTGCTTGAGGTTCTGCAGTAAGAATGTCATTAATTCGCACTTCTCCTTTGCTTCCAATAATGTATTATCTCTACCCGGATTAGTGTGCTTCATATGATCGTTTTTTTATCTGTCTGCAAAGTTGTGCAAAAAAAGCAGACCTGTAAAATTTAATTTTCATTGAAGGAGAGGGAGATAAAAGCATAACAATTATTTGACTTTGCATTTTTAACGGTCTAATTTTGTAATAGAATCTTACTGAAGGTCAAATGTTTATTTTTAAGCAAGTCAGGTCATTATTTTAGTTTTATTGATGGTCTGCAATAGCCCTGCGACTTTGAGGGTGAGAAATGTTGATGCATGAATTCAAATGCAGTGTCTGATGTTTAACTTTAAATATATGCTGCCATGGATGAGATTTTTCAAAAAAGAGGTTTGGGATGGATCCGCGATTATCCCGACCTAAGAGACTTCACTGTAGAGTGTGACAAGCTTACTCCGAAGTTAAAGGAGTCAGGTCAGAAAGAGACAGTAAAAAGCATGCTTGCAACGATAGGTGTCGCCAGGATACCAAAGGTTAAACTGGCATCATCAGTTGATCTCAGGCAATGGTTTTCACCTGTTGAAGATCAGGGTGATCTTGGCTCATGTACAGCTAATGCGGGAATAGGTCTTTTTGAATATTTTGAAAAAAAGGCTTATGGAACATATATAGATGGATCCCGCCTTTTTCTTTACAAGACCACAAGAAACCTTATGCACTCCACCGGAGACTCCGGTGCATACCTCCGTACAACAATGGGGGCTATGGTGCTGTTTGGAATACCTCCCGAAGAGTTCTGGCCCTACAAAACAGCTGACTTTGATGTTGAACCAAACGCCTTCTGCTATGCCTATGGTCAAAGTTACCAGGCACTGAACTATTACAGGCTTGACCCTTCAGGGACTGATAACAAAGATCTGCTGGCTCGTATAAAGACCAACCTTGCAGCAGGCCTTCCTTCAATGTTTGGCTTCACTGTCTATGACTCATACAGACAGGCTGATCAATCAGGCAGGATCCCGTTCCCTGTATCGTCTGACAGTGTTGTTGGCGGACATGCAATTGTTGCTGCGGGTTATGATGACAGCATGAAAATTAAAAACACAGCCAAAGGCGCAAAGGAGACTGTTGGCGCTCTGCTGATCAGAAATTCATGGGGCACGTCATGGGGTGATCATGGTTATGGATGGCTGCCGTATGAGTACGTGTTAAAGGGGCTGGCTGTTGACTGGTGGTCGTTGCTAAAGACAGGATGGGTTGATACGGGCGTGTTTGGCATTGGGAAGTGAGCCTCATGACGGAAGGCTAACAGAGGAGTGCTGGCAGGGATCATAAGTGTTTCCTGTATCCGGGCTCCTTTCACTTTGCCTCCTTAATTATAAATCATCGCTGGGGAATGAAATTATTATTAATTAAGAATAATAACCAAAGTAAAATATTTGTTTCTTTGATAGAACTGCTTAAGAAGCTACTTTAATTCATACTTATGAAATAATATTGTGAGTTTTCTTATCTGCTGCTATTCCCTCACATTGCCTTTAACAGCTGTTTTCTCCGGATTTCCAACAATGGTGCATAATCGCCAGCTTTTGGCTTTCAAAATAATTTAGCCGTTAAAATAAAAGAAACCAGCTTTTAGGAAAAGGAAACAGTAAAATGCGAAAACACAGGTTCTGACTCTGAGCATATTTTGAAACAATTACAGGAGAGCATAACAAAAGAGATAAAAGCCAGGGAGAAAACATTAAGTTTTATGATATGATAATAGCTGCCTGTGACATTGGTAAAAAGAAGGAACCTTTTTAAAATGATGAGACTAATAAAATTCCAAATTAAAAATATTATGAAAAAATTTAAGTTCTCCTTATTGTGTTTATTTTCCCTTTGCATGTTGCTGTTTTCAGCTAATAAACTGGCAGCACAACACGAAATCCCTGACAATATAAAAGNCCATATTTCAAGAGGTGTGTCAGCATTTGATTCTGTAAATATTGCTAAAGCAATTATTGAATTTAATAAAGCTATAAATATCGCACCTGATTTTGCCGACACATATTATTATCTGGGTGAGACANATTCAATTCTTCCCGGTACTGCTGCCAGAGCTGCACGGAACCTCAGGAAATACCTTGAGCTTTACCCGGATGCCCCAGAAAAGACAAAGGTTTCAGAAGAAATTGTTGTTCTTGATCAGGCGGTTAAAACCAAACACAATTCTTCATTGAGGGGAATTGAACTTATGTCCCTAAAGGATGGGATCTATGTAAAAAGCATGAACCAATTGGCTTATACAAATATGGACTTTGCTTTTGATGCAAGAGCAGGTGTCATTGCTGGAGATAAACTAATAAAAATCAATGATAAAGATATAACCGGACTTCCTCTGCAGACAGTTATTAATATGATTGACAATGAACCGGAAAACAGGATTGCTACAAAAGTTATAAGAGGAGGTATAGAAACTTTTGCAATAATGATAAAAACTGAAAAGAATTACCCGGAAAATATATTTGATTTAGGGGAGGAAGACCTTTGGGAAATAGTAGGCAATGAAACAAAACCTGTTGTTATTGTTTTCTGGAACATGTGGAGCAAAGAGTGCAACGACTATATCCCTATCCTTAAAACCTCTGCTCAGAACAACGCTGATAGTATAAAAATTATTACTGTGAATGTTGAGGAAAATAACTTTACTGCATGGGCATGCGGTATAAGTAAAGTGCCTACTGTCTTGTTTGTAAAAAACAAAAATCAAATAGGACGCATAACAGGTTATCAGCCTGAAATTCTAAAGGAAAAAATAGGATCTATAAATAAAATCACAGAACAATTTGATTTATAAGATATTGCTGCGCAGGTTTTTTTGTTTTTATAGCTCCCCTCACTCGTGTAAACACGATTCGGAGAGCTAATCCTGACATAACAGGGATTACTCGCTTCGCTCGTGATCCCATGGGGGAGATGCTGCAGAGCAAATGCAACCATGCTGCGCATGGTTTTTTTGTTTTTATAGCTCCCCTCACTCGTGCAAGCACGGCTCGGAGAGCCATAAAAACAAAAAACCCTGGCTTTCGCCAGGGTTGCATTTGCTCTGCGGAGAAAGAGGGATTCGAACCCCCGGTCCCACGGTAGCAGGACAACGGTTTTCAAGACCGCCGCATTCGACCGCTCTGCCATTTCTCCGCCGCAAATATAGCAATTTTTTCATTTTAGAAACTACCTCGCCATTTTCTTAGGAAAATAATTATTCAACCATCCTCATTCCCGCCTGTAATGGGCAATAAATTCATGCAATGATGCTTCCTTCGTGTAACAATGGGCCTCCTTTGTCAAAAAAAATGCGCTGTTCACATAAAAATCAGTGTTTGCGATGCAAATAAAGACTAAAAGACTTGCATATGATAAAAAATGGAATAAATTTGTAATCAATTAATAGAATTTGGTCTAACCCTAAAATCTATCATCATGACAAAAAAAGAATTAGTAAGCAGCATTGCAAAAAAGGCAAATCTTTCAATTAAAGATGCAAACAATGCTCTTAATGCATTTGTTGGTTCATTTGGCGACGCAATGAAAAAAGGCCAGAGGCTTCAGCTCCCTTCAATGGGTACCTTTAAGGTTGAAAAAAGAAGCGCAAGAGTTGTACGTAACCCACGTACCGGCCAGAAACTTAACGTTCCTGCAAAGAAGGTCGTTAAGTTCAAAGCTGCTCCAGCTCTCTCAAAAGGTCTGAAGTAAGAAGATACGCCCCGCCATTGCGGGGCTTTTTTTTTGCCATTTCTTTTCTGAAGAATAGANTTCAGCTATTCTTTGCCCCATGCTTCAAATAATNTATTTAATATTTTCTTAACTACTTTTTTTTAAAAAAGTATTAATCATTTTATTTACATTTGCTAAACGGCATTTTGGGATTAAACCCTTTGTTCTAAAATGAATTGCATTATTGTAGATGACGACCCGATGTCATGTAAGGTTCTGGAGACTTTCATTAGTAAGTCGCCATCATTAGGGCTTTCCGGAACTTTTAGTGATTCAATATCAGCCAGAAACTCACTGATGGAGAAGACTGATGTTGATTTGATATTTCTTGATATCGAGATGCCTGAGATGGACGGATTCGACTTCCTGTCCAGCCTTCAGAATCCACCCAACGTGATAGTTGTTTCTGCCAGTGAATCACACGCTTATAAGGCATTTGATTTTAATGTGATTGATTATCTTCTTAAACCTGTCACATACTCACGCTTTTGTAAAGCAGTGGAGAAAATGATGCGTTACAACCAGATGCGCGTTCCGCCATCAGCTGCCGGAGAAGAGGAGATATTCATAAAAAAAGCCTCTTCACTTGTGAGACTGAAGCTTAAAGAGATACTATATATAGAAGCACTTGAGAACTATGTAAATGTTATGACTCTCGATGAGAAGTATACCATTCATTTTACAATGCGCGCTATTGAGAGCCAACTGCCTCCCTCACTGTTTATAAGGATACATCGTTCTTACATGGTAAATAAAAGCGCCATCAGATCAATAAGTGAGAATTCGCTTGTCATTACCATGGGAGACACAACCCGTACGCTTCCTGTTGGGAAATCATTCCGTGACGCAATACTGAATGATATAAATATAATGATGCGCTGAAATGCCTTCTTTCCGCCAGCTTTTTCTTGAACATATCGGACAGACTTCACCTTCACCTTTACTATTTGAGGTTGTAAAAGCCAAAGGATGCTTTTTATATGGTCCTTCAGGCGAGGATTATCTGGATCTTATCTCGGGAGTTTGTGTAAGTAATACCGGTCATGCCAACCCTGAAGTGGTGAAGGCTGTGAAAGATCAGGTTGATGCATACATGCATGTAATGGTATATGGCGAAGTAATTCAGAGTCAACAGGTTCAATATGCAGCTCTTTTAACGTCACTGCTGCCTCCAGAACTTCAATCTGTGTTTTTTGTGAACTCGGGCAGCGAAGCAGTTGAAGGTAGCATTAAGCTGGCACGAAGATATACAGGGAGGAGTGAGATAATCTATTTCCGTAATGCGTATCACGGATCAACAACGGGAGCATTGAGTGTTCAGGGGTCTGAGACTTACCGTAACGCCTTCCGCCCTCTGATGCCGGGAACAACAATGGCTGAATTCAATGACCAGGAGTCGCTTAACCTGATAACAGAACGCACTGCCGCTGTACTTGTTGAACCACTTCAGGCTGAAGCAGGTATCATTGAACCTATCGGGGATTTCCTTGATCAGCTGCGCAAGAAATGCACCAGCTGTGGCGCACTGCTTGCGTTTGACGAGATTCAGACCGGTTTTGGAAGACTTGGATCACTGTTTGCCCTCCTGAAATACAATGTCACTCCTGATATCCTGCTCCTTGCCAAAGCCCTGGGTGGCGGAATGCCACTGGGAGCGTTTATTTCATCGAATACAATAATGTCATCGTTGACAGTCAACCCGGTGCTGGGCCATATAACTACTTTCGGAGGTCACCCGGTATGTTGTGCGGCAGGACGGGCATCACTGGAATACCTTGTAAGAAATAAGCTTGCAGAAGACGCAGAGAGGAAAGGCAACCTTTTTAAAACACTGCTTAAGAATGACCTTATAACAGAGGTGAGAGGCACAGGGTTGCTGCTGGCCGTAAAGATCAAACGAAAAGAGCTTATTCAGAGGATTTATCTTGAAGCGCCACAACACGGACTTCTCCTTGACTCCTTCCTTTTCTGTGACGATGCATTCCGCATTTCACCATCGCTGACCATTACTGACAGTGAAATTGTTCTCGCCTGTCAGAGAATTGACAGACTGCTTAACAGCATTAGTGTCAACAACTGACTATTTGGCAGTGGAACAGGCCGCGGCACGTACTTTGAACATTAGCCGCAGATAATTCAGAAAATTATATCAATATGGAAAAAGGTAAAATAGGCGTAACAACTGAGAACATCTTTCCGATAATTAAGAAGTTCCTTTATTCTGATCATGAGATTTTCCTCAGAGAGCTTGTCTCAAACGGGGTGGATGCAACACAAAAACTCAGGACCCTGGCTTCCACAGGTGATTTTAAAGGTGAGGTAGGAGACCTTGTTGTTAAAGTGAGCGTCGACCCGAAGAAAAAGACAATCACAGTTTCAGATAACGGCATAGGGATGACTGCTGAAGAGACTGACAGATTCCTTAATCAGATTGCCTTTTCAAGCGCAAATGAATTCCTCGATAAATACAAAGAACAGGCGGCTGCAATGATTGGCCACTTCGGACTTGGCTTTTATTCAGCCTTTATGGTCTCTGAAAAAGTTGAGGTGATATCAAAATCGTATGACACTGACGCTTCGGCAGTAAAATGGACATGCGACGGCAGCCCTGAATATTCAATTGAAGAGTGTGAAAAGAGCGAGAGGGGAACAGATGTCATACTTCACATTGAAAAAGAGTCTAAGGAGTTTCTTGAAGAATCAAGAATAGAAGGACTGCTGAAGAAATATTGCAGTTTTCTGCCTGTACCAATAATCTTTGGAAAAGAGAAAGAGTGGAAAGACGGTAAAATGTCTGACACTGACAGAGACAGGGTAATAAATAATACAAAACCCGCCTGGACAAGAAAACCCTCTGAACTGAAGGATGAAGATTATAACAGCTTTTATCACGAGCTGTACCCGATGGGAGAAGACCCTCTCTTCTATATTCATCTTAACGTTGACTACCCGTTTAAACTCACAGGCATACTCTATTTCCCGAAGATCAGGAACAACATTGAGATACAGAAGAACAAAATACAGCTCTATTGCAACCAGGTTTTTGTGACCGATTCAGTTGAAGGCATTGTGCCTGACTTTCTTACACTGTTACATGGTGTGATTGATTCTCCTGACATCCCCCTGAATGTCTCAAGGAGCTACCTTCAGAGCGACAGTAATGTCAAGAAAATATCGAGCCACATAACAAAGAAAGTTGCTGACCGCCTTTCTGATATATTCAAAAAGGAAAGGGAGAACTTTGAAAGCAAATGGGACGACCTTAAGCTTTTTATCGAATATGGTATGATAACCGAAGAGAAATTCTTTGAGAAAGCTGTCAAATTTGCACTCTTTAAAAGTACCACCGGAAAATATTTCACACAGGATGAGTATACTGAACTTATCAAAGCCAACCAGACTGATAAGGCCAACACAATCATTCATCTCTACACAACTGACCAGGTGGCCCAGCATACCTATATTGAAAAGGCAATTGCAAAAGGATATGACGTACTTGTCCTTGATGGACAGCTCGACACTCATCTTGTTAATGCGCTTGAGTCAAAGAATACAGGAACACGTTATGTAAGAGTTGACTCCGATGTTATTGAAAAGCTTATAAGGAAGGAAGAGCAGCGGGAATCAAAACTGACCCCGACACAAACCGACGACCTGACAACAGTTTTCAAAAGCCAGGTGACTGACACCGAAAAAACAAAATTCAATATTGTATTTGAAAGTCTTGGTGAAGATGACCTTCCGGTTGTAATTACCCAGAGCGAATTCATGCGAAGGATGAAGGAGATGGCTCAGTTTGGAGGAGGTTATACTTTTTATGGCGAATTGCCTGACAGTTATAACCTTGTTGTCAACTCAAACCATCCTCTTGTTGTTTCGCTTTCTGAAGCCCTCACTGGGGAGCATGGAGATGAGCTTAAGAAAAATAACGCCGGAATTGAAAAATCAAAAGTCGAGATTGACTTCATTGAAAAAGAACATGCTTCAAAAAAACCGGAAGAGATTGCCACTGTTGAAAAGGATGATCTTGAGAAGCTTAAAAAGGACAAAGCTGCCCTGGAGGAAAAACGCAGGACTATACTTTCAAATTTTGGTTCTGAACATCAGAAGGTTAAGCAGCTTATTGATCTGGCTATGCTTGCAAACAATATGCTCAAGGGCGAGGCTCTCAGCTCGTTTGTAAAACGCAGTATAAATCTGCTATAAAAGTCTAAAGTCCAAAGTCTAAAGTCCAAAGTCCAAAGGCTAAAGGCTAAAGTCCAAAGTCCAAAGTCTAAAGTCTAAAGTCTAAAGTCTAAAGTCTAAAGTCAAAAGACCGACTTTGGACTTTCAACTTTGGACTTTCAACTAAATCATCCGGGCTACTTCAGCCTTTAAAAAGTCAACTGCAATTTTGCAGGGATCAGGCGTAACCTCCAGTGCAGCTTCAATGATCTGTCGTGAAAGATCGACACCAGACGCTGTTGGAGGGATCTCTGATGCAACACCATTAATGAGTCTGACCACTGAGTTACGGGCATTGTTAACCATTTGCCACGCTTCGTTGCTCATATAGATCTGTTGAGAGAGATTGTGCTCATACTCACCTCGTATCGTTGAAAGAAGTGTATTATGGAGTTGTTGCGCCGATGCATCCGATTTGTTTACCCGGATAACAAGCGACTCAGGCGAGATACGTTCAAGCAGCAGAACCATTCTCTCGTAAGCCTGAAGTTTTATCGGGGTTACTATTTTTACATTCTGCAGTGCCGCCTCCTGCCTTCTGCGGTCCTGGTCATTTTTAATCATCTTTGAGAGTACCACATATGCAGTGATAAGAACCAGCAGTGCCGGCAGAACTATTTCCAGTATTTCAAGGAATGTTGCCATGATAATGTTTATGTTTACACAAAATAAAGCAAAATCTGTCAGTTTGTTTTTTCGTTTTATATTATAATTTTGACGGTAAAGAATAATTCTAATGGAGCATATCTCAAAACGTGTACAATCTCTCTCAGTTTCGCAGACACTTGCAATGTCACAAAAGAGCAGAGAGCTTAAGGAAAAAGGTATTGATGTCATCAATATGAGCATCGGGGAGCCTGATTTTAACACCCCTGATGATATTAAGGAGGCGGCAAAAAAAGCAATCGATGATAACTATTCTTTTTATCCGCCTGTCCCGGGCTACACTGATCTGCGTGAGGCAATTGTAAGAAAGTTCAGGGAAGAAAACGGGCTTGAATATACAATTGACCAGATAGTGGTGTCGGCCGGAGGGAAACACTCACTTATCAATGTAATACTTTCTGTAGTTGATCCGGGCGATGAAGTAATCATTCTTGCTCCATACTGGGTGAGTTATTATGATCAGATAATACTTGCCGAAGGAAAACCTGTTGTGCTGAAGACAACTATTGAAAACGACTTCAAAGTAACGCCTGAGCGGCTTGAGAAGAGCATCACCCCAAAGACAAGGTTGCTTATTTTCAATTCGCCTTCCAATCCTACAGGGATGGTTTATACCCGCAAAGAGATAGAAGCGCTGGTAAAGGTTCTGGAGAAATACCCGCAGGTAATAATCATCTCAGACGAGATTTACGAACACATTATATTCACCGGTGAGCATGTGAGCCTGGCATCCTTCCCTTCCATTACAGGCAGGGTAGTGACAGCAAATGGGGTGTCAAAGGCATATGCAATGACAGGGTGGAGGATAGGCTATATCGGTGCACCGCTATGGATTGCAAAAGCATGTACCAAGCTGCAGGGGCAGTTTACTTCAGGCGTGAGTTCAATATCTCAGCGCGCAGCATTAGCTGCTCTTACATCAAAAAGCGACTCATGTAAAAAGATGAAAGAGGCATTTCTCAGGCGACGTGATCTTATTTGCAAATTGCTTGGCGAAGTTGACGGATTAAGGGTAAGCAAACCTGAAGGAGCATTTTACGTTATGCCTGACATTACATCATTTTTTGGCAAGAGCTATAACGGTACAACAATAAATAACTCAGATGATATGGCCATGTATCTTCTTGATCAGGCCAGGGTTGCTACTGTCGGCGGTATTGCCTTCGGCTCGCCTGAATGCATGAGGATTTCATATGCTACCTCTGACGAAAAAATTTCCGAGGCAATTAAACGTATAAAAGAGGCATTGGGAAAATTAAAATAATTACCCGCCGTAATAAAATTGTAGAGCCGTTGCATGCAACGGCTCTACGTGTTTTTATCAATATTTATTGAACGAGATTATGTCTTCGGGTGGTTTGCGTACCTTCGTCCTGAGGGTGTTATCTGTGTAACCGACAGATAATATCAGCTCAATCCTCTTTGTCTTAGGAATAGATAGTGATTGTCTGATTTTCTTTTCATCAAGCCAGCCAATAATACATGTTCCCAGCCCTTCTGCCGCGGCCATATAAGCCATTGATGCTGTTGCAATACCAATGTCAATAAGAGAATAGTCTTTGTCTTTGACAAGAGCCCCGGCTCTTGACGACAGGTTTGATTTCTCTCTAATGATTACTATAAGCAGCGGCGCCTGGTCAACAAAAGTATTCATCTTAAGTGTTTTTGCCGATGCAGCAGCTGCAACCTCTCTGCGTTTTTCACTGTTATTTACAACAATGAATTTCCATGGCTGACCGTTGCAAGCCGACGGAGCTATTCTTCCTGCATGAAGAATTTTTTCAATCTTCTCACTTTCAACAGGTTTATCGAGATATTTTCTCTCACTCTGCCTGTTCTCCATAAGGTTTAATAAGTCTGTTCCGTTAATCATTTGTATATCTGTCTGTTAATAATTTTCAGCAAAGATCTCAGAATATGAGAATGGATGCAGGCATGCCGGGCAGTTCTTAAGAGGTTTTGTTCCAAAATGAACATATCCGCATTTTCTGCAATACCAGAATACTTTCTCTTCGCGTTCAAAGACCTTGTTTCCCATAAGGTTAGCGAGCAGTTTGCGATACCTGTTCTCATGAACTTTCTCAGCCTCTGAAATGGCTTTGAATGCAGTTGCTATTTCTTTGAATCCTTCTTCTTCAGCAACTTTTGCAAAACCGGGATAAAGATCTGACCATTCTTCATGTTCACCATTAGCGGCTGCAGTTAGATTTTCTGATGTAGTTCCTGTTTTACCTGCGGGGTATGTGGCTGTTATTTCAACCATTCCGCCTTCAAGAAAACGGAAGAATCGTTTTGCATGCTGCTGTTCCTGTGCAGCTGTTTCAGAGAAGATGGCTGCAATCTGCTCATAACCCTCTTCTTTTGCCACCTTGGATGCAAATTCGTAACGATTCTTTGCCTGTGACTCACCAGCAAATGCTTTGAGAAGATTCTTCTCGGTCTTTGTTCCTTTTAATCCTTCCATTGCTTTAGTTTTTCTATGGTTTATAAGAGTTTATTAGATAAGGCGAAAGTAGCAAAATTTCATCATAGAAGAGTCTCGTGTCCTTATTTAAAGAAAAGCCCTTCCTCCTGACGGAAGAAGGGCTTATATGTTTAGTAAAATATTTAGAATTTTAAAGCTACTCCAAGATTAAGGTAGGCAATTCCATAACCTATTTCTGCCATACCTGCAAAGCTGTTTGTGAAATAATACCTTGCTCCAATAAATTCTGATACCAGGAAGCCACTGTCATTTGAGTATGTTGAATTATTGTCAAACCCTGCCCTGAACCCAATGAGAAGCCCGGCATAGGTATCAAGTTTATCCACAAGCTGATAGTGAAATGCTCCTCTGCTTGACAAAATCAGGTCTGTCCATCTTGAATCATAATATTTAGAAGACATAATGCCTGCATAACCTCCTACTCCGATGGAGCTTTTATCATCAAAAAGATGATCAATAATTCCAAATTCCAATGATGCTGATAAAGGTGGAATTACCATTGAATAATGACCACCTGTATAGATTGCATTCCCAAGACCTAAACCCAGATTCAAAACTTTATCACCTTTGTTGAAAGTGTTTTGTGCACCTGCAGTTACAGCTATGCATAAAACAACTGCTGTAAGGATGAGACTTTTTTTCATATCTTTTTTTTTGGTTAATGATTTATTGTACAATTTTACTAAAAAAACGGTAAATCGCCATATAAAGTATATGGGAAGAACCATACAACTTTAAAAACACATCCTGAGGAGGAAAGTTCAGGCTACTTATCTTCCTTAATATTATTCTTACTCTTTTTGTTATAAAGAAATTTCTTCTCCTGCCCGTGCCAGAGACGCACTATATTTTTTTCATGAGTTATAATGAGTGCAACGGAAATCAGAACAGAAAATACCTTCATAACAACGGATGGAGAGCCGGACATTGTAAAGATGAAGACAGGGAACATAATACCTGCAATGATTGAGGCGAGAGACACATAACCACCTGTAAACAGTACCACCATGAAGATGCCTGCGCATGAAAGCGTCACCAATGGCTGTAATGCAAGCAATACGCCAAAGGTTGTCGCAACACCTTTGCCTCCGTTAAATTCAGCAAACAGGGGAAAGACATGGCCCACTATTGCTGCCATTCCGCATGCTATCTGTATTAAAAGCATCTGGTTACTTTCTGGCTGGGCGGCATTAAAGAGTACTGGCAATAAAGTTGCCACCCATCCTTTTGCAATATCAATAATAAGCACTGGAACTCCGGTCTTCCACCCCAGAACCCTTATTGTGTTTGTGGCACCTGCATTACCGCTGCCATGTTCTCTTACGTCAACGCCATGAAAGATCTTCCCGGCCCATACCGATGTAGGTATTGAACCGACAATATATGCCATGATCAATGAGACAATTGAAAAGAGGATATTCATTTCATCAGAGTTTTGGCCCTGAAGTTACCAGTTTTGCAGTTTCTTCGTTACCTGAAAATTCTTCAAAATTTTTAATGAATTTTCCTGCCAGGTTCTTTGCGGCTGCCAGCCATGCTGACTTATCTTCCCAGCATTTACCCGGATCGAGCAGGTCTGGATTCAATCCGTCTATCTCTTTTGGGATACTCAGATTAAACACCGGCAATGTTATATATTCCTTTTTATCAAGCTCCCCGCTTAGGATGCTGTTAATAATTCGCCTTGTTGAAGGAAGGTCAATCCTTTTGCCTGTCCCGTATGCACCTCCGATCCACCCTGTGTTCACCAGCCAGGCTTCGGCATTGTGTTCTTTCATCTTTTTAATAAGTTCTTGTGCATATTTAAGTGGGTCAAGCATTAGAAAAGCAGCACCAAAGCAAGCAGAGAATGATGGCTGAGGTTCTTTTATACCTCTTTCTGTTCCTGCTACCTTGGCTGTATAACCGCTAAGGAAGTAATACATTGTCTGTTCCGGTGTGAGTCGTGATACAGGCGGAAGCACTCCGAAAGCATCAGCTGAAAGAAATATTACCCTGCTGGCATGTCCAGCCCTTGAAACGGGCGTTACTATATTATCTATATGATAAATAGGGTAGGCTACTCTTGTATTTTCCGTCTTTGCGGCACTGTTAAAATCAATACTCCCATCTTTGTTGAGGACAACGTTTTCAAGAAGTGCATCGCGTTTGATGGCTTTATAGATATCAGGCTCGTTTTCTTTGCTGAGATTGATACATTTTGCATAGCATCCGCCTTCAAAGTTAAAGACTCCCTGATCATCCCATCCATGCTCGTCATCACCAATCAGTGCCCTGTCAGGATCGGTTGATAGGGTAGTCTTTCCGGTTCCTGATAACCCAAAGAAGATTGCCACATCACCCTTTCGTCCAACATTTGCTGAACAATGCATTGCAGCTATACCTTTCAGAGGAAGGTAGTAATTCATCACCGAGAAGATACCTTTCTTCATTTCCCCGCCATACCAGGTGCCTCCAATTACAGCCATGTTCTCAGTCATATTAAAGAAAACAAAGTTCTCGGAGTTAAGTCCCATTTTTTCATAATCCGGGTTTGTAACCTTTGATGCATTGAGGACAACGAAGTCGGGTTTGAATCTTGCGAGCTCCTCATCCGAAGGCCTGATGAACATATTCTTTACAAAATGAGCCTGCCAGGCCACTTCCATAATAAACCTGACATTAATCCTTGTGTCGGCATTGGCACCGCAAAAGCAGTCAACAACGTAAATCTTTTTTCCTGTAAGCTGTTTAGCTGCAAGTGTTTTACAATGTTCCCATACCTCTTCTGAAATAGGTTTATTGTCTGACACTTTAGCCTTTTCCGATCTCCACCAGATTGTTTTTTCAGTCTTTGGATCGAGAACTACATATTTGTCTTTTGGTGATCTGCCAGTAAATACTCCTGTGTCTACTGAAATTGCACCCGTATCTGTGAGGAATCCCCTCTCAAAACCTTCAAGGCCGGCGGCTGTCTCATCGTCGAACAACTTTTTAAAGGATGGGTTATAAATAATTTCTTTAGCGGAAACAATACCGTATTGCTTTAAATTTTCTATAGAAACCATGACTCAATAAGTTTGTTGGGTACTCCAAAGTTAAACCTATTAAGTGGAACGGGGATTGATTTAAGTCATATAAAAAAAAGAAAAGACTGCTTAAAAGCAGTCTTTTTCAAGTGAATCTGTTTATATAATTACTTCTTTGATTCAGCTTTAAGAGCAGCCTGAGCGGCAGCCAGACGTGCGATAGGAACGCGGAAAGGAGAGCAGCTTACATATGTGAGTCCGTTCTTGAAGCAGAACTCAACAGAAGCTGGATCACCGCCCTGTTCACCGCAAATACCGACCTTAAGCTGTGGGCGTGTGGCACGACCTTTCTGAACAGCCATTGTTATCAGCTGTCCAACGCCATCCTGGTCTATTGTCTGGAACGGATCTGCAGCAAGCATCTTGTTGTCGAGATAAGCGTTCATGAAACCACCTATATCATCGCGGCTGAAGCCGAAAGTCATCTGGGTGAGGTCATTGGTTCCGAATGAGAAAAACTCAGCTGTCTTAGCCATACGGTCAGCCAGAAGAGTAGCACGCGGAATCTCAATCATTGTTCCGTATTTGAAATCAATCTTGCTTATACCAAATTTGCTGATTACTTCTTTGTAAACCCTGTCAACGATCTTTTTTGTGAAATCAAGTTCTGAAACATCACATGTTACAGGCACCATAATTTCAGGATGAGGATCCTTTCCTTCTTTCATCAGCTCAGCTGTTGCTTCGAAGATTGCGCGTATCTGCATCTCGGAAACCTCCGGGTAAGTAACGCCGAGGCGTACGCCACGGTGTCCCATCATCGGGTTCGATTCATGAAGACCTTCGCCACGTTTTGCAATTGCTTCAGCAGTAATACCGAGTGCTTTTGCAAGCTCTGCCTGTTTTTCTGCACCCTGGGGAACGAACTCATGCAGTGGTGGGTCAAGAAGACGGAAGGTTACAGGAAGGCCGTTCATAGCTTCCATAGTCTCTTTCATGTCTTTCTTTACATAAGGGAACATCTCATCAAGAGCTACTCTGCGTTCTTTTTCACCCTCGCTGAGGATCATCTTACGAAGAAGGAAGAGAGGCTTTTCTGCGCCTTTACCATAGAACATATGTTCAGTACGGAAAAGGCCTATACCTTCTGCACCAAACTCACGTGCTGCTTTTGCATCTTCGGGAGTATCAGCATTGGTACGCACACCCATCGTGCGGCATTTGTCAACAAGCCCCATGAATTTCTGGAACCGTGGGTTCTCTGTTGCATCCATAAGCTTAAGGGCGCCCAGGTAAGCATTACCTTTTGTGCCGTTAAGGGTGAGGACATCACCCTCTTTGAATATTATATCAGTACCTGTTACTTTTGCTTTTTTACCGGTTACATCAACATGGAGTGCGCCTGCACCAACGATACAGCATTTACCCCATCCACGTGCAACAAGAGCAGCGTGTGAGGTCATACCACCGCGGGCGGTAAGAATACCTTCTGCAGCGCGCATACCTTCAACATCTTCAGGGTTGGTCTCTTCACGTACGAGGATGACCTTTTCGCCCTTACGCTGCCATGCAACTGCATCTTCAGCTGTAAAGACAACTTTACCTACTGCGGCACCCGGACCGGCCGGAAGACCTTTAACGAAAGGTTTAACAGTTTTTTCTACTGCAGGATCGCAGATAGGATGGAGGAGCTCATCGAGCTGTGCAGGATCAACGCGGAGAACAACCTTTTTCTCATCGATGAGGCCTTCAGCAAGCATGTCCATTGCCATATTGAGAGCAGCAGTACCGGTACGTTTACCAACACGGCACTGAAGCATATATAATTTACCTTCCTGGATAGTGAACTCGATATCAAGCATGTCGTGGTAATTCTTTTCAAGAATGTCACGGATGTCGCTGAGCTCCTTATAAGTACCAGCCATTGCTTCCTGCATTGAAGAGAGGTGCTTGTTCTGCTCGTTCTTTGTGGCATCGTTGAGCGGATTCGGAGTACGTATGCCTGCTACAACGTCTTCACCCTGTGCATTAATAAGCCACTCACCATAGAAAAGGTTTTCGCCTGTGGCCGGGTTACGTGTGAAAGCCACACCGGTAGCAGATGTGTCACCCATGTTACCGAATACCATTGACTGTACGTTTACAGCTGTACCCCACTCATCAGGAATTCCTTCTATGCGACGATATGAGATAGCTTTTTTGCCATTCCAGCTTTTGAAAACAGCCTTGATACCGCCTTCAAGCTGCAGACGTGCATCATCAGGAAACTCACTGCCGAGTGACTTTTTTACCTGTTTCTTAAACTCTTCAGCAAGAAACTTGAGGTCATCAGATGAGAGATCGGTATCTGATTTGTATCCTTTACTGTGTTTATACTCGTCGAGCATTTCGTCAAGCTGTTTACGGATACCTTTGCCATCAGCAGGTTCAATGCCTTCAGCTTTTTCCATAACAACATCGGCGTACATCATTATAAGACGACGATATGAGTCCCATACAAAACGCGGATTGTTTGTTTTCTTAATAAGACCAGGAATTGTTGCTGAGCAAAGGCCTACGTTAAGGACTGTATCCATCATACCTGGCATTGAGCTGCGGGCACCTGAACGACATGAAACAAGAAGTGCATTGTCCTTGTCACCATATTTCATTCCCATAGCCTCTTCAGCCTTCTTCATTGCGTCCCATACCTCTGGCATGAGTTCTGCCGGCAACTGACAATTGTTTTCATAATATTCAGTACAAACATCAGTTGTGATTGTAAAACCGGCAGGAACCGGAAGACCGAGAAGACACATCTCAGCAAGGTTGGCACCCTTCCCGCCAAGCAGATTTTTCATATCTGCCTTACCTTCAGCCTTTTTGTTACCGAAGGTGTAAACACGTTTAATTTTTGACATAATTTATCTTTTTACTTATTGTTAAAAGCCTAATAAATCGAGACGCAAAATTAAAATAAAAAAGCAAATGAAAAAACACCTTTTTCAACAGAAAACAGGCTGTTTAGGCTAATAAATATTTATTCGTCACGATGTGCGGTGGCAGGAGTAAATGCCGGGGTACAAATGGCTACGTAATTTGCGCCCTCTGGCCCGGGAGTGCTGTACTTCACCCACTCACCTTTGGGAGCAAAGATAGCCTGTCCCGGACCGGCTTCTGTAACAGATGCTATTCCCTTGGCACGCAGCTTCCCTTTGAGAACTATTGAATATTCATCAAACTCAGGTGTCTGGCCTGGCTCATCCCATCCCGGTGGTGATGTCATAACAGCAATACTCACATTTTGGGTTTTTGAATTAACTGCGCCAATGTACTCTTCAATTATTTTTTCAAGAGTGCCTGCAGCTTTTATTCTGGTTGGTGATGAAATAAGTTTTGCCATGATGTTATTTTTCGTTTGTTGATGTTGCTCTTGGATGAAACAGTATAAGTGTATCTCTGAGAAAACTCCTGTCAAGATGAGTATATATTTCAGTAGTGGTAATGGACTCATGACCCAGCATCTCCTGAACAGCCCTCAGATCTGCTCCTCTTTCAACAAGATGTGTGGCAAAGGAGTGGCGGAAGGTGTGCGGTGATATCTTTTTCTTTATCCCGGCTTTATCGGCAAGATCCTTTATCATTGTGAATACCATTACCCTGGAGAGTTTATTCCCCCTTCTGTTCAGATACAGAATGTTTTCGTCTGTAATTGATGGAAGAAGCTTCCTTTTCTCAATATAGTTATCGATCTCCTTTAACGCCACAGAGCCAAAAGGAACAAGCCGTTGTTTGTTACCTTTACCCGTAATAAGCAAAAAACCTTCTTTTCTGTGAATGTCGGTAAGTCTCAGGTTTACCAGTTCAGATACACGCAGTCCGCAGCTGTAGAGTGTTTCTATTATAGACCTGTTGCGGTGCCCCTCGGGCTTACTAAGATCAATTGCAGCAATAATCCGGTTTATCTCATCAAGAGTTAGAACCTGTGGCAGCTTAAGCCCCAGCTTTGGCGACTCAACAAGAGTTGCAGGATTTTCTTCAACAGCTCCCTCAAGAAGCAGATATCTGTAGAAAGCCCTTATACCCGAAATAAGCCTTGCCTGGGTACGCGCACTGTCACTGCCGTTGCCCACTTCGGCAATGAAATCACGTATGTCTTNATAAGTTACCTCTGAAGGCGGTTTATTTCCCTTTTCATTGCTGATAAACTCTTCCAGTTTGGAAACATCATTCAGATATGCTTCCACACTGTTCGGAGAGAGTGATTTCTCTATTTTCAGATAACTGCTGAACCCGCTTTTTGCCTGTTTCCAGTTTAGTGACATCTATTAAGGAAACTGTTATTAATCATATTTAGCAATAACACCATTTTATTGCATAAGGTTGGCTAAATTACGAAAATATTGCATAGAAACCGGTTTGACTGATTCATAACCGAACTGCTGTAAGGTCATTCTTCCATATACTTAGCAATAAATAATTTCGTAGCACAAATTTGTGGGTAATTCTTTATTTTTGCATATATGATTTTCACAGCTCTCAAATAGCAGTAACATGAACATTAAAATAATAAACGGCCCTAATCTGAATATGCTTGGCACCAGGGAACCGGGCATTTATGGAAGTACTTCTTTTGATGAATACCTTTCCGGACTCAAACCGGAATATCCTGATATTGCATTTTCGTACAGCCAGTCAAATATTGAAGGTGAAATTGTTACGCTGATACAGATGGCAGGAAGCACATCAGACGGTGTGATACTCAATGCCGGCGGATATTCGCACACCTCAGTTGCTATTGCTGATGCGGTTTCTTCAATCAACAAACCGGTTGTTGAGGTTCATATATCCAACCTGCTTTCAAGAGAAGAATTCAGGCATACAAGCCTGACAGGTAAGGTTTGCAAAGGGACAATAATGGGATTTGGTCTCGATGGCTACAGGCTGGCTACAGAGGCATTAATAAAAATAATAAAGGGCGGCAAAAATGGATGAAATGAGAACTCTTGACAGCAAACGGACAAAAATTGTTGCTACTATTTCTGACAAGAATTGTGATGCTGAATTTTTAAGAACACTATATGAGTCAGGAATGGATGTGGTCAGGATCAATTCAGCACATCTTGCCCCTGAGGGAGTGGAAAAGATAGTGGCAAACGTCAGGCAGATTTCTGATAAAATTGCTATCCTGCTTGATACAAAAGGACCTGAGATAAGAACAACCATTTGTGATGAACCAATAAAATTTCTTAAGGGTGAAGTAGTTAAAATTGCCGGGAATGTATCTGACAAAACAACACACGAGGTAATAAATGTGAACTATGCCCTTATTGCGAGGGATGTCCCGGTAAACTCAGTTATATTGATAGATGATGGTGAGCTTGAAATAAAAGTCACGGGGAAAAGCGATACCGGCCTTACAGGAATAATGGATAATGATGGTGTTCTTGGCTCAAGGAAGACAGTGAATATCCCACAGGTAAGAATTACACTTCCTTCGGTAAGCGAGCGTGACAAAGTATTTATTGCGTTGGCAATAAAGCTTGATGTTGATTTTATAGCTCACTCTTTTGTCCGTTCAAAAAACGATGTCATGGACGTTCAGGCATTGCTTGACGAACAAAAAAGCGGGATTAAGATCATTGCAAAAATTGAAAATCAACAGGGTGTAGACAACCTCGACGAGATAATGGAGCAGTCATACGGTATAATGGTTGCTAGGGGCGATCTTGCCATTGAAGTTCCCTATGAGAAAATCCCGGGCTTACAGCGTATGATAATCAATCGTTGCATTGAGCAAAGGAAGCCTGTTATAGTTGCCACTCAGATGCTTCACTCAATGATAAATAATCCAAGGCCGACCCGTGCTGAGGTGAGCGATGTTGCAAATGCCGTTTACAGCCAGACCGATGCTCTGATGCTTAGCGGAGAGACAGCCTCAGGCAGGTATCCTGTTGAGGCTGTCAGAACGATGACTACCATTGCCCTGGAGGCTGAGAACAACAAAGACAAATATCTTGAGATGCCTTCCGGCACTCTCTCGGGAGAAGTATCAGCTTATCTGGCTAAGGTTGCCGTAAAAACCTCAATTCGTATAGACGCCAAAGCTATTATTGCCGATACTGTCAAGGGAACAGCAATCCGTAACATGGCGTCCTTCCGTGGCGCAAAACATGTGTTTTGCCAGTGCTACTCTTACCGCACCATGCGTGAACTGGCTCTTTCATACGGGGTAATGCCTACTTACATGGAAAAGAAAGAGTCAGTAGATGAATTTATCCGTGTCTCCCTTACTGATCTTCTGAAAAAACAGGATCTTAAAGACACAGATATAGTAGTTGTTCTCGCCGGAAACTTCTCACGAGCCTCCGGATTCTCATTTATTGAGGTCGGAACGGTAGAGTATCTGAAAGCCAGAGTAAGCATAACCGAACAGGATCTGCTGGCGTGATTTTTGTGACAAAACAGGGGTAAAAATGTGATGATGAAGAAATATTTAATTACAGGCCTGATCCTGCTACTTGCAGCTTTACCTGTGCATGCAACACATAACAGGGCAGGGGAGATCACTTACAGACAGATCTCTGATCTGACCTACGAAGTGACTGTAACTACCTTTACATATACCAAAAGCCTTGCAGACAGGCCTCAGCTTGATGTTGAGTGGGGCGATAACACCATCACTACAGTTAACAGGATATCTGAGACAACATTGCCAAACTACTACAAGAAAAACGTTTATATTTCAACGCATACTTACCCGGGACCAGGTATTTATAAAATTGTAATGCAGGACCCGAATCGCAATTATGGGGTTATCAATATTCCAAATTCTGTCAATGTGGTCTTTTCAATTCACACAACACTAATTGTAAATTCATCATTTGGAACAAACAGCACCCCCATACTTCTTAACCCTCCTTATGATAAAGCCGCTCTTGGCCATATCTTCATTCATAACCCGGGAGCCTACGATCCTGATGGAGACAGCCTGTCATATGCTTTGACTGTTTGCACCAAAGAAGACGGCAAAAACATTACCAATTATACCCTGCCTGAGGCCTCTGATACCATTTATGTTAATCCTGTGACGGGTGATCTTGTCTGGGATTCACCTGTGAAGGTAGGTATATATAATGTGGCAATGGAGATACAGGAATGGCGTAACCATGTAAAGATAGGGGTTGTTGAAAGGGATATGCAAATTGAGGTATACGACTCTGATAACAACCCGCCGGTTACCTCACCACTGGTAAATTTCTGCGTTGAGGCAGGTGACACGGTTGATTTCCCGGTCACGGCTACTGACGTTGATAATGATAAGGTAACATTAATAGCCGCCTCCGGCATATTTACACTTACAGACTGCCCGGCAACTTTTACCTCTGAAGTCTCATCAGCAGGCTATGCAAAAGCCAGGCTTTACTGGATACCATGCTATTCTGATGTTCGTCATCAGCCATATGATATAGTTGTTAAATCAGAAGATAATAATGCGGAGGTTCAGCTTGTTGATATAGATAACATGAGCATAAAGGTGCTTGGACCATCGCCTAAGTTATTGACTGCCATTCCACAGGGAAATTTTATCAAACTGACATGGAAGGATTATGGCACTAATGCAATTACCGGGTTCAGCATTTACAGGAGGGAAAACTCTAATTCATTTGCAGCGGATTCATGTACTGACGGGATCCCTGCCACTTCAGGATTTAAAAAGACAGGTTACATTGCAGGCTCATCAATTACATCATTCACTGACACAAATAATGGCGAAGGCCTGCACGCCGGAGTTGAATATGCCTACCGTATAGTAGCTGTATTTGCCAATGGCACTGAAAGCAAACCGTCAAATGAACTTATCACCTCCCTGGTTTCAGGCGTTCCGCTGATAAGAAACGTCACCGTGAGATCAACTGATGACACAAAAGGCTCAATTAAGCTGGTATGGCACAAGCCTTCCGGTCTTGATACCATCCCCGCCAACGGCCCTTATGAATATCTGATTTACAGAGCAAATGGCGTAACAGGATCAGATTATAGCGTAATAAAATCGATCCCGACAGCTGACCTCAATGATACTGTATATGTTGATACACTCTTGAACACTTCAGCCAGGGGATATGTCTATAAGATTGAGCTTTATAACCGTACTCCCGGGAACGAGTTCCGGATAGGAGACCCCGGAGTAGCTTCATCCTTGTTTCTCGTTGCCTCCCCGGGGGATCAGAAGGTGAGGTTCTCAATAAACAGAAATGTGCCATGGATTAACAGCAAATACGATTATTACAGGTACAATACAACCTCCGGATTGTGGGAACTGGCTGGAAGCAGCGATCAGCTGACATGGGCCGACACGGGCTTAAAAAACGGGGCAAACTACTGTTATTATGTAGTCTCTGATGGAGGATATTCCGGAATTGGTACGCCAAAGAATCTGATCAATCTGTCGCAACAGACATGTGTTACTCCGGTCGATAACGAGGCTCCATGCACTCCGGCGCTTTCTGTTACATCACAGTGCGACAGCCTGTACAACATGATAAGATGGAGCGTTAAAGACATGGCTTGCTATAACGATATCAGCGGTTATAACCTTTATTTCAAACTCACTTCTGAATCTTCACTGGCCCTTCTGATACAAATAACAGATAAAAGTGTTATGAAGTATATTCACCAGCGACCTGACTATGTTGCTGGTTGCTATGCCATCTCTGCCTTCGATGCAATGGGAAATGAGAGCCCACTGTCAGATATGATCTGCATTGATTCATGCAACTTCTATGAGATACCAAATGTTTTTACTCCTAACAATGACGGATTCAATGACTTCCTGGTGGCAAAGACATCCGGACTGGTAGAAAAGGTTGATTTCAAACTCTTTAATCGCGGCGGACTTCTTATTTTCAGCACCCAGGAACCAAAGCTAAACTGGGACGGGACCTATAAAGGTAAAATAGTGGCACCCGGAGTTTACTATTATGAATGCGAAGTATATGAGGCAAGGGTAGGGGGCGTCGAACATTTCAGGCTCTCAGGGTTTATTCACGTCATAACTGAAAAAGGGGCTAAGCCCGGGACCATTGAAACAAAATAAAATACCTGAGAAAGATGAGACAATTCCTATTGACATTGATATTCATATCGCAGGTTATGCACTGCTTTAGCCAGGATAGCTATCACGCAATCCTTAAGGCCAGGGCATTGTGTTCACAGGCGAAATCGACTGAAGCGGTAGATTTGCTTACTTCACAGCTTGGAAAGGAAAAGAGCGCCGCTCTGTTTTGTGCAAGAGGTGAAGCTTATATGTCTGAAGGTATGGCAAAACAGGCTGCCGCTGACTTTGCATCGGCAGATAACCTGACCCCGGGAAGAGGGCTTTATGGACTGGCCCGGGCAGCTGCTGCAGCCGGAAACGCAAAAGATGCTGTGGGCTACCTCAGGTCACTGATGAAAACAGATTTTAAACCTGACGAACCTGAAATAGATGCAGATTCAATATTTGAAAAAATTTCGGCATCAAATGAATGGAAGTCATTCAGGAGACAGGAGTGGTACAAGGATTTTGAAAAGAGTAAGTGGCAGATCGCATACTATATTAAAAATGGCAAGATTGACCTTGCCAGGGATGAGTACGCCACTCTTTCGGCAGAGTATCCCGATACTTATGTAAACGATTATTGCGGGGCAATGATAGATATTGAATCAGGCAAACCTTCAGGGGCAATAAAGCGCCTGACAGGCATTAATTCACAGGCTGATAAACCGGAGGTACATATTCTGCTTGCCAAAGCCTATGCTGCAGAGGGAGAATATTATGCTGCAGCCCTGGAATATGGGAAGCTCATATCATTACAGTATAGTGACGCTTCAGTATTCCTTTCGCGTGCAGAGATGCTCAGGAAGGCTGGTGACAGAGAGGCAGCAATATCGGATATAGATTTTTTTCTGTCACTTTATCCGGAAGATTATAAAGCGTTAAGTCTTATGGGAAGAAGCCTTGCTGAGTCAGGCGATCTCTATAAGGCTCTCCCTTATATGAATAAAAATATTGAACTGCATCCCGGTGAGTCTGCAGCTTTCTCTGACAGGGGAGATGTATATTTTACATGCCGTTCATGGGAGAATGCTATCTCTGATTACAGCATGAGCCTCGACCTGAACCCCTCAAACGGATCAGCATATCTTAACATGGGAGTATCCTTAATAAACAGTGGCAGAAGCTCAGATGCATGCCCGTTCCTGCGCAAGGCGCTTGAGCTTGGACAGAAAAGCGCCGCAAAATATATAAGCAGTAATTGCGGTAATTAAGCCGCCACAGATCAGATGTGTTTTACTATTCTGTCGTACAGATCCTTGGGTTTGAACGGCTTGAGAACATAATCATTAATATACAGATTCTCTATCTTATCGTGAGTCTCTGACATCACGGCAGCTGTGAGTGCCACAATAGGAATCTTCCTTATCTTTTCGTCTTCAGAACTACGTATTATTCTTGTAGCTTCGATACCGTCCATGACAGGCATATGGAGGTCCATCAGTATAAGGTCAAATGATTCTTTCTTCAGTGCATCAAGGGCCAGACTTCCGTTTTCGGCATGAGTGACCTTTACCCCCCAGCTTTCAAGGAATTTATTGGCAACAAAGAAATTGATCTTATTGTCTTCAGCAATAAGAATTTTTTTGCCTACCAGTCCCTTCATGGTGTCAATGATCCCGTTTTCTGCCTTCTTAGGCTGGTTTTCAGGGACCAGATACTCCAGGGTGAAAAAGAATGTTGAACCTTTACCCGGAGTACTTGTTACCCATATCTTTCCACCCTGCAACTCAACAAGCCTTTTACAGATAGCAAGACCCAGTCCGGTGCCGCCAAATTTCCTGGTTATATCAGATGAAGCCTGAGTATAGTTTTCAAAAACCTCCTCAAGCTTATCATTTGCAATGCCAATTCCTGTGTCACTCACACTGAATTCAAGCAGAGCCTTATTCCCCTTCATCTCTGAAAGGCGGATCTTTAGCCCTATGGTCCCTGTAAGCGTAAATTTTAAAGCATTGGAAAGAAGATTGGACAATATCTGATTTAGTCTTATTGGATCACCAACGACCTCTGGTGGTATATTGTCAGGTTCCTCAAGTCTGAAAATCACACCTTTTTCCTGAGCTCTCAGGCTATAAGACCGCCTGGTATCTTCAAGCAGATTACGGAGGTCAAATTCAGTCTTTTCAAAAACAATCTTCCCCAACTCCATTTTATTGTAGTCAAGGATATCGTTTACAAGTGTCAGCAGGTGATTGGCTGAGAAACGAAGTGTCTTGATGAACTCCATCTGGTCTTCTCTCGGATTACTCTGGTAAAGAAGATTAGAGATACCTATTACTTCATTTAAAGGTGTACGTATCTCATGGCTCATTGTAGACATGAACTGTTGTTTGGAAGTGGCAGCCTCCTCAGCTTTCTTTCTTGCCAGGATGAGGTTGTCAAGCATCTTTCTCCTTTGGATAGTGATAACTATCTGGTTTGCAATAAACTCAAACACCTGGAGATCGTCATAGTTAAAGGCATCGGATGACTTGTAGTCCTGCAGGCATATAGCACCAATGACCTCGGTATCAACACGCATTGGCACGCCCATCCAGACCTTGCAGGGAGAGCCCACAAGGGAGATAACACCGGAGTTTTCAAGATCAATAATATCCTGATCCTTAAGAAGAGCTGATTTATTGCTTTTAATAACCCAGCCTGTAAGAGTGTTCTTTGCTGTGGTTTCCTGAAAATGATCTCTTTCATCAGCAAAGAAGGGGAAGGTAAGGGTGTCTTTTTCCTTATTAAATAAAGCAATAAAGAAGTTATTTACATTCCAAAGCCTGCTTATCTCCTTCACAATTGTGGGATAAATGTCAAATATGTCAAAATCCTGTAATGTTACTGCAGAGATATTATATTGTATCTCCTGCATTAGCTTTGCCTTACGTTCTTTTGAAATGTCACGGTAGATTGCAATAAAAGCAACTGGCTCATTGTTAACCTTGACAGTTGAAAGGATCATTGACACAAAAATGCGGTTGCCGTTTCTGTCAATTCTAACCGTCTGATACTCTTCTGTACCTTTGAGCATAGCTTCCTGATCAACCTGAAAAGCTTCTTCCTTGAGATCTTCAGGAACCAGCAGGTCATCAACCACCTTATTTATTGCCTCTTCGCATGTGTATCCGAAAAGGCTTGTAAAGCTCTTGTTGGTCTTGATTATGTGATTGTCAAAATCTGTAAGAACTATTGCTTCAGGCGAAGCATCAATTATATGTTCGAGAAAGGCTTTCTCAGTAAGAAGCTGGGTCTCATAATTTTTGTGCTTACTTATGTCAGTCAGGACGCATCTGTATCCGGTTATCTTTTTACGTGTAAAGATTGAACCTGCATGGAACAGCACAGTAACATTATTCCCGGAGTTATTCAGCAGCTTATATTCGCTGAAAGTAATCTGTGCAGGTGATAAAAGTTCGCTAAGCTCTTTGTTAAGCTTAATCATATCCTCCCCTGAGAGAAGATCTGAAAGATGTATACCTTTTGAGAGGTCAGTATTGTTATATCCGAGGGTAAGCAAACCTTGTGTATTCATGAAAGTAATTCTGCCATCGATATCCGTCTCCATTATAATTTCAGGAAGCATCTCGGCAAAAGTCTCAAATACAATTCCCTGTCTTATTATTTCGTTTTCTCTTTCTTTTTGAATCCTCCCGGCCTCCCAGGTGACAATGATGTCACCGGTTGAAATAAGCATTCCGATGTAAAAACCATCATCACTGCTGTTTGAATGAGAAAGAGGCATTCTCTGAGGTATACCTGTTGTAAAAACCTTATGAAGAAGAGTAAGCAATGGTTCATTTGAGATGAAAGGCGTATCAGTGATATCTTTTCCCAATACCTCATTGCGATCTACCTGTTCAACCTCCTCAGCATGGGTGTTGAAGTCAAGTACTATAAAGCTGCTGTCAAGTGTGCTTCGGAAAATTGCAAAATAGCTGCTAGTTGAGTCAAATACCTCTCGTATTACTTTTTCTGACTCTGCCTTTGCGTACCCTGCATTCAATGCTGATACGTCATAAAAAAATGTCAGGAGAAATATCTGGTCGTGAAGAAATACTGTCTCAGCACTGAAGAGAAATGATTTTTCATCACCATCGTGTTTCCTGAGGGTCACCTCAAAATCCTTTACCCTGTGCAGCTTAGAAAGAAGCTTTATAAACTTGTTGTTCTGAATAATGTCGACATAAAGCTGAATATCATCAGACGTTTTCCCGATGACCTCTTCCCTGGTGTAACCCAGCACACTAAGGAAAGCCTGGTTCACATCAACATATTCGCCTGTCTCAAGGTTGCTTAAAGCAATAAGCTGGTTGGTGGAGTTGATAGACTGTCCGGTGAACTGGAAAATAGAAGGCTGTGCCTTTTTGATTTTCTCAAGCTCTTCCTTTAGTCTTCGGTTCTCTTCCCTGAGGTCATCATTGCTAACGTTGCTGTTCATCGTAAATTAGGTAATTGAACATTTTCAGAAAACATAAAATTAGCAAATCAAATTAAATATAAAACTTTATTGATTGGTTATACTACTCTGTTTTTCATTTGACTGGAAATACCGGCACCATTTGTTTATTTCACATTCGTGACACATTGGCTTACGTGCTGTGCACACATATCGCCCGTGAAGTATCAGCCAGTGATGAGCCAGTGGTCTTAGTTCTGAGGGAATGTTTTCTGTTAAGATCATCTCTACTTCCAGCGGGTTTCTGGCTCCCGGAACAAGCCCCAGTCTTCTCGCTACCCTGAAGACATGAGTGTCTACTGCAATAACAGGAGCATTCCATGTTACTGAAGCAATTACATTGGCAGTCTTCCTTCCCACACCGGGGAGCATTTGCAGCTCTTCAATGTCTGTTGGGACGACGCCATTAAATTTCTCAATAACCATGAGAGCCATGCCTTTAAGATATTTTGCTTTGCTATTTGGGTATGAACAGCTTTTGATGAGATTTAAAATAGTCTCCTGGCTTGCCGAAGCCATGGAGGTTGCATCGGGCAAGACTTTAAAAAGCTCCGGAGTGATCATATTTACCCTTTTGTCTGTACACTGTGCAGACAGGATTACTGCAACAAGAAGCTGAAAGGTGTCTGAATAATGGAGTTCTGTTTCAGCCAAAGGCTTATGCTCCATAAAATAATCAAGTATAAATCTGTATCTCTCTTTTAACCTCATCTTACCCTTTTTTTCAAAATGAAAATTGAAATTTATCAGTACCCCAGACTGAGCAGAATCTAAAAATAGGAATTTTTCAGCCATGAAAAGCACAAGTAAATTAATAATTTAATTCATGTAACATACATATTATCAATAATTAAAGAACAAAATATGAAATTTGGATTTCCCGGCATACAGTTTGCACATGCATTCTTAATTATAAAATGAGTAAAAAGATTATTAGGCTGACTCTTGNCATTATTAAAACAAAAACTTTTTAGCAGTTTATGTCGCCCTGAAATACTGGTTATATTGGTCTTGCTTTTTGCAATAACCTATATAGATTTAGGATATAATGTTGAAAATGTTATATTTGCTCCGGCGCTAAGAATTTAACTTGTGCAAAAAGAACTGGATAAATGAGAAGGGACATATTAATATTGACCAGTCTGCTTTTTGGGGTAGCCTGTTTTGGGCAAACCACTGATAGACAAATAAAGGATGGATTGTTAAAGTGCAAACTCAGGGATTACCGTAGTGCTGTGACTATTTTCAATCAGGCTGTGAGAAACAATCCGAAAAATCCTGATGCTTTCTATTACAGGGGCATTGCAAAATCAGAACTACGTGATTATAAAAGCGCTGTTACAGATTTTTCAAAAGCAATTGAGCTCAATCCGGGAAAAGTAGATGCATATTATGAAAGGGGTCTTGCCAGGAAACGATTAGGTGATTATTCCGGAGCACGTGCCGATTTTGCCAGAGCAAAAGAAATCAAACCGACATCATCTTTTTCAGATTATCGTGAAGGTCACAGACCAGGCTTTATGCTTAAAGATACCGCTTCTTACAGTACATTGAGGAACCTGGCACGTGAGAAATTCCTTATAAAATTTGCAGCGCCTGACTCTGTTGATGTATTTGACAAGCGTGGATTTGATTTGTACTCATTTTATTATTTTCATGACCATGACACATGCTGGATATATTTTAATAACAACGCCCTTCAAAGTATCATGTACGTTCATCGAAACAAAAACTGGCGTGTAATTGAGTATTAGACATTACATTTGCCGGCAGCCTACTCAGGTCAGATCTTTTATTATGCAATCGCGGTTTTTTATTTTAAACACCTTCCGGCATAAATATCAGGGGAACTATCTCAAACACTTTTTATCTTTGCCGTTCAGAATCGTATAATGATAAATTATTTACAGGCAACAGGTATATCACGAAGGATTGGCGATATAGTCCTTTTTGAAAATCTTGCATTCTCTGCCGGGAGTGAGGATAGAATAGGTATTGTGGCTGTCAATGGTGCCGGGAAATCATCGTTGCTTGATGTTCTGGCCGGCAGGGAGCAACCTGACAGCGGAACAATAACAAGGAGAAAAGGAATAACCATCGGATACCTGCGTCAGTTACCTGAGCTAAATGAGGAAATCAGGGTGTTTGATGAGGTCTTTTATTCTGAAACACCTGTTCTGAGACTTATCAGGCAATATGAAGAGGCCCTTGAAGCAAATGATACCGAGACACTTTCTTCACTTGTCAGGTCTATGGATGATAACAAGGCGTGGGATTACGAAGTCAGGGTAAAGCAGATATTGTCAATATTGAACATTCCGGACCACAATGCCCTGATCTCAACACTCTCAGGAGGACAGAGAAAGCGGGTAGCCCTGGCAAAGGTGCTTATTGAGGATCCCGACCTGCTTATACTTGATGAGCCAACCAACCATCTTGATGTTGAGATGGCCGAATGGCTTGAAGAGTACCTCATTAAAGCCGGAAAGGCCATTGTTCTCGTGACTCATGACAGATACTTCCTTGATAACGTTTGCACAGTTATTTATGAGCTTTCAGGCGGAGACCTCTTCCGCTATGATGGCAATTATGGTTATTTTCTTGATAAAAGAGAAGAGCGTCAGGCGAACGAAAAAGCCTCCGTGGAGAAAGCACGTAATCTTCTCAGGACGGAGCTCGACTGGATACGCAGGATGCCTAAAGCCAGAAGCCATAAAGCCAAATACAGGGTAGAAGCTTTTCAGGAGCTTAAAGAAAAGTCGGCAGGGACCACAACTCAGAAGAATGTGAATATAAATATCCTGACTGCACGACTGGGCAGCAAGATACTTTCACTTAATTCTGTCTCAAAAGCATATGGCGGGAAAAAGCTTATCTCAGATTTCTCGTACACCTTTGGCAAGGGTGTAAAAATAGGTGTGGTAGGTGCAAATGGTTCAGGCAAATCAACATTACTAAACATCATTACAGGTAATCTGCTGCCAGACAGCGGACTGGTTGAAAAGGGTGAAACTGTTGTTTTCGGATATTACAGGCAGGAAGGTATAGTTTTTGATGAAGAAATGACTGTTATAAAGGCTGTCACCAAAATTGCAGAGACAAGCCTGGCTGCCGATGGCCGTGAACTGTCGGTCGGATCTTTTCTGACACGGTTTTTATTCCCTCCTTCACGTCAGCATACACTTATAAGAAAGCTCTCAGGCGGGGAAAAACGGAGATTGTATTTACTTACTGTCCTGCTGCAGAACCCCAATTTTATTGTGCTGGATGAACCAACAAATGACCTCGATATACTGACACTTAATGTTCTTGAAGAATATCTTATCTCTTTTACTGGCTGCGTTGTTGTTGTGACACACGACAGGTTCTTCCTTGATAAAATTGCCGATTTTATTTTTGAGGTCAGGGATGGCGGAGTAAGGGTTTTTACCGGTAATTATACCATGCTCAGGGAGGATCAGGCACAGGAAGAGGCAAAAAAGGCCAAAGCCATGTCTTCAGCATCT
>JGI20214J51088_10000042_pt1 | contig 78179 bp, 64 predicted proteins | sample WetSurMetagenome_FD_51088 | JGI IMG/M metagenome (IMG submission 51088) | reverse complement strand
TCCCCCCTGTCGCTCAAGCCGGCCGTTAAAGGTACCGCCGTATGGACCGACCGGCAAACCATAGAGTTCAGGCCCGAAAAACGGCTCAAGGACAACCAGGACTACACCGGCGTTCTTGCCCTCGGGAAGCTTATTAAGGTACCGCCGCGATGCGGGGAATTCACCTTCGAATTCCACACCCTGCAGCAGACGTTCGAGGTCCGGATAGAGGGCCTGCAGCCGGTCAAGGCCGACGAGCTCAAGTGGCAGCAGTGCGGCGGCTCAATCGTCACGGCCGACGTCGAAAACGGCGAACCCGTGGAGAAGGTGATTTCGGCGACGCAGGCGGGCAGACGCCTTCCCGTGCGGTGGCAACACGCTGACGACCGCCTCGTCCACGGCTTCACCGTCGACAGCGTCGAAAGAAAAGACGACTCGTCCACGCTGGAGATTTCGTGGAACGGGAGCGGCATCGGCGTCGACCAGTCGGGAAGCCAGAACGTCCACGTGCCGGCCATCGGAGAGTTTTCCATACTCGACGCGCAATGCGTGCCGGGCGATCAGCAGCACATCCTGATACGCTTTTCCGATCCCCTGGAACCTACCCAAGACCTGCGCGGCCTCGTCTTGCTGTCGACCGACGAGGGTACGCGCTTCACTATCGAGAAAAACGAAGTGCACGTGTATCCCGGCAAGCACTTGTCGGACGCCATCGACATCACCGTGAACCCCGGCGTCCGCAACGTGGCGGGACGGCGGTTCAAGGAAACAACGCGGCTGTCGGTGACCATAGAGAGCGTAAAACCCGACGTCCGCTTCACCGGCAAGGGCGTCATCATACCGAGCGGCGGCAATGCCGTGGTGCCGTTCGAGGCGGTGAACCTGAGCGCGGTGGACGTGCGCGCATACCGCATCTTCGAAAACAACATCCCCCAGTTCCTGCAGGTAAACGACCTGGACGGCGACAACGAAATGCAGCGCGTGGGCCGAGTCGTGTGGCGGAAAACGGTGCACCTCAACGTCACCGCCGACATGCGCGACCGCTGGGTACGTTGCGGCTTCGACGCCTCGCCGCTGCTCGCGCTGGGCCCGGCGAGCGTCTACCGGATAGAACTCCGCTTCCGCAGATGCCAGTCACTCTACCCGTGCGATTCCCGGGACACCTCGCGCTGCCCCGACATCGATCGAATCGTTTCGCAAAACGCCGACGAGGAGCGGGAGCCCAGCAACTGGGATTATTACAATCCGGACGGCGATTACGACGGGGAAGAATACGGCGGAGAGACCGATTACCAGGACTTCTGGGCGCATCGCGACGATCCCTGCCATCCCGGTTATTTCCGGCATCACGGCGGCGGTGGCTACCGGCCCGCCGCGGCGCGGAATTTCTTCGTCTCGGACATCGGCCTTCTGGCGAAGAAGGGCGCGGGCGACACCGTTCTGGTCACGGCCACCGACCTCACCACGGCCCAGGCCATGGGTTCCGTCGATGTAACGATATGCAATTACCAGAACCAAGCCATCGGCGCGGGCCGCACCGACGCCGACGGGTTCGCGGCAATCGCCGTGGCCGGTTCGCCCCACCTGATAATCGCCGGAAACGGGAAACACGCGGGCTACCTGAGGGTCGACAACGGCAACGCCCTGTCGGTGAGCCACTTCGACGTGGGCGGCGCCGCCGTGCAGCAGGGAATCAAAGGCTTCCTGTACGGCGAGCGCGGCGTGTGGCGTCCGGGCGATTCGCTTTTCCTCACCTTCGTCCTGGAAGACAAGGCCGGCCGGCTGCCCAAGGAGCACCCGGTGACGTTCGATCTCGTGAATCCTCGGGGACAAACGGTCGCCTCCATCACGCGGACGGCCTCGGTGGACAGGTTCTACAATTTTTCCACGTGCACCGCTCCCGACGCGCCCACGGGCAATTACATCGGAAGGGTGAAGGTGGGCGGCGCGGTGTTCGAAACGACGCTCAAGGTCGAGGCCATCATGCCGAACCGGCTCAAGGTGAAGCTCGATTTCGGCGCCGACACCCTCGTGGCGGGCAAAAACGCCCTGCGCGGCACGCTGTCGGCGCGCTGGCTCACCGGCGCGACAGCCAAAAACCTCACGGCCGACGCCGAGGCCACGCTCGAACCGGTCGCCACGGTCTTCCCCAAGTACTCCGAGTACGTGTTCGACGATCCGGTGCGGCGGTACAGGCCCGAGTCTCAGAAAATATTCGACGGCAGGCTCAACGCTGAGGGAACCGCCGTCTTCGCCGCCGACATCAAGCCCAACACCGAAGCGCCGGGAATGCTGCGCGCGCAGTTCCGATCACGGGTGTTCGAGGAGGGCGGCGCGTTCAGCGTCGACCGGTTCTCCCTTCCCTTCTCGCCGTACAAACGCTACGTGGGAATCCTGGTGCCCAGGGGCGACCGCTCCCGCGGCATGCTGCTCACCGACACCGCGCACCTGGTTCGCGTCGCCGTGGTGTCGCCCTCGGGCGTCCCCGCGGCGGCGAGACGCATCCAGATAAAACTTTACAAGGTAGACTGGCGCTGGTGGTGGGAAAAAGGCGACGAGATGCTCGCCGACTACATAGCCTCCCCCGAGCACAAGGCCCTGCTGTCCGACACCCTCCGCGCCGACAACGGCCAGGCCGTATGGACGTTTCGCGTGAAATATCCCGAATGGGGCAGGTTCCTCATCCGGGCGGTGGACCTCGAAAGCGGGCACGCCGCCGGAAAGTTCGTGTATATCGACTGGCCCGGCTGGGCCGGCCGCTCGCAAAAGGAATCGCCGGGCGGCGCCACCGTGCTGTCGTTCTCATCGGACAAGGAGGAATACCGGGTGGGCGACAAGGCCACCCTCACGGTGCCCAGCGGCGACAACGGCAGGATACTGCTGTCGCTCGAAAACGGCAGCCGAGTGCTCCGCGAATTCTGGGTGGCGGCCAAACCAAAGGAAACGGCGATAACCTTCGACGTCACGCCCGAGATGGCGCCCAACGTGTATGCGTTCGCCACCTACATCCAGCCCTATTCCCAGACCGTCAACGATCTGCCGATGAGGATGTACGGCGTGACGCCCCTGCGCGTGGTCGATCCGCAAACGAAGCTCTCGCCCGTTATCGACGCGCCCGAGGTGCTGGTTCCCGGCGAGAAGGCAACCGTGCGGGTGAGCGAGCAATTCGGCAGGGAGATGGCCTATACCCTCGCCGTCGTCGACGAGGGCCTGCTCGACCTCACGCGGTTCGAGACGCCCGACCTCTGGAGCCATTTCTACCAGCGCGAGGCGCTGGGCGTGCGCACCTGGGATTTGTTCGATCTCGTGTGCGGAGCGTACGGCGCGAAGCTCGAACGGCTGCTCGCCGTCGGCGGCGACGAGGGCATGGGAAACCCCGGCCAGAAGCGCGGCAACCGGTTTCCGCCCATGGTACGGTTCTTGGGGCCCTTCCACCTCGACCGCGGCAAAACCGCCAGGCACGAAATCGACGTCCCGCAATACGTGGGATCGGTGCGGATAATGGCCGTGGCCGGCGAAAACGGCGCCTACGGACGCGCCGACCGCACCGCGTTCGTGCGCAAACCGCTCATGGTGCTCGGCACCCTGCCGCGCGTTTTGGGCCCACAGGAGACGGTGAAGTTGCCCGTCTCGGTGTTCGCGATGGAAAAAAACGCGAGGAACGTGAAAGTCTCGGTGTCCGTCAAGGGACATGCGTCCATCGCCGGGGCGTCCGAAAAATCGCTCACGTTCACCGAACCGGGCGACGAACTCGTCGCGTTCGATCTCGCCGTGGGCGCCGAAAGCGGGACGGTGAGCGTGGCGATACACGCCGAGTCGGGCGGGAATTCCGCCGACCAGCGGATCGACATCGAGGTGCGAAACCCAAACCGGCCCGTCACCTGGGTGGTCGATACCGTGCTTTCGGCGGGCGGCGCGTGGAGCAGGCGGTTTACCATGCCGGGACTCGCCGGAACCAACAACGCGATGCTGGAACTGTCCCGCATTCCACCCATCGACCTCGGCCGCAGGCTCGAGTTCCTCATTTCGTACCCGTACGGATGCGTGGAGCAGACCACGTCGTCGGTGTTTCCGCAGCTGTTCCTCAAAAACGTCGTGGAGCTTCCGGCGGGCAGGATGTCGGAAATCCAGAAGAACGTGCAGGCCGGGATAGATCGGCTGCGCTCGTTCCAGACGTCGCAGGGCGGGTTCTCCTACTGGCCGGGATGCGGCGAGGCGGACGCGTGGGGCTCCAGTTACGCGGGGCATTTCCTGCTCGAGGCGAAGCTCGCGGGCTATGCCCTTCCGCCGGGCGTGCTCGACGCCTGGCTTCGCTACCAGAAGTCAAGTGCACAGTCATGGAGCGCGAGCGCGGAGCAGTCGGAACTCATCCAGGCCTACAGGCTGTACACCCTGTCGCTGGCCCAAAAGCCCGAGCCGGGCGCCATGAACCGGCTGGCCGAAAAACCAAACCTGCCGGCGGCGGCGAAATGGCGGCTCGCGGCGGCCTACAAGCTCGCCGGACAGCCGGAGGCCGCGCAACGGCTGGTCATGGGAATCCCCCGCGACGTTAAACCGTACCGCGAGCTTGCCTGGACCTACGGATCGGACACGCGCGACGAGGCCATGATCCTGGAGACCCTCACCCTGCTGGGCGACGACGCGGGAGCGGCGCAGCTCGCCAAGCTCATCTCGGAAGAATTGACCAAGGAACAATGGATGAGCACGCAGACCACGGCCTACTCGCTGCTCGCCGTGGCGAAATTCGCGGGCAAAAGCGGCACGGCCGGAAAGATAGACGTATCCTTCTCCGAAAACGGCGGCGGCGAGACCGGAATAGTCACGACCGCCGCCGTGGCGCAACGGCCCCTGGCCGTGGGCGCGGACGGGACGACCGGATCGATCTCCTTGATCAACAAGAGCGGCGGCATGGTCTACGCACGCGTCATCATGAAGGGTACGCCCGCGATGGGCCAGGAAAAGGCATCGAGCGAGGGCGTATCGGTTCTGGTGAAATACCTCGCCAAGTCGGGTGCCGCGCTCGATCCCGCCGACCTTGCCCAGGGCACCGATTTCACTGCCCAGGTCACGATAGAAACGCAGAGCGGGCGCGGGCCCTTCCGGCAGATGGCGCTGGCCCAGATATTTCCATCGGGATGGGAAATCCGCAACGCGCGGTTCGAGGGGGTCAAGACCGAGCAGAGCCAATTCACCTATCAGGACGTCCGCGATGACCGTGTATATACGTACTTCGATCTCGGTAGGGACGAATCGAAAACGTTTCGCGTGGAGATCAACGCGGCCTATCTTGGCAGATACTACCTGCCCATGGTCTGCGCCGAGGCGATGTACGACGCGTCGATAAGCGGCGTGGTGCCGGGAAAATGGGTGGAGGTGGGCGAGGCGGGGAAATAATATGCCTTGAGATTTACAAGCGCCACATTCAAGGCAGATAAAAGTATCATGCTGAGAATTGAACATCTCTGGATGGTGTTTGAATAGCTCAACCGCTCACCCTTCGACAGGCTGCTCAGGGTGAGCGGTTGAGTTGCAACATTCACCCTGCAATGCCGTTCATGGTGAGCCTGTCGAACCATGAATGGCAAAGAATGCCGCATTCCGCAATGCATTGAAGTGACAAGTGTACATGCGAACCGAAATTATTTTTTCTCATTGATCATGCTTTTTCATCGTTCCTTGCGTTCAATCATCAATCTCATCCTCTTTCTTGTTCGCAAACTCAAATCTGCACCGGTTTGCTCTGTCATCATCCTATTGTCCTTAGCTTTTTTGACCTGGCTCCTCCTTCCGTTGCGCCTCTTTTCCGACCCATACTCCCTCGTGGTGGAAGACCGCGGCGGCGCGCTTCTCGGCGCGCGCATCGCCGCCGACGGCCAATGGCGCTTCCCGCCCGAAAAGGGGCTGCCGCGAAAATTCGTGACGTGCATGCTCGGGTACGAGGACCGGCGGTTCTTTTCTCATCCCGGCGTCGATCCTCTTTCGATTGCCCGCGCCCTCGTCCAGAACGTCCGGGCCGGCCGCGTGGTGAGCGGCGGCAGCACCATCACCATGCAGACGGTGCGGCTTTCCAGGCATCACGCGCGGCGAACCATTGGAGAAAAACTGGTCGAGGCCGCGCTCGCGCTTCGCTGCGATTTCTGGTTCCGCAAGCGGACCGTGCTGGCGCAGTACGCCGCGCAGGCACCGTTCGGCGGCAACGTGGTGGGGCTCACCGCCGCGGCATGGCGGTATTTCGGCCGCGGCCCGCAGGATCTGTCGTGGGCCGAGGCGGCCGTGCTCGCCGTGCTTCCCAACGATCCGGCGCTCGTCCACCCGGGGAGGAACCGCGGGCGCCTGCTTGTCAAGAGAAACATGCTTTTGGGCCGCCTGCTTTCCCGCGGAGCCATCGACTCCCTGCAGTACCGGCTGGCGCTCGCCGAACCGCTGCCCGGCAGCCCCCGGTCCCTTCCCAATCTCGCGCCGCACCTGGTCGACAGGATAACGAAAGAACAAAACCCTTGCGCGCGGCGCGCGCAGGCCGCAACCTCACGCGTGCAAACCACCATTTCCATGGAACTGCAGAAACGCGTGAACGAAATGGTGGGACGGCATGTCCGCGCGCTCTCCGGCAAGGGCATCCATAACGCCGCCGCGCTCGTTCTCTCGGTCGAGCGAGGCGAAGCGCTCGCCTACATCGGCAATTCGCCGGACCGCGACACGGCCGCGGGGAGCGGCGGCGACGTCGACGTCATAACCGCTTCGCGCAGCACGGGCAGCGTGCTCAAACCGTTTTTATACGCGGCAATGCTCGATCAAGGTGAACTGCTGCCGGCCGCGCTCGTGCCGGACATCCCCACGTCGATAGGCGGGTTTTCCCCCCAGAATTTCAATCGCTCCTATGAGGGCGCGGTGCCCGCGAGCGCGGCGCTGGCGCGCTCGCTCAACGTGCCGGCGGTGCGCATGGTGCAGAGCCACGGCGTCGCGCGTTTCCGCGATTTGCTCGTGAAGCTCGGCATGACAACGCTGTCGCGGCCCGCGTCCGACTACGGCATTTCGATTATCCTTGGCGGGGCGGAAGGATCGCTGTGGGAGCTTACCGGAATGTACGCGGGCATGGCGCGCACCGTGAACAGGTTTTCCGATCCGTCCGCGTCCGCCGACGACTGTTTCTTCTTCCCTCCCGCGTTCCGCAAGGATCAAAGGGCCGCCGCGCGCGGCGCGTCAACGCCCCTTTCGCCCGCCGCGTGCTGGGCCGCCCTCATGGCCATGCAGGAGGCGGCACGGCCCGGCGAGGAAAGCGCGTGGCGGGAATTCGCCTGCCCGCGCCGCGTCGCGTGGAAGACCGGGACCAGCTTCGGCTTCCGCGACGGGTGGGCAATCGGCTGCACTCCCCAATACGCCGTGGGAGTGTGGGTAGGAAACGCCAGCGGCGAAGGGAAACCCGGGCTCGTGGGCATCGAGACCGCCGCTCCCCTGCTGTTCGACATCCTCAACGCGCTGCCCCTTGGTCCCTGGTTTTCAAAACCGGAGGCGCAGCTCCGTCTCATCGCGGTGTGCCGGCGCAGCGGCTTCAGGGCGGGACCATACTGCCCGGAGATCGACACCGTCGAGGCGCCCGCCGCGGGTGAACAATCCGGGCCGTGCCCCTTTCACCAGATCACGCATATTGACAACAGCGAAACGTGGCGCGTGAGCGCGTCCTGCGAAAGCGTAGCGTCCATGCGCGCGGTGCCGTGGTTCGTTTTGCCTCCCGCCATGGAATACTACTACCGCCAGCGTCACTCCGACTACCGCGTGCTGCCGCCCTGGCGGCCGGGATGCGAGCAGGCCCGCGACCACGCGGCCATCGGCCTCATCTACCCGCAGTCGACCGCGGCCATATACATCCCCAAGGAGATAGACGGCACGCGGGGCGATGCCGTGTTCACCGCGTCGCACCGCGACGCGTCGGCCACGCTGTACTGGCATATCGACGATTGCTACATAGGAAGCACCACCGGGATACACCAGATTTCGGTATGCCCGCCGCCCGGGGAACACACGCTCGTGATTATCGACAATTCGGGAGAGAGGCTGGGGAAGAAGTTCACGATTATCGACAAGTAGCGGTTGTGGGGGCGAGGACGGTCAAAAAAACACGTCCACAGTGTGAGGCGCCCGAGTGCTTTGTGTCTAAATTATTATGCCCCTCGGAAGTTTTAAAATAAAAACGTCCATTTCCCATCAAATCGAAAGGGAAATGAACTTGCCTGTTGGAAATGCGGGCAGAGCACCGCTCAAAAAACGCCCGAGAGCTCTCAAGAACCTATTTTGCAATAAGCAACCGCCGTTGGAGCAACGTTCCAGGCCCGATCAACCGCGCGATATATCCCCCCCTTCCCACGAGATTGCCGTACGTGTCGGTGCCGTCCCATACGACGCCTACGCCATTGCCGGAAACGGGCAACTTCTTTACCAGGGCGCCGACCAAAGAATAAATGACGATGGAGTATGCCGTGCTCGCGAAATCCGGACAGGCGAATTCCATCTGGCGGATGCCTTTTCTTTGAACCGCGAAAAATGCGGCGCGATTATTCTTGCGCCTGGAGTCCAGAACGCCGCTTCCGCCGAAAGAACCGCCGATTGCCACTTTCCTGCCGTTATAACTTACAGAATCTCCGATTTCAATTGTTGGCGGTCCCACCTTGGTGGACAGGGTAATTTGTGCCTGCGTCTTTCCGGAATTCCAAACAACTCCCCCGATGCCGCCGAATTTATCGAGCCACGTGTGACGGTTGGTCAGCAGCAGGACGCTGTTTATGTTCATATTGTTTATTTCCGGTACGCTTTCGAACCCCGCGCTGAAGAACAGGGTAACATAATCGTCGTCATCTATGCCGGGAACGGCGCTTGCATTATCCGAGGCAAGTGCGGAATCGAGCTGCGGCGGAACGACCGTATTTGAAACGACCACGGTGAAGGATTGATTGACATAAGCGCCGCGGTTGTCCTGCGCCTTGACGACCACGGAATGGTTTCCCGAATCCGCTTTCTGCGGCGTCCAGGTTATTGTGGCGCCGTTGATGGTCATTCCCGAGGGAGAGGTGGTCAAAGAGAAAGACACCACGTCTCCGGCATCGGGATCGGCGGCGGTGGCGGCGTATAAATAGGATTGGTTCACGGAAGCTGCTGTAACGGGTGTTGAGGTAAAGACCGGCGGGTGGTTCGGATTATTGGGACTGAACTTTTGCACCCGGTTTCCCGCCCACTCGGTGGTATAGACATTTCCCTGCCTGTCAGCAACCACGTCGCTCGGCTCCTGGAATTGCCCGTCCGCCGTGCCAAACCCGCCCCAGGCGCATACGAAAACGCCGAGCGGACTGTATTTGACGACCCGTACGGAGTCATAATATTCCACCGAAAACACGCACTCATCCGGCCCCACGCAAATTCCATCTCCCTGCGTACGCCCGTCATTCACTGGCCATTGAAGGATATAGGTACCGTTGGTGTCGAATTTCTGGATCCGTTTATTTGCATGGTCTCGAACGTATACATAGCCGCTGCTGTCGACTGCGACGCACAGATTCCCGCCAAATTGTCCCGTGCCGCTGCCTGAGCTCCCCCAGGTTTTTAAGAACTGGCCATTCTTATTGAACCTTTGCACCCTCTGGTTCCCCTGGTCGGCCACGTAGACATCCCCGTTGCTCTGGTTCACCGCCACACCCATGGGAGCGTTGAATTGGCCGTTTCCGGATCCTGCGGTTCCCCATGTATTCAGAAGTGTTCCATTGACATCGAATTTTTCAACCCAATTCGCCTCGTTACTCACGTAAACCCAACCGTTCTTTTTGTCCACATCTACACCCCGCGGCGAGCCGGGGGACGAAGGCCAGGAGCGAATATAGGCGCCGTTTGCGTCGAATTTTAGGATGGAATCGTTCCAGAAGCTGCTCACATACACGTTGTCGTTTCCGTCCGTCGCGATGCCCGTAAGGCTTTGGAACCGGTAGGAGCCGGAGACGGTGGTCCATTTATTTACAAAAACATATCTGCTCGCGTAGGAACCGACTTGACGGCCGGTCCACTGCGCCGCGATTTCCGAAGCGGAAAGGGCCGTGTCGTATATCTTGATTTCATCAAAAATGCCGGAGCAATAGGCTGGCTGGAACCATTGTTTCCCTATGTCCATTGTCGCCTCGATGCCCGCGTCGCCGATGCTGCCGGTCACGGCGTTTTTCTTCACGCCATCAACGAACAGCTTGAGGGTGTCTTTTTCCCTCATGAAGACGAAATAATGAAAAGCGCCTGCGGACAAGGTGTCCTGGGCGCTGCAATTAAAGATCGCTCCGGCAGCATTTTGTACCAAATAGTTAAGGCGACCGTCCGAACCAATGAACGCCTTGTACCCGCTCCAGGGCGTTGTGTCGTCGCAGGCGAAAAGATAACCGGCAACGCCTTTGTCCCATGCGAACCAGCAGGAAAGGGAAAAGTCGCCCGTGCCGAATTTGAAGTCTTGGCTGGAAGTTTCGAAATAGACGGGCCTCGCAGAGGTGGTTCTGGAGGCTGAACCTTCAACACCCGGCACCCAGGAGATTAGATTCATGATGCCGGTGAGGGAGTGGCCATGACCGCTTTTGTCGTGGGCCGTGTCTCCCGTGCCTTCGTTGAAGTCCCAGTAGGCGACAAGCTTTGATGTATCCATTCCGTCTTTGAATAATACTTTGACTTCTGTTTCCGCTAAAGCATGATTGTAAACATGAACCTCGTCCATGGCACCCTTAAAATAATAAGCCCTGTCAATTGCTCCAGCAAGAAGCAACGGTCGTGGTGTTGTGGTGATTGAAGAGATTGTGGTTGGGTTCTGGTTGATCATCACGCCATTCATGTATAGCCGTTGATTTTCACTATCGACAACCCAGACGAAGTGGACCCAGCGATCTAATATCTGTTGAGAATTAAAAACAACCGAATTTGCAACCACATAATGATTGTACCGGCCAACTAACATGGAGTCTTGAAAAAAAAGACCATATGCCGCGTTATAAGCGTGTTCACCTTTGTCGATAACGTTGTGGGTACCAGGCAGAAATTCTTTTATTTTAATCCAGAACGAATAGCTAAATGTGCTGGTAAAGTCGAAATTTGTCAGATTCGATATTTCAACATAATTATTAGTGCCATCAAATTGTAATGCATTGCCAGCGACTCCATTTATCCATGTCGCACCTTTAATAATTCCATTATTCCCATTCCCGCTCTTGTCATGCAGCGTGTCACCGTTTCCCTCGTTAAAGTCCCAATATGCCACCAACCCGGCCTGGCTGATCCGCACTGCAACGCAAACAACAAGCAGAACGAGCGAGATGATTTTTGGCATGGAGAAACCCCTATGGTTGCGTCTTAAACGACCACACCGGCCCAATCACGGCATCCGTCCCGTCATAGGCCACCACGTACCAGCGATACGTCGCGCCGTGCAGCAACCCGGAAACGTTTGTCCTGATCGAATCGATGGAATACGAAATCAGTGTGATGGGATACATGGTGGTGTCGAGAAACACGCTGTATCTCATCTGGCCGCCCGCGGGACTTTTTACCGGCGTCCACGACAGAGACAAAGAGACGGGCTGGTTTATGGCCCCGTCTGCCGGAGACGGGAGGGCGGGTTTGTTCGGCATGCGTACGGTGACGTTGAACGGATCGGAAAACTCGCTGCGTTCGTTCTTCGCGTTTTGCGTTTTTACCTGGTACTGATAAACGAGCGTTGCGGTGTCGGTGAAACGTATCGTGTCGCGATAGAGCGTATCGATTACCAGCATGTCCCCGCTTATCTTGACCGGGTCGCTTGCCGAAAGAAGCGCATTCTTGCGATACACGACGTATCCCGCCACGCTGTCGTTGGCAACGGGGCTCCAAGTGACGGTGATGACGCCGGAAACGGAATCGTAAATCGCACGCACACCCACGGGGTAGAGTGGAGCCGCGGCGGCCTGTCGGTAAAGGGTCTTCGTTGGCACAACGGTCGTTCGACCTGGTTTTACTTCAACGCCGCTGTCCAGCCCCGTGATGTATCCGAACCTCTCGTACGCGATTTTGTATCCCGTACCGGCTGGCACGTTGGAAATGACAAATGTGCCGCTCTGGTCGGTGTATGCGGCGTAGGAGGTGCCCGGTATGTAGGCGATCACGCCCATCTTGTTGGGCTGATCGAAAGTTACAAGCCCCTGAATGGCGCCGGGCTTGTACATCGTATCGACGCCAACGTAGGTAAGAGAGTCATGCACGATGTTCAGGTGAATCGCCCGGAGCGTATCGTCCGCCACTATGGTTCTCGCCTCAAGGTTGTAACTCCCCGCCGCAACGCTGTCGAACAGATACCGGCCCGAGCTGTCCGAAATCGTGGAATCAACGGCGCCCGACAAAGAAGACTTTGCCGTGTCCGCGACGTACAGCCACACGTTCGCCCGGCTCACGGGACGCTTGTCCTCGTCGCTTATAAGATACCCGTATAGTCCCGCGGTCGGCTTGCCGGTTTGCGTCTCTATTTCGGTGCCCGCGACGGTCTTGGTACAATCGGACCACAGGCCGAGAAACAGGAGCAAGACCACGAATATTTTTTTCATTATGAACCGTTTTTTTGCAGATTGGAGTTAGGGTACAGTTGGACGTCAAGATGGTATACCCTGTCGGGCAAAGCCTGGTCCTTGTGAACGATTGAACTTATTTCTCCGATGAATTTGTGCAGGCGTTTTTCTATCCTCTTGTATCCTTCCTGCGAGATGCTTATCAATTTCGTGGATACGTTGTGGGGCAAACCGCTCCTCTTCACAATTGCGGTACGGGCCAGATCCAGGCATTGCAACTGGTACTGCCTCACCAATTCATCCGTCGCGTACGAACCGGTGGTAATCATTTTCTCGGTCGGTTTGTAGAACCCCCGGTTGTCCGGAGCTATGAGCCCCAGCCGTTTCAACAATTCGACGGACTCCCTTGTTTTTTTTGCGGAAATCGTGGGAAAAACGAGCCTGGCAAGCTGCTTACAGTCCCCGTCGAAATCATACACGTCGAGTATCGATCGTATCGTACTGTGATGCCACTCCTTGTAAAACTGATATACTTCCGAAGGGAGCAATTTCTTGGGCGATCTATTGAGCGAAACAAGCTGTTCAAAGTACAACTCACGTTCATCGGCGTTCTCCGCTTGGTTGAACTTGACGAGCACGCGAAAGAACTGGGCTTCTTCCTTGGAGAACTCCAGAACCTCGATGAAGCGCTCAACATAGGTCGCGGTGACTTTCCTGCCTTTAATAACGTCGTTAAAGTAACTTCTGCTCTTGGGAAGCCCCAGCCGTTCACACAATTTCGTTCTGCTGAATTCCGGGTCGACGCAGAACCGGCGGCGCTGGTAATCATCAAGAAACTGCCTGAAATTACTATATTCGAAAATGACCGGGAATTTTTCCGTTAAGGATTTCATATGGCAAAGGCAGCGGGTTGCGTGAAAGCGTGTTCCGAAGGATGGGCAAGCCCTGTTTTGATTGCGGCCTCGGTAAACGCGATCACTGGGTCAATTGTGTGAAAGTGCCTGAATCCCGAACCTACCGCATCACTTCGTTATCGCAATCTGTTTCCGGTAAAGCTTTCCCCCAAGATTCAACTGCAACACATACAGCCCTGCGTTCATACGCTTCCCCGAACCGTTACAGCCGTCCCACGTCAATGTATAAGAACCAGCGTCCCGTGTCCCGGCCGCGATCTTTCTTATAAGTATGCCGTTCAGCGAATACATTTCAACCGTAACAAGAGCTTTTTGCGACAGTCCGAAAGAGAGGGACAGCGTGTTTCGCATTGGGTTCGGTCCGACGCTGTGCAGGCCCGTGTTTGCTGCGGCAGCGAACGTCAGAACGCCAACCGATGGCACAATCGAAAAAATCGCGTCGCTCGCGTCGCGCACCAACGAGTCATTTGCGGCACTTATTCTCATCAGGCATTTTGATGAAGCTGAATTCGGCACGGTAATGCTGTCGGAGCCGTCGTTGACGGTCTTTGCCGCCAGCACAGTCCATGTCGCGCCGCTGTCTACAGACAACTCGATTTTCACGCTGTCGACATCTCCCCGGGAAGTCCATGTCACGTTATATTTCTTGGCAACGTACAGGGTCTCGCCGCCGTTTGGTGAAACAATCGTTATCGCCGGCCGCGGCTTCACCGTGAGCTTCGCTCCTAGCGACGTGTCGCTGCCCTGCGAGTTGGTCGCTATAACGGAATAGATTCCCGAATCGCCGAGCGCTGCGGCCGTGATTTTATACTTCGCGTCCGTCGCGCCCCCTATGGCAACACCATCCTTGCGCCATTGATAGGTTGGTGCGGGATTTCCCGCGACCACAACCGAAAACGACACGGAATCGCCGACATATTTTGTCTGCGCCGCGGGTTCTGTTCCCACTTTTGGAATAAAAAGCACGACAAGTTTTAAAAATGCCGTGTCGGTACCCTGGGAGTTTGAAACAATGAGGGAATAGTCACCAGAGTCTGCGGGGACCGGCGAGGAAACGGGAAAAGCACCGGGGTTTGTCGCGCCGGCGATGATGACGCCGCCCTTATACCATTGTGACGCAGGTGAAGGATTTCCGGTCACGGTGTAAGCCACGGTTACCGCTCCACCAACCGCAATGCTTTTAGTCTGGTTCTTGGGTGTTATCGTCGGCTTTGATAAAGAGACCGCTGCAAACGTTGCTGCAATTGCAATGCCGTCCACCGAATAGGTCGGCCCGCCCGAGGTATAGGTTACCGAAGCAGGTACCTCCTTGGTCGCCGAGGCGTCCCAAACCCTGAACTTGAGCGTGTCGCCCGCCTTGGCGCCGTCGGTGACCGTGGTCTGGTCGTTGTCACCCCACACGGTCACGGCAATGTTGGCGCCGGTCCATGCAGCCGCGCCAACGCATAACCCCGCCGGAGTAAAAACGCCTATCTCGTCGCCGTTTGCTATGGCTGAGCCGTCAACCGTGGGGTTGATTGACGACTGAATAAGCACCGTCATGTTGTTTCCGGTATTCGAGGTGAAGGTGAAATGGGTTTGACTGTAACTGTTTCCGGCCAATAAAAAGAACATGATGATTGAAGCAATTACGACCGCATTTCCAGATTTTACATACGACATTAAGCCCTCCTATTAAAGATCAATATATCTAAATATCTAATAAAGAAACAGTCATCCTAACATTATTATTAAGGAATTCAGTATCTCACCTTCACCAGCCGCATTCTGTTTTCGTACCCTGCGGCCTTCATCTGAACGATATACAATCCCGCACCAGTTCCCGCGCCGTTCCAGGAAATCGTGTAATGGCCTGCGCCGTATTGGCCGGACGCAATCTTCTCCACCAGCCGCCCGCTTATGGAATACACATTGATCGCAAGATTCTGCGTTTCTCTGCCTTTTACATACGGAACGTCGAACGCTATGCGCACCATGCCTCGAAACGGATTGGGATACACCGAATGCATGGCGAATTTTTTAATGAAGAACTTCTCCGGCACCAGAAACTTTCCCATCATTATCGCGTCGTCATTGTAGGTCAATCGACCCTTTGTCTCCATATCAAGTTCATAATCGTCGGCACCGTCCCATACCTTCAGGACAATCGCCTCTGCCGGCGCAAGGCCGTCTTTGTCCTTTGTCTGCGGATCATCGCCCCACACCGAAAACGCCGTCACTCCTTTCATCACGACACCCGAGCCGACCAGGTTGCCGTCGCCTTCATACGCCCCCACTTCGGCCCCGTCCGGCGCCGGGACACCGTTCATCAGCACATTCGTCGCCAGGATGGTTGCGCTTGCGCCCGTGTTTTTGCTCAGCGCGTAATGCTTCGCAAGCGGCAGAACAATACTTTTATCCGCGACCGCTGCCTTCTTTGCAAAACCGCCCGAAGGATACGTGAGCGTCGCCGCCTGTTTCATGCAGACCTTGTACCCCTCGCCCGGGTTCATGGTGCCGATGGTGTTCACCGAATAATCGGGCCAATACACCAAACCGGCATTGTTCTTCACTATCGTTATCTGCGAAGCAATGCCCGTCAATGCGGTTGTTATCGACATTGAGGCCTGGGGCAGATAGGCTGTCATGTTCCATCCGGCGCTCAGGGAGATCGGCGTTGCCGAGACCGTATAAGGTTGACCGGATATGACAATCGTATCTAGCGTGTCCGTATAGAGCTTATAGCCCTGACCGGTTGCCACGCTTCCTATGGTGTTGATGCCGTAGGCAGGCCAATAGGTCTGGCCCGCGTTGTTCTTGACAAGTACATTGCCCCGCAAAACGCCGAATACCGTTGTGCACGAGGAGTCTTTCGGCTGCATGTTAAAGGAGACCATGTTCCAGCCGGTTTTGGCAATTACCGACTGCGGCCGGATAATGGTAAAGGTCGTGTCGCTTTGGTCCGTGGGCGTTCCCACGGAAGGATCAAACACCATTATCCTGCATTGTGCGGAAGGAATGTCCGTTACCTGCCAGGGATAGGCGCCGGTATTCGGCGTACTGGACACAAGCGTGTACCAGTCGGTGCCGTTGTTCGTGGAATACAGTATCCTGACATTTGCCAGGGTCCCTGTGGTCGTCCATTTTACCGTGTCCTTATCGCCGACAACCCAGGTCTCCCCGCCATTGGGAGCAACAACGGTTATTGTTGCCACTGTGGCAATGGTGAACACGGCATTGCTCTCGTCCGACGGGATTCCGGTCAATGCGTCGCCAACCCTGACCTTGCATTGCGACGAGGTGATATACGGCAGCGTCCACGAACGCGTGCCGCTGTTGGATGTGCCGGCCACGATCTCGTTCCAGGTTGAGCCGTTGTCGCTTGAATACTCGATCTTCACGTTGCCCACACCGCCCGTTGACGTCCAGGTGATATCATGCGTCGAGCCCGCCACCCAGGTTTCGCCGCCGTTGGGCGAGGTCACGGTGATGGTCTTGGTATTGTTAATGGTGAACACGGCGTCGCTTGCGTCCGACGGCGTGCCGCTCAATGCATCGCTGATTCGAACCTTACATTGGGTCGATGCTACGGCAGGAACGGTCCAGGCCCTTGTTCCCGTATTTGACGTGCTGGCCACGATCTCGTTCCAGGTCGAGCCGTTGTCCGTCGAATAATCTATCTTCACATTGCCAACCGTCCCTGTCGTGGTCCAGGCAATGTTCTGGGACGAGCCGGCTGCCCAGTTTTCGCCTCCGTTTGGCGACGTAACGGTGATGGAGTTACCTATGGTGAACATGGCATCGCTCGCGTCAGATGGCGTTCCGCCCGACGCGTCGCTTACCCTCACCTTGCATTGTGTCGAGGAAACGGAGGGGATGGTCCAAGCGTACGTGCCAGTGTTTGGCGTACTGGCAACCACCGTGTTCCAAGAGGTACCGTTGTTGCTCGTATATTCGATCTTTACGTTGGCAATGGAGCCGGTAGAGGTCCAGGTGATATTGTGCGATGAGGCGGGAATCCATGCTTCGCCGCCATTGGGAGATGTGACGGCGATAGACGTGGCAACGCTCGTCCGGCTCAACTTGACATTGTCGATATATACATCGCCGGAGTCCATCGCACATAAAAAGGCGATCTTAGCGGTATCGCCCGGTTGAGTCATTGTAAAGGAAGTGACATAGGTATGCTTGGCGGTCGCAAGAGGGACTGTGTGCTCGCTTACATGAATGGTATAGGATGGCGGCATTTCCATATTCACGCCTATTGTTCGCTGCCGCGAGGAATATGCATCAAAGGAAAGCACGTATTGTTCACCCTGGATAAGTTGCAGGCCTGTCTGGAAAAGATAGATATACCATGTATAAGCACCGCTGGAATTAACGATGTCAATAAAATACTCGCCATTGACTACGGAACCTGTCGCTGCACCGGCGGTTGCCGTATACAAACCCCACGATGTCGTCCCTGTGCCGAAGTCCCCGTTTTTCACCTCGTCGGCGGGGAAATCCACGCTCGTTACTATCGAGAAAACCGAGTCCGATACGTCAACGGGATCGCCGTCCGCAGCATCGCTCGCCCTGACCTTGCATCGTGCGGAAGCATCGTTCGGCACGGTCCAATCGTATCGCCCGGTGTTCGCCACGCTTGTCGCAATGGACTTCCAGGTAACTCCGCTGTCGGTTGAGTATTCCAGTTTGATGTTTCCAACACTTCCCGCCGAGTTCCAGGCGATCAGACGCTGTGCTCCCACGGCAAAAAGTTCCCGGCCATTTGGATACTGCACAGAAAGAGAGCCAGAGGTAATCGTAAAAACAGCATTGCTCATGTCGGTTGGGGTTCCGGTTGAGGCATCGGAAACCCGCACCTTGCAGGACGTCGACGGCGTTGATGGAACCGTCCACGAGTAAGTCCCCGTGTTACCGATATTCGACGCGACCGAGGTCCATGTCGATCCGTTGTTGGTGGAATAATCGATATTGACATTTCCGGTAAACCCGGCATTGGTCCATGTGATCGGATTGGAAGACCCTGTATACCATGTCTCACCGCCGTTCGGTGAGGTCACGGTTATAGTTGGGACAATTGAAAACACCGCATTGCTCATATCTGTCGGGCTTCCACTGGCGTCTGTGACACGAACCTTGCATTGAGTTGACAAAGTACTCGGCACTGTCCAGGTGTAAACGCCGTCGTTTGAGGTAAGGGGATCAATCACCGTCCAAGTTGAACCATTGTCCGTGGTATATTCGATTTTCAGGTTTCCGACGGTTCCGACCGTGGTCCATGTAATGTAATGGGATGATCCGGGTAGCCAAGTTTCCCCACCGTTCGGCGACGTCACGGTTATCGCGGGAAGAGGCAGCAGCGTGAACTTGGCATCGCTGGTATCGGCAGGAGTGCCGTCCGCAGCATCGCTGATGCGGCAGAGGCAACGCGTTGACGGGTCGTTGGGGATCGTCCATGAATACGTACCTGTGTTTGGCGTACTAGCGATAATGTTTTTCCAGGTCGAACCGCTGTCGATGGAATATTCTAGTTTTACATTTGTTATCGAACCGGATGAATACCAGGATATACTCTGCAATGTTCCCGGGCTCCATGCTTGACCGCCATTTGGCCAGGAAATTTGGAGGAAGTCCCTGTTGACAGCGCGTAGTTTTACATTATCGATATAGAAATCGGTTTCAGTAAGTCCGCCCTGAAACCTGAGATCGTTTTTAAAATTTGCGGTATCGGTATAGAGAAAAGTAAAGACGAAGTTTTGTTTTATCGTTGTCAATTGAACGCTGGTATTAATACTGTATTTCCGGCTGAAAGGATAGTTTTGAAGTTGTACCGTTATTTGTTTATTCGCAAAAGCATAGGCATCAAACGAGAATTCGTAGGCTTGACCTGTCAATAAATAAATGCCTGTTTGAAATAACTGGGCATAAGGTTCGGAAGAACCAACGTTTGTAATAACCATATTATATTCACCGTTTACGACGGAACCCATACCCTGCGCAGGAGATGTGAAAGCGCTAGTCCAGAAATTATCACCGCTTTGGCCTTGAGAAAAATCTCCGTTCTTTACCAGATTGACAGCCGTATCCGCTCCTGTGATCGTAAACACTTCATTGCTTCTGTCCCACGGAGTCCCCGTTGACGCCTCACTAACCCTTACAACACATCGTGTCGTTCCGACATATTTTGGGACGGTCCAATTATACGTGCCTGTGTTCGGCGTGCTTGCAACAATTGGCTGCCACGTGAAACCGCTGTCCCTTGAATAATCAATTTTCACATTTGAAACGATGCTGGCCGTAAGCCAGGTTATCGCTATTGTTGTATCAGGCTTGAGTTGCTCGCCCCCGTTTGGATACGTGACACCCAATGCAGGAACACCCGTCACTTCCTTAAGGCTGACACTGTCCAAATAAACAGTCGGAGTGGAACGAGCGCATTCGAATTCCAGACAAAAACTGGAATACGTCGGTTCAGTCATGATAAACGTTTGCGTAAACCTCTGCTTGCTTGTTGTAAGATTAATATTGTTCCAAAACGTCCTCCGGCGAGTCCCAGTAAGCGCGTTGATCTCCGTATAAATTTCCCGGTTACTCGATGCATGAGCAATATATGATAACTGGTAAGCATGCCCATTCGTCATGGCAAAACCGCATTGATGCAGGACAATAGTCCATGCGGGCACGGTGTCAGAAGTTTGAGTTATGGAAACCATATATTCATTATTGGAAACGCTGCCTGTTGCGGCACCGCCATACAATTCAAAAATCCATGGAGCTCCCGTCCCCGTAAAATCCCCATTCTGGATCAGTTCCGTCTGCCCGTACCCCCCCGTCCCGAGGCACAGCACCGCCGTTATTCCAGTAATCATTTGTTTGAAGTTCATGGCCCCTCTCCTGTTTGATTTTATTCGGACAGCGTACAGGTTCATCTCTTTTCGGTAACGCCTCTCGTCTTTACCTCGAATATCACTCACCATCACCCGAGCATATCGACCATCTGTTGCATCTAACGCCCCGTCCGTCGCAGGATAAACCACAGCAAAAAATCTCATGCACGGATGCAGAAGATTGGTTTAAAATCATTGACTTAGGCAAAAAGTATACCTTTTTCTTTATGCAGTAGTCAACAGTAGCGGGGTGCATATTTTTGAGTACATTTTTGCAGGCCGACGAGGGATATCGGCTCCACTCATCGCGGTGTATCGAAGCACTGGCAAGGCAGTGGAACCCATCGCAAGACTATTCAGGACTCTGCGCGAAGAACTTCATCAAGCGGCTGTTGCGCTCCTCCTCGCATGTCTTTATTAAGGCACGCCAAATTTCTTTCATTGCGGCCAGGAACACCGGGGGGATAAGCCGTGGAAAACAAAAAGCCCCGACGGGATGAATTCCGCAGTTTCGGGGCTTTATAACTGGCGGGCTGGACGAGGCTCGAACTCGCGACCTCCGGCTTGACAGGCCGGCGTTCTAACCGGCTGAACTACCAGCCCGCATTTCTTCTATTATAGTAAAACGCCGCGGGGCGAATCTTTACAAATGGGCGTTGTAGGATTCGAACCTACGACCACCTGCTTGTAAGGCAGGTGCTCTGTACCAACTGAGCTAAACGCCCGCCGAGATCAGCGTTTTTTCTCGCCGTCCCGCTTTTCTTCCCTGCCTTTAATAACGATGGCGATGGGAAGCAGGACGCAGTAGACCGCGACCAGGATCACCGGGGCGACGTTCATCGACAGCGGGTTGGTCACCGGTCCCTGGCCGAGGCACACGTAGCCGATAACGAGCAGGACGAAGCTCACTCCCAGCAGCTTATAATTGAGCGAACCGAACATACGCTTCCGAACCCTTTTGGGTGAATGGCACCCTCCGAATTTCCTCTTTGTAACGGCGGGAATCCGGCAAAAGCCATGAGACTCACGGTAAAAGATGTATTAAATTAGTTCCTCCACTCACACGAGTCAACATCAAATTTTAAGCCCCGACAGTATCTTTTTCCTTTCCTCCTCGGAGGCCGCCTCGCCCAGCGCCGCCATGCGTTCCCCGGAGACCCGCATCACGTCGTTGAGGAGCCGAGCGAGGTTCTGCATCTCGTCGCCCTTGCGCAAAAATATCTGTTGGGTATAATTGCCGTCGACGATGCTTTTGCAGGCTTTCTCGAAACGGTAGATGGGCCCGGCGAGCTTGTGGGAGAAGAACACGGTGAGCCAGGCGAGCTGCGCCACGATGAGCAGGATGCCGATGCCGAAGATGAGCAGCAGTTTCTCCAGCACCGCCCGCTGGTGCCGCTTGTCTCCGGAGAATTCGCGCAGATAGTTCTTGACGTTCTTCATGTACGTTTCCACCGCCGGATTCACCTGATCCTGAAACGTGAACTCGGTCTTGCTTTCGAGGTCTTCCTTGATGATCCCCACGGTGGTGTTCACGATGTTCTGCGACGCGAAGAAGAGCGTGGCCATGAAAAACAGGAGTAGAACGAGCATGGGTACGAGCAGGGTGAGCATGTAGCGGCCCTGTATTTCGCGATCGATGAAAAATTTCTTTCGCACGAAGCCTTGCTTAGCGTTCACGGCCGTTCTCCTTGTGATGGTTGGGGTTGCGTGTATGGAATATCCCCTGCAAAATGGGCATGAAGCCGTCCACGATACGGTCGAGGTCCCGCAGCGTCAGGTCGCACTGGTCAAGCTGGCCCGAGGTGAATTTGTCCCGGATTATCTTTTTTACCAGCTCGCGCAGGAGCTTGGGCGACGATGTGGCGAGGCTGCGCGAGGCGGCCTCCACCGCGTCGGCGAGCATGATGACGGCGTTCTCCCGCGTCTGCGGAAGCGGCCCCGGGTACCGGAAATCCTCCTCGCGCACCTGATTGTGCGGATCGAGCTGCCGCGCCTTCTCGTAGAAATACGACACCGTGCTCGTGCCGTGATGCTGGAGGATGGCGTCGCGGATGACCCACGGCAGCTTGTGGCGCCTGGCGAGTTCGACGCCATCCTTCACGTGCGAGGAGATTATGAGCGCGCTCATGCTCGGCGCGAGCTTCGCGTGCCGGCTCTTGTCGTTGGTACTCGCGTTTTCGATAAAATAATCGGCCTTCTCTATTTTACCGATGTCATGGTAATACGACGCCACCCGCGCCCGAAGCGGGTTCGCGCCGATTTTCTCGGCGGCCGACTCGGCGAGATTTCCCACGAGTACGCTGTGGTTGTAGGTTCCCGCGGCTTCTATCGACAAACGTTTGAGTACCGGGTTGTTCATGTCCGAAAGCTCGATGAGCGTCATGTCGGTGGCGATGTCGAACACGCTCTCGAACAGCATCGCCGACACCATCACCAGGAATACCGACGCGATGCAATTGACAAAGGCAATCGCGATGTTCTGCAGGTAGGCGGCGGGCGAGAACTCCGACAGCAGACCCTGTACCACCAGGATGAGCACCGCGTACACCAGCGACACCCATGGAACGGCCTTGATGAAGTCCCACCGGTAGCGAAACGTCCTCGCAAGGTATCCGGCGGCGATTCCGGTGAGCAGGGCCAACAGCGTAAGCTGGAGATTGAACCCCTGCGACACGCCGAAGAAAGCCGCCGTGAACAGCGCCACCATGAAACTAATCCTGATATCGAAGAGGATGGCCGCGAGCATGGCTCCCACGCTCGTCGGAACCACGTATTCGAGCACAAGCGGCCCCGCGTCGCCAGTATACTCGAACAGCCTCGGGGCGACAAGCAACGCGAAGCGGATGATTGCCGCCTGGAATACCACGATGGTGGCTATCGCGACGGCGCGACGGGCATTCCCCACCTCTTCCCACTGGTAACCCCGTATGTAGGCGGCGAGGAAGCACAGGACGATAATAACGAGGAGGAGTTCACCGGCGTTGGAGGAGCGCGCCCGGTTCATGACGCCCCGGTGATCCATCTGCTCCTCGGTCTTATGCAGCGAATAGAGGCGATCGACGATGTCGGCGGTCACCACCTGGTGCTTGCGCACTATCTCGGTCTCCTTGATCACCTTACCCTTGACGGCAAGGACTTCGCTTTCCGCCTTCTCTCGCCGCCGTGCGGTCTCGGCTTCGTCGACAAGCACGTTGGGCAAAAGCACGGCGCCAAGGAGTTCGTAGGCCGCGTTGAGGGCCGTCTGATCGAACGAAGTTTTTCCGCCCAGCTTTGCGAAAATGGCATCGAGCGCCTGCTCCTTTACCGGCAGGTCGGCGAGAGACGTGGCGATTTCGCTGGAATTCCTGCGGAGAATCGCAAGCCCCTTGTCGTACGCCACATACTTTAAAAACGGCGTATTGTAACGCGCCGCGAGCTGATCTCGCTGCTGCAGGGATTTTACCACGGGGGTCGCAAGTATCCCTTTGTCGATGGCCAGCAATGCCTGGTCACAGGCCGCCGCCGCCAGGTGCGGGGCCCTGTGAAGCGTCTTTATCGTGCCGGGCGACAGTTGCAGTCCCGGGAACCCGGGGATGGAATCGGAGAGGGGCTGGGCGGAGACTAGGATAGCCTTCAAGGAAGTGAGGGAACGGCGCACTTTTCTGGTGGTTTCCTGGTCCCAGTCGAGTACCAGCAGCACCCGGTCGCCCGCCTCGCGCCGCTCCCGCGCGAGATCCTCCGGTTGTTTGACGACATCATAGGTGAACGGGGCGATGATCGTTTCTTTGGCGATTTCGCCTTCCTTGGGAAGATCGAACGCGTGGGTGGTTGACGAATAAGGAAAAAAGAGGGCGATGCCGAATGATGCGTACGCGAGAACCAGAACAGGGGCGGGAACCACGGCGGCCACGCGCATCAGGAAGCCGCCCGCGCCGCGTACAAGATTTCGGCCTACATACATCACCGGGTTACTGTTTTGGGGCCGGGAATTCATAGCACCGTATTAGAATGGCGGGAACGGACGCTCCGACGCGCGACGGCGGACCGTTGCACCGGCGGCCGGGGGAAATTCACTTGCCGGTCTTCTTTTTGAGATTGTCGCGTTCTTCCTCGGCCGCTTTGAGTTCTTCCTGCTTTTGCTGAAGCTCCGTCTCAAGCCGTACACGCTCCTGTTTGAGCTCCGTCAGCTTCTTCTCCGCGCTCTCGGCCGCACTTTTTGTCTCTTCCAGTTTGGACAACTCGTCCTTGCCCGGCTTTTTGGTGCACCCCGCGGACATGCACGCCGCAGTCACCCACGAGGCAATGAGCGCGATACGCAACGCACCCGACAACGTCACTTGTCTTCGGCCTTGTTCGAACTGTCGTCGGCTTTGCCGGCTTTCTCAGCCTCAAGGCGCATACGTTCCTGCCTCGTGTCGTAGAGCTTTTTCTGCGCGGCCTCGGCCGCATTCTTTGCCTCTTCGAGCTTGGAATTGTCGGCCGTCGCCTTCGCCTGCGTCTTGCTGTTGCATCCCGCCAGCACGCACGATGCCGTCATTGCGGCAATGATCACAAACCGGAGAATTTTCATGCTCTTCATGTCAACCGATCTCCTTCCTTGCGGTGCAATTTTGGCATGCCCGTTTGGTAGCGTTTATTAATATATAAGATATCGGCACATGATAGGAGGTCTGGATAATTTGAGTCAAGAAAACCGTGTTGCAAAAAAATAAAAGCGAACGTTCCTCACAAGGACAGCTCCGCTTTTTATAGTTAGCAGGCTGTTGAAAAAATCCTGTGGAGAGCCATTGGGGTTCGACAAGCTCACCCCGAATGGCGTTTCCGTTTGGACTTCGTACTTCACCCGCTCACCCCGAGCCTGTCGACCGCGACTCCGGCTGTATACGTATGATGGGAGCGGCGGCGTCTTGGCCAACGGCGATCAAAGAGTTTTTCAACAACCTGTTACATTACGTGATTGGAAGAACAGGCAGTCTCAGCACAAGAAATTTTATCTCCGCCGCACAAACAGGTCAAACTGCTTATGCGGTTCAGACATGGAACGCTGTGAGTGCAAACAAAGACACTCGTTCGCGCCGCGGTCCATATCCACCACCGACGAAACTCCAAAATCGTTCATATTTTGTTTTTTTGTCACTTCGCACAAGAAAATCCAACCATGATACATTTTTGTGTTTTTCCTCAACCTACGAGCCATATATCATTTATTTTTACGGTCACGATATATATCCATAACCGGATATTCCCCCGAAAGGCGTAATGAACGATCCGAACGAAATCGGCTCACACTTGGGTTTCAACGGCCTCGCCACGCTGTACCGCATCGCCCAGCTCCTCAGTTCCGGCGGGAGTATCGAAAGTATAATGGAAGGTGTGCTTGACGTCCTGGAAACGCACGCCGGAATGAAGCGTGGCATGATTTCCATCCTAAACCCCGAGAACTCCGAGCTTGCGGTCGACGTGGGCCGCGGCATTTCCGAAAGCGGCAAACGCCGCGGCCGCTACCGGCTCGGCGAGGGGATAACGGGCAAGGTGGTCGCCACCGGCAGACCCATCGCGGTGCCCAAGCTCAAAAACGAGCCGACGTTTCTCGACAAGACAGGGGCACGCAAGAACCTCAAGGACAGCGACCTTGCTTTTCTGTGCGTACCCATCAAGGCGGCAAACGACGTGGTGGGTGCGCTTTCGGTCGACAAAGTGAGCGTGCAGGACGCTGTGACTCTCGAAGGAGAATTGCAATTTCTCCAAGCCGTTGCCGGCCTCATCGCCCAGGTTGTCGCAGCCCGCCGCAAGCAGCAAAAGTTGATTTCCGCCCTGGAACGTGAAAATCTCGAGCTCAGGAAGACCCTTGAGGAGCAGGGCAAACCCGACGAAATGGTCGGAAACAGCGGTTCAATGCGGGAAGTTTACCGCCAAATCGCGCAAGTTGCGCCGTCCCTGACGACGGTACTCATACGCGGCGAAACCGGCACGGGAAAAGAGCTTGTCGCGCGCGCCATTCACCAGAAAAGCGCCTTTTCCGCGGGGCCATTCGTGCCCGTGAACTGCGCCGCGCTTCCCGAATCACTGCTTGAAAGCGAACTGTTCGGCCATGAAAAGGGATCATTTACCGGAGCGCTTGCCAAGAGAATCGGGAGGTTCGAATCCGCCAGCAACGGGACCCTTTTTCTGGATGAGCTGGGCGAAATGTCCCTGTCGGCGCAGGGCCGGCTTCTCCGAGCCATACAGGACAAGGAAATCCAGCGCGTGGGCGGGGACTCCGCCGTCCGGGTGAACGTCCGCCTCATCTGCGCCACGAACCGCGACATCGAGACCGACGTTGCCGCGGGGCGCTTCCGCGAGGATCTGTACTATCGCATAAACGTCTTTACCATCCATCTTCCTCCGCTTAGAGAGCGGGGCGCCGACGTACTTCTGCTCGCCGATTATTTCATCAAAAAATATGCCTCGCTTAACAAGAAAAAAATCGAGCGCATCTCTACCCCCGCCATCGATATGCTTTCGGCGTACCACTGGCCCGGAAACGTACGGGAACTTGAAAACGTGATGGAGCGCGCGGTTCTCGTGGCAACCGGCAACGTCATTAATGGCCACGACCTGCCGCCCACGCTCCGTTTGAAGGAATCGAACCTTCAAGGAACCAGGAAAGATACGTTCGACGCCCTCGTCGCGGCATACGAGCGTGAGCTTATCGTCGATGCTCTCAAGGATGCGCGGGGGAATCAGACCAAGGCGGCCACGATCCTCGGCACCACGAAACGGATTATCCAATATAAAGTGCAGAGGCTCGGGATAGATTATCGCAGATTGCGCGGTACCGCATAAGATTCCCTTAGCCCTTGTTACATAAAATATCCGAAACGGTTCCACTGAATACCATCCAGATGAAGCGATCCCTCGACACCCCGCGGCCGCACTCCTTTTGTCCCGTCATAACGGCGCCTGTATAAAATTTCCCGGTAAAATTTAAGTTACCCCAAGCAAAACTCCCGGAACCCGGCTTGATTTTATTTCCGGACGTCACCTGAAATGGCGCATTATCTTCATGGCATATCTATTGCACTATTAATTCGATAATTTTTCCACGAGGAGCCCCATGTCAGACGTCATCCAAAAAAATCTCGACCAGATACTTGCCGGGTTTGAACGCAACATGATTGAGAAAACCCTCAAGGACACCTACGGTAATCAAAGCAAGGCCGCCAAGGCATTAGGCATTACCAAGCGTAAAATCCAGTACAAAATAAGGAAATACAGCATCGACTGCCGAAACTTCAAAAGCCGCCGTTTGCCCGATCCGTCCTTGTACTATCCGTGGGATCCCTCGCTGGAGACGGCCGACGGCAACCGCTGTGATCTCCGAAGCCTGTTGCTCCCATAACGTCCGCGGTTCCCCATCTCCCGATTTTTTTTGCATGCGTAAAGTAATCTTTTTACGGCCCTCCCGGCACAAATATGTGCCAACTCGCCGCGCGGTTACAATTTTGTGTACCATCGGTGATGCTCCCAAAGCGACATGCGTTCCTTTTCATAGCGGGAAAGGAGCCTGGACGTTATGGCATGGATGTTGCGTTTGGTACGGGCGTGAAAAAAAATTGCACCAGTCAAGACAGTAAGCGGTGATTGTACAACGGAGGTTCCACCATCAACATAGATAGGATACACTCATCATGAAACAACATCCATCATAAGCGTTTTCCGTCGGGTAATCTGGAACAAAAAGAGAGTCAATTTTAATGTGAGAAGCCGGCATAGAGAGCCGGATCTCCGGAACTAAAGGAGGATACGATGATGAAAAAGGTTTTCGTAGCATTGACGCTCGGGTTCGTCTTGGCGATGGTCATGCACGCGCTCGGACAGTCGGCGTCCCCGGCCGTGGTCGATTCGGCAAAAACCGTGATAGCGGCAGCCCCGGCTCCAGCTCCCTCGCCCGCTCCGGCCCCTGAGCCGACACTCAATTCCGGCGACACCGCATGGATGATTGTCGCGACCGCTCTCGTGATGCTCATGACGCTCCCGGGACTCGCGCTGTTTTACGGCGGTATTGCGAAACGCAAGGACACCCTCAACGTCATTGCGATGTCGTTCGTCACCTTCGCAATCGTGAGCGTGTTGTGGGTGGTGTACGGATACGCTCTCGGCTTCGGCGCCGACGTTAACGGCGTTATCGGCAACCTGCAGAAGTTCATGATGTCCGGAATCAAGGTCGACACGCTGTCCGGAACCATCCCGGAATTCGTCTTCGTCGTGTTCCAGTTGACGTTCGCCGCCATCACCGTGGCGCTGGCGAGCGGCGCGTACATCGAGCGCATGAAGTTTTCCGCGTGGATACTGTTTTCGATCCTGTGGATGACCTTCGTGTACTGCCCCGTCGCGCACTGGGTATGGGGCGGCGGGTTCCTCGCGAAGCTCGGAGCGCTTGACTTCGCGGGAGGCACGGTGGTGCACATCAACGCGGGTATCGCCGCGCTCGTCGGCGCGCTCGTCCTCGGGAAACGCAGGGAGATGTCGCTTATCCCGAACAACCTCGTTGCGACCGTGACCGGCGCGGGCCTTCTGTGGTTCGGCTGGTTCGGGTTCAACGCCGGTTCGGCGCTCACCGCGGGCGGTCTCGCCGGCGCCGCGTTCATCAACACGAATACCGCCACGGCCATGGCTGCCGTCGCGTGGATGGTCACCGAGTGGATTTTCCACAAGAAGCCGACCGTGCTCGGACTCGCGTCCGGAGCGGTGGCGGGCCTCGTGGCGATCACGCCTGCGGCGGGTTTCGTCAACGTGGGCGGTTCCATCATCATCGGCATCGCGGCGGGAGTCATCCCCTATTTCATGGTCGCTTTCGTCAAGGCAAAGCTCGGGTACGACGATACGCTTGACGCGTTCGGTATCCACGGCATCGGCGGAACCATCGGCGCGCTGCTGACGGGTTTCCTCGCGGATCCCGCCATTAATGCGGCCGGCAAGGGCCTTTTCTACGGCAACCCGGATCAGGTGAGGATACAGCTCATCGCAATAGGCGCCACCATAGCCTACGACGCGATTGTCACTTTCATCATCTTCATGATCATCAAGGTGACGGTGGGTGTGCGGGTAAGTCCCGACGACGAACTGGTCGGTATGGACCAGAGCGCGCACGGCGAACGGGCGATGGGATACTGATAACACCACAAAGACACTACAAAAGGAGAGACAATGAAATACATCGTAGCAGTGATCCAGCCCTCGCGGCTGGAGGCCGTCAAGGAAGCCCTGAGCCGGATAGAAACCTTCCGTCTCACCGTGACCGACGTCGAAGGCATCGGCAGACAGAAAGGGCATACCGAGGTCTACCGCGGGCATGAATACAAAATCAGTTTCATAAGCAAGGTGAAGCTTGAAATCGCGGTGGACGACAAATACGTGGAACCGGTACTCGAGGCCATAGCGACCGCGGCCCGTACCGGCAAGGAAGGCCAAATCGGCGACGGGAAAATTTTCATCCTTCCACTCGAAGACGCGGTGCGGATACGCACCCGCGAGCGCGGCGCCGAGGCTCTGTAAGATGCGCAACATCGGAGATTGCCGGGCATCGGCTGTGGGGTCGTTTATGCCGGTGCACAACCGCCGGCCCCTTTGTCCGGCAGTCGGTCCGAGGAATGTGACAGTCGACAACGAATAAAAGAGTACGATGGTTTTGTTTCCATTCAACATATCCAAAAGAAAGGGGTTTCGTATGAGAAAAGCTATTTTCGCAGCCGCTATTGTCGCCGGATTGTGCGCACACTCGTTCGCGGGGGTAGGATTCATGGTGAATTACAGCGGCGTCGGGCCGGGATTCGCCGGCACGGTCGGATTGACAAGCAACCTTTACCTTAACTTGGGCGCTTCGTTCAGCCTGAACACACTGAAACCGGAGAATGCCTCGGGAACATCGGACGTCGCCTTCTCCGTACCGTTGTGGCTCAGTATTTCCCTTAAAAAAATCGGGAACATAACTCCGTATATCCCTATCGGAGTAGCGTACAGTATGGGTATCTCGTCCACGGAGGCCGATGACAATACAGACCCAGTGACGCCGAAAAGTTCTTCGACGACAATAAGTGTTGGCCCTTACTCCGGCTTCGGCGTTGAATGGGCGGTAAACGACAACATCGGTGTTTGGGGCGAATGTGACCTCGGGTATTCGTATGGAATGGTAACCGACAAGACCGACGGCGCACCGGACGTCAAATCGACCAGTCATTCCGTGAGCCTGGTGCAGAGCGGCGTGGGCATTACCTATTATTTCTAACAAACGCCAAAAAACGTACCGCAGAACCGGTACAAGAGCTACGAAGGTCTTGTACCGGCTTGTTCATCCCCCCAATCTTCCCGCGCCATTTTTTTCCAACATACTACAATCCCTCACATCTTTCTCCATCGCAAAGGGCTTCCCATGTCCGGGATACACCATTTTGACGTTCATGTTGCGTATCCTGTCCAGGCTGTACATGAGTGCCGCTTCATTCTCTATAATATTAGCGCTGCTCGGTTTCTTTCTGTTCACGAACGTGTCGCCCGCGAACAGGTCGCCCTTTCCGGTGAGAATCCCGATTGAGCCGGGCGTATGACCGGGAAGGTGGATTATCTTCGCGTCAAGGCCGTATTCCTCGATGCTTTGCCCATCGGAAAGCAGAATATCCGGGGTGAATTTAGGCGCGCTCACTTTGTTCCCAAGCAGTATCCTCACGAGCATCCGCACGGTAAAAAGCAACCTGTACAAGAGGGGCTGCACCTTGCGCTTGAGCATAATCCCCCGCTCGGCCTGCGCCGCGTCGGCCGGGTGCATCGCGATTTTCACCTTATACTTCTCACGGAGCAGGAGAACGTTGCCGGTATGATCCTGATCCGCGTGTGTTATGACCACAAGCTTCAGGTTTCCCGGCACACATCCGGCTTTTTGCAGCTCTCCATCGAGGGCTTCCCATTGGAAAGGAAGCCCTGTGTCTATCAACACAAATCCGTTGCCCGCGTTCAACAGATATGCATTCACAAAATCAAGCCCGATGCTCCTGACTCCATACTCCATTCAATTTCTCCTTTTATAAGGTGCCGGTCGCTTCCTTTGCGCTTTCGATCTCCCGTGCGATTTCCCTGCTCGCCTTTCCAAACGGCTGGGCCGTGAGGTTTTCGGCCCGTCCGATGCCGCGCGCGAGCGCCAAGGCCGACAGAATGCATAGGACGCCGCCCGCGAAAAGCGTGCGGGGGGCGCCCAAGGTTCCGGCACAACCGCCCGCAAAGAGGCTGCCGAACGGAGTCATGCCGAAAAAAGCCATCGCGTAAAACGCCATCACGCGTCCCCGTTTTTCGTCGTCGGTGAGCACCTGAAGCAGCGTATTGCTCGAAGCGAGTTGTATCATCATGCCGCAGCCGACCACGGGAAAAAGCAGCAGGGACAGCCAGAAATTCCTCGAAAACGAAACGGCGATGAGGCCGGCGCCGAACAATACCGCGGAAGCGGGGATCAGCTTCCAGACGTTATGATTGCTTCTTCTCGATGCAAGAAACAGGGCGCCCCCGAGCGCGCCGAACCCGGCCGCGCCCATGAGGAATCCGAGCGTATGCGGGCCGCCTCCCAGAACCGCCTTTGCAATCACGGGCATCAGCACCTGATACGACATGCCCAAAAGGCTCACAAGCGCCAGGAGGGCTATCGTTGACCTCATGGGAACGGAGGCATAGATGTACTTGAACCCTTCCGAAAAATCCCGGACGACATGCGTCGCGGCCGACCTTTCTTTCTTCGGTTCCATTTTCATGGCCAGCAGGGCGACGATTATCGTGGCGTAACTCGCCGCGTTGACGAAAAAGCAGACGCCCTCCCCCGCCGCGGCGATAAGGATACCGGTGATTGACGGCCCCACCAGCCGCGCACCGTTCACCAGTGACGAGTTGAGCGCGATGGCGTTTCCGAGGTCTTCCCTTTTTTGGATCATCTCGATGACGAAGGATTGACGCGCCGCGACGTCGAAGCCGTTGATGATTCCAAGGCAGGCATTGAGCGCGATAATCCACGGCACGGTTATCGCGCCGCACGCGACAAGAACCGCAAGAGCCAGGGCCTGCGCCATCGCAAGCGCCTGGGTGACAAGCAGGATGTTTTTTTTATCCCATCGATCCGCCGCAACGCCGCCCAGCGGAGAAAAAAGAAACGTGGGAATCTGGCTCACGAACCCCACCACGCCCAGCAGGACGGGCGATCCGGTGAGCCGGTACACGAGCCAAGCCGTGGCCACCCGCTGCATCCAGGTGCCTACAAGCGACGTACCCTGGCCGATGAAGAACAGGCGGTAATTCCTGTATTGCAAAGCTCGAAAGGTAAATGCAAGGGACATCGCGCATCCGTATAAGACGTCATCGCAAACGGCGGGGCATTCTCAAAATAGTTCCGCCGCGCCAAAGGCGCCGTGAGATCACCGGGGACGCAACGGTATTTCCTTGCGCTTCTTGTCTACCGTGGCGCGGGAAACGTGGATCGCGGCTATTCCATGCTTGGCGCAAACCTCGGTCTCGGCGTTCAACCAGTCCTCAACGTCGTTTCCCGGCACACCATTTCGTTGGCGGAATATTTCGTAGGCCCGTTTCCGTATTTCGGCCCTCAACAATAACCGCGCGGCCAGCGCGTCGGCCCGGATTGCCGCGTTCTGGCCCCTTCGCCGTGTGACGGAGTATTTTGCCGATGTGTTTTTTTCCCAAAATTCCATTTGTTCCGTCCTCTCCGGTCGCGAATTAAAAGAAGTCGAAGCGAGCCTCAGGGTATGGCGGATAGACACAATAGAACGTGCGAAGCATCATTACCATCCATAAGGCAACGAAGCGACAATGTGCTCGCCGTGGAATTCATGGAATTCTCTTCCAGTGGTGTAAAAGGAGCCGTCTTCCCGCGATTTTTTTCAGGTTTCCATTTTCAGGTAATTTGACCGGAACAATTCCGCGAGTGTTACCGCAAGGAATCGCTCAAAAACCGGAGTAAGTCTCGGCCTACGGTGCACCGGCCAGCAGGGCCATCCGGCGCGCATATTCATCGGGCAGATGATCCGGCAGGAGCTTTTTGTAATCCTTACGCTTGAGATTCCGCCAGATGGTGGCTGCATAGACAAAACCGTTCCTGTATTCGTTGTGCGTCAGGTTATAGGTATATCCGTCGGGAAGCCGGAGAACCACCTCATCGCCCAGGTGCCGGTAGATTCCGTGCCACGAGGGATGAAGCGAATCCGCGGCGTTATGCGCCAAAGGGAGGGTGGGCGGTATGAACGGAACGGGATCGTCGGAATTGATAAACCGTACAACCGGTAGGCACCGGTACGCCGTCACCGTGGATTCCGCGAAGACCTTGGGTTGGCCGAACGTATACACCGGCCCAAGCATAAAACCCGATTTCCGAAAATGAAGGGCCAGCAGCAGGGCCACCGAGCCGCCCAGCGAATGGCCGGTGAAATACAGCCGGGAGCCGACGCCCACGCGGGAACGAACGAGCGGTTCGAGCCGCCGGGCGGCCTGCAGGAACCCACGGTGCACCCAGGCGCCGAGCGCCGTATCGTATTCCTTGGGATAATCGAAGTCCTGAATAACGTTTTCCACGGAAAATGTACCCCGCACAATCACCCATGTCCGGCCCTTGACGGTGTCGTTCCAGATGCACACCTTGTTGCCGGAAAGGTACGGAACCGGCAGACTTCCGGCGCTGTCGATCCAGACATCCCCGAGCTGCCTGAGGGAGTCGTCGTAAAGATACAAAAGCCACGAAAGCCGCGCGGCGAGCGCTGCCTCCTTGAAATCGATGATCGGAATTTTCGCGTGCGCGCTGTCGACGCTGCACCATCCGGCGGGTGCACGGATGGATGAATCGATTTCCTGATTCGCGCACACCGGAAGCCCACCGCACGATGTTCCGCTAACGCAGACGCGCGGGGGCATCGTGGCGACGCATGAAATCATGGTGAAGACTGGAACAGGAAGGAGCCGGCGGATAGTTCGAAGAAGCTTTTGCATAAGCCCCCCTCGATATCAAAGCCGTGGTGCATACCTTCTGCATCTGTCTGGCTGGCGGCATCGTGCCTATTCGAATGATTGGCCCAAGACAACCATCCAATCAATGATACACCCAAAAGGCCGGGGTTGCAAGCCCAAAGCCGTTGCCCGTTTTTGGATCGTGGAATGCAAAACCGGTCGTGTTTCCAGGAATATTTACGTGAGATTTTCGGTCCATAGGCTTTTCTAATTGTAATGTAAAACCTTTACCATCATCGCGTCTTTCCGGGTAAAACCAATAGTTTCCACGATTTCTTTCACCACGCTTGTATTTTGAAAGTTGACAGAATATATGTAACATCCTATATTCCATGATGTTCCGTTGTATTGAAATAGCCAACGGCATTTTTAAAAAGCAATCTGGCCCGACTTTTAGGCGGTAAAAAAACCTCATTTTATATCATATCCGGGAAAACCGGGAACGCTTATTGCTTGAATTGGTTTTTAAATCCCAAGTCAAGAAGGGGGCTTCATGAATAGGCCGAATTTTCGTTTCACGGTACTGGCGGTCATCGTCATGGCGGCGGGACTCTTGTTTTATTGTGAAAGAAACAACCCTTACGATCCAAAATCAAAGTCTTACGTGCCCGGCGAAAAACCGCACGTCTCCTTCGTGAACAGAACCGCGTCCGCGTGGCTCTTGGACACCGTATCCCTCCCAATCCTCTGGACCGATACTGCAATAGGCGGAGGCAAGGGCGCTATCAAGACCTTATATATCGACTGGAGCGGCGACACGCTGTATACCGACAGTATCGCAGGTAACGATGCCGACACCCTTGTCATCAAAAAGGCCTTCCCCGTCGGAGAATACACCATACGTATCCGGGCGGTCGATCACGACGGACTCAAAAGCGATCCCGACAGCATGAAACTTTCGGTTCAATCGAGCAGACCAAAACTGGTAATCACGGGAAACGCGAAAACAGTCCGCAAGGCGGCAGTCTGTACGCTTACGGTGACAGGGCACGACACCGGCGGCGTTATCAAGACGTTTTACTGGGCGAAAAACGGAGCCGACTTCGACGATTCGACGAACACCGGTACATTTCAGGTTTCCTTCAGCGACACGGGAACGAAACTCGTTCTGGTCAAGGCCCGCGACAATAAAAACGTCGTGTCGGAGATTGACACGTTTCTAATCGCCGTGTTTGATCTCCACGGCGCGGTGCTGTACGACGGCAATGGTAACACCGCCGGCACGGTTCCCGTCGATGCAAATTCCTATATCCCGGGTCAACAGGTAAGGGTGCTGGGCAACACCGGCAACCTCGAAAAAACCGGCTCTATCTTTTCGGGATGGAACACCAGTCCGGACGGCGGAGGCGCAAGCTATTCCGCGGGGGCATCGTTTTCGATGGACACGGTGAGCGTAATTCTGTACGCGCAATGGAACTCCAATCCGGTTTACACCATTACCTACGATGGAAACGCCAGCACCGGGGGTACGGTCCCGGTTGACTCGGCGCACTACTCGTTCGGACAAAGCGTTGCCGCCCTCGGCAATTCAGGGTCGCTTGTAAAATCGGGAAACACCTTCGTCGGGTGGAACACCGAAGCGAACGGCAGCGGCATAGGCTACGCCGCAGGTGTGACGTTTTTCATGGGCTCCGCCGACGTAACGCTGTATGCGCAATGGTCCGCCGACCCCACCTATACGGTACTCTACCGGGGCAACACGAACACGGGCGGCACCATTCCCGTCGACGAGAACAATTACCTGGAGGGTACGACCGTCACCGTTTTGGGCAATACCGGTGACCTTGTCAAGACAGGAAACACATTCATCGGGTGGAACACCAAGGCCGATGGAACGGGAACGGCCTATGCCGCGCAGGCGACGTTCGCCATGGGTTCAGCGAACGTGACCCTGTATGCGCAATGGACGGCGCTCCCCATATTCACCGTGACCTACGACGGAAACGGCAACACCGGCGGAAGCGCGCCTACCGATCCGAACAGCTATCTCCAGGACCTTACCGTCACGGTACGCGGGGTCGGAACCCTCGTCAAGTCCGGTTACACTTTTTCGGGGTGGAACACCCAGGCCGACGGCGGCGGCACGTCGTATCCGGCGGGCATCACCTTTACCATAGGAACAGCGAACGTGAAGCTGTATGCCCAATGGGCCTTAATCCCGACTTTTACCGTCACCTATATCGGCAATGGAAACACCTCCGGCGCAGCGCCTTCGGACACCAACCGGTATTCCGCCGGTCAATCGGTGGTCGCGCTCGGCAACACCGGCACTCTTGTGAAATCCGGGTTCACCTTCATCGGCTGGAACACGCAAGCCGACGGCGGCGGAATCGGTTATGCCGCCGAGGTGTCGTTCGTGATGGGCTCGGCGAACATAACGTTATATGCGCAATGGACCGCCCTCCCCACCTATACCGTTCTCTATGACGGCAACGGCAGTACCGAAGGAAGCGTCCCTACCGACGCCAATAACTATTTGGCCGGAGCGACCGTTACCGTTCTCGGCAACACCAGCAATCTTATCAAGCCAGGCAACACGTTCATCGGTTGGAACACCCAAGCCGACGGCGGCGGCACAAGTTACGCCGCGGGGGTCACGTTTGCAATCGGCCCGGCAAACGTGAGGCTGTACGCGCACTGGACGTCAAATCCGACCTATTCGGTTTCCTACAACGGCAACGGCAGCACGGCCGGGACGGCGCCGGTTGACGCCAACAGCTACATGCAGGGGCAGACGATTACGACGCTCAGCGCCGGAATACTTTCACGACCGGGTTATTCCTTTACAGGATGGAACACCCAGGCCGACGGCGGCGGCATCGTTCATGCGGTCGGAACGACGTTCGCCATGGGCTCCGCCAACGTGACGCTGTATGCCCAGTGGAGCGCAATCCCTACGTATTCCGTGTCATATAACGGCAACGGAAGCGCTTCCGGAACGGCGCCGGCCGACAACGGCCGGTATCAATCCGGCCAGTCGGTAATCGTACTCGGCAACACCGGAAACCTTTCAAAGGCCGGGAATACCTTCGTGGGTTGGAATACCCAGGCCGACGGCGGCGGCATCGGTTACGCCGCCGGGGTAACGTTCGTGATGGGCTCGGCCAACGTGACGCTGTATGCCCAGTGGAGCGCGGACCCCACCTACACCGTAACCTACCGCGGCAACACAAACACGGGCGGCAGCGCACCCGTGGACGTCAACCACTACCTCTTGGGCGACACCATAACGGTACTCGCCAAGGGGGCGCTCGTCAAATCCGGCTTCACGTTCGTGGGGTGGAACACGCAGGCCGACGGCAATGGGACGGCGTATGCCGCAGGATCGAAATTCGCGTTAAGCCCGACCGGCAATGTGGACCTGTACGCGCAGTGGACCTCACTGCCTACGTATACCGTCACCTACGACGGCAACGGCAGCACCGGCGGCAACGCTCCCGCCGACGCCAACAGCTACCTGCTGGGCCAGAACGTCACCACACTCAGCGCCGGAACGCTCATAAGAACGAATTATTCTTTTACGGGTTGGAACACCAAATCCGACGGCAGCGGGACGGCCTATACGGTCGGCGTCATGTTCGCCATAGGTTCGGCCAACGTCACGCTCTACGCCCAATGGAGCGCGATACCAACCTATACGGTGCTCTACGCCGGCAACGGCAGCACGGGCGGCAACGCTCCGACGGACAATGCCCATTACGCGACCGGCCAGTCCGTGACGGTACTCGGCAACACCGGCAATCTCTCTCAGACCGGGAAAACATTTGTGGGATGGAACACACAGCCCCTCGGCGGCGGCATCGGCTACGCCGCCGGCGTATCGTTCACCATGGGCTCGGCCAACGTGACGCTCTACGCCCAATGGAGCGCCGATCCCACCTACACCGTCACCTACAACGGCAACACGAACACCGGAGGCAGCGCGTCGGAGGACCTCAATCACTACCTTTTAGGCGACACCGTGACCGTGTTTGCCAAAGGGGCGCTCGTCAAATCCGGCTTCACGTTCGTGGGATGGAACACCCAAGCCGACGGCAATGGGACGGCGTATGCCGCCGGATCGAAATTCGCATTGAGCACGGCCGGGAATGTAACCCTGTACGCGCAGTGGACCTCACTGCCTACGTATACCGTCACCTACGACGGCAACGGCAGCACCGGCGGCGGCGCCCCGACCGACGCCAATAATTACCTCCAGGGTCAAGTCGTTACCGCGCTCAACCAGGGAACTCTGACAAGGACGAATTATACTTTCGCCGGGTGGAACACGAAGGCGGATGGAAGCGGAACCAACCGAGCCGTGGGAACCACGTTTACCATGGATACGACCGACGTGATTCTGTTCGCCCAGTGGTCGGCGATTTCAAAACATACGGTTACCTATAGCGGCAACGGCGGCACGGGCGGGACGCCGCCCGCGGATACCAACCACTATGCGCTTGGGCAGACGGTGACCGTTCTCAACAACACCGGAGCGCTTGTAAAAACCAATTACGCCTTCGTCGGGTGGAATACGCAACCCCTGGGCGGCGGCATCGGCTATGCGGCGGGAGTCTCATTTGTCATGGGAGCCGCCGACGATACGCTGTATGCGCAATGGACCGCGCTCCCCACGTATACCGTCATCTACAACGGCAACACAAACACCGGCGGCAACGTTCCGCATGATTCACGCAATTATCTTTCGGGCGACACCGTGACCGTGCTCGGCCAAGGGACACTCGTCAAGTCCGGATATACCTTCGCCAGGTGGAGCACTTCGCCCGTCGGTGGTACGTCGTATGATTCTGGTGCAAAGTTCGCCATTGGTTCAGCCAACATGACTTTGTATGCGCAATGGTCGGCCCTCCCGACCTACACGGTCACCTATAACGCCAACGGCGGAACCGGCAATCCTCCCGTTGACGGCAACGGCTACCTGACCGGCGCGACAGTTACGGTTCGCAGCGCTGGAACCCTTGCAAGGGCCGGATTCACATTCGCCGGATGGAACATCCAGGCCGACGGCAACGGGATAGAGTACTCTCCGGGCGACACGTTCGTGGTAAACGGACAACCCGTGACATTGTACGCAAAGTGGACCACCGCCATTTCGGCCTCCGCGGGCGCCCACGGAACGATTTCACCCTCGGGAACGATTTCGGCGGTTGCGGGACAATCACGAACTTTTTCAATAAGGCCCGACGCCAATTACCACGTTGACTCCGTTTATGTGGACGGCACTCCCGTAGCCGCCGATACCACATATACTTTTTCGAACATATCGGCAAGCGGGACGATATCCGCGACGTTTGCCGTCAATCCCTACTCCGTCACATATGACGGCAACGGTAACGACGTTGGAACCAATCCGCCGGTAGATCCGACTCTTTACATTTCAGGACAGAGCGCAACGGTATTGGGGCAGGGCAGCTTGTCGAAAGCGGGATATACCTTTGTCGGGTGGAATACATCGGCGGACGGGACTGGTACGGACGTGGGCGTAACCATGACCATGACGGCAAACATAACATTATATGCGAAATGGCAAGTAATTCCCTGATTGATCAATCATTCTCACTCATTTGCCCGTGGCTTTTACAGCCACGGGCAAAACCATGCCGATAATCATGACAGTCCTTACGCCTGCGGTGATATAATTTTTTAACCGGCATTGTTCCACAATACTCCGTACGTATCAGGAAGAGAAAAGGCTGCACGTCTTTCGCGGGAAAGGGAAGGAACAGTACATCATCATGGCCTTTTCGTTAAGCGATTATTCCCGGGTAAAAAAAATCGGCGGCGGTACCGGTATCGTGTTCAGCGCGACGCACAAGGCGTCCAACCGGAAAGTTATCATAAAAGAACTCGCTTCCGGCCTGTCCGACGACGATGCCCTCACGCGGCAACTTATGAAGGAAGCCGCGGCGGCCGCAGCCTTGAGCCACGACAACATCGTGCGCGTGTTCGAGTACGGCGAGGAATTCGGGTCGTTCTACGTGACGATGGAATTTATCGACGGATGGGACCTTGAGCATCTCTTACGGCAACCCCGACCTCTTCCCCTTTCCATCGGCGCCATGATAGTCCTGCAGGTACTCAGAGGCCTGCAGCACGCCCATTCTCAAGGACTCGTCCACGGCGACGTAAAACCCTCCGCCATATTCATTTCAAAATCCGGAAGCGTCAAGATTGCCGATTTCGGTTTTGCCTATGCCAAGGCCCACGCGGGCGACAACGCCGCCCACTCGAGCGCTCTCATGGCGTCGGCCTACGTCGCGCCGGAGATTATCATGAACAAGAAGGAACGGGACACCTACCTCGACATCTGGTCGTGCGGCGTTGTCGCCTACGGGGTTTTCGCGGGCGAACCTCCGTTTTTCTCTCCGGACTCCACCACGATTCTGTTTTCAATCGTGAACGAAAGGGAAAAAGAGATACGATTGCTCGCGCCCATCATTCCCGAAACCGTCGCGGGCGCGATTTTCGACTGTCTCAATAAAGACAAATTGCTGCGCCCGCCGACGCTAGCGCCGTTCATAGGCGCGCTGGAGAATTTCATCGCTGAGCTAGGCGTCCGCGATATACAAAAATGCATAGGCAGCTATTGCGGCGAGTCCTTTTCGGTACCCTCCTATCTCACCGGACTGCTGGTGCGGTATCATCTCCGCAAGGCCGACGTTATGCGCGACGCGGGCGACGCGCTCGGATCCGAAGCGCACTTCATCGAGGTCGAGCGCCACGGCGGAAAAGATCTGATCCCCGCCGATTGGAGGATCACCCATCAGACTCCGCACGCCGAGGAACCGGGGAAGGCCCGACGCCCCCGTCTATTGCATTTGTCAAAAACATTTTGGGCGGGCGCGACTATCCTCTGCGTATCGCTCGCGCTCTTGCTGGCCGGGTTCCTGGCGTTTTTCGGCATCAGAAGATCAGCGACGTCCGCATCCGCCGTCCGAACGCCTGTCGATACGGGAACACTTGAGACGAGCGTCGGAATCCCCCCGCACCCGGAACATGCCCGGCCGCCGGTAACCGACGGCGCCGCGCAAACGATGGATACAGCGGGAACCGACCTCGCGACCGTTTCCGACTCGGCGGAGGCCTCCCCCCATTCCACGTCGGCCTCCTCCCCGTTCAACCAAGCGCGACCGGAGGTTTTCCTAAAAAGAAAAAAAACGTCCGACAAGCGCCGCACCGTCGGGCAGGCCGACGCGTTGATGATCGGGACGTTGCGTCTGGCCGTGGAACCTCCGCAAGCGCATGTGCTGGTAGACGGAGTAAAAATCCCGAACGCCGCGCTTGTCGAAGGGGCGAGCCTCACCGCAGGGAGCCATTCCATCGCGGCGTTCTGTGACGGCTTTGCCACCTACAATGCCACGGTTCATATCGAACGCGACGAAACACAGACGCTGGCGGTGACGCTCAAATCACTCGAAAAAGGCACCGGCTTGCTCCATGTCCATTCGTATCCCTGGGCCGAGGTGTACGTTGACGACGTGGACAAAGGCCCCTGTCCGACGCCGCAGCCGTTGTCCCTTTCGGAAGGCGATCATGTCGTGGTCGTCAAACGGGAAGGTTTCAAGCCCTACACCGAAACGGTTCACATAAACAAGGGAGAAGAGGTCCGCCTCAAGGTGGAACTCTCACGGTAGGCGCGGAATGAGCACAACGAGGCGCGCGCCGCCCGGCTGGGACGCAAGCGACACATTGCGCGGAACGTGTTCCTTTTTTGCAAACAATACGATGGAAACCGGAACGAGGACGGCGGCGATCCCGGCGGTGATTCCGCCGCCGATATACAGATTGCGATACGCGTTGTAGTAATGATCGAGACTCGCGGCGTCGGGAGTGGCGATTGCATTGTATTTTTGCATATCCTGGTAGCCGAAATAAAAAAGGTTGGCGCTCGCCCCCGCCGAGACAATCCCGCATACCAGCAAAGTGACCGGAAGCGCCACGTTCTTTTTCTCAATGATCACCGTCGGCTTCTTTTTAATGGCGGTATCCATGGCGGCGAGTGTTTTTTCCAGCTTGGCCTGCTTGAACACTATCGTGATTGTCGGTTGAACCTCCAGCGTGTCGATTTCCATCTCCGGAAATTTATCCAGCGCCGTCGCGAACGCCGCCTTTGCTTCCTCGACGCGATTGAGCATCGCCAGGCAAAACCCGTAATATTTATACCCCTCGCGAAGTTCGGTACCGGCAAGAAACGGAAGCAACGGCGCTATGCTGTCCGCGGCCTTTTTATATTCGCCGTCCTTGAAATTCGAGATAGCCTTTTCGAGCCGGTTCTCTGCGTCGGCGCCCTGGGCATGGACGAACGGCGAAACGGCCGATACGTGCAAAAACACCAAAACCGCCATGACGGCAAATCCGCGTGTCCTCATTCTCGATTCAGATAACGAAATGTTCAAGAAGGAACCTTTCCCAAAAGTTGAAGAAAACTCTTGAAAAAATAAAGCTTTCCGGTACACCAGTCAATCTTTGACACAGGATCAGCAGGCATTGTGCCAACAACCCGCCACATGCGCGGCGTTTTTTCACAAAGTGCATCTCCTTTTCTTCCATCGTGTTTCGCGGAAAATTTTGTGCTGTTATTTAGCAGGCAGAGCCGCGTGTTTTTCATTGATTACATGGCACGTTTTTTGAGTTTTATTAAGAATAAATCGGAAGCAATTCATGAACAAAAGGAAAAGGCAAGGACAGGTAAGGTATGTGGCGTAGAGATGTTTCAAAGATAACGTGAAGCGGAATTGAGAAAACAACGTTATCGGTTTTGATAAATCCCGTGGGCCAACCGGAGGCTATCGACATGAAGCTCAAAATGAATGGCCAAGAAAAGCAGATACAGGCGAGCAACCCCACTATTTCCGAGCTTCTCTCTCTGGAGAAAGTGGAGATGCCGGACTATGTATCCGTCCAGGTAAACGGCGTTTTTGCGCTGTCCAAGGATTTCGGAATAACAAAAGTTTCGGAAAACGACGAAATCGAATTCCTGTATTTTATGGGTGGCGGCTCATAATGATATTCCCGGGGTTCAACCCATGCTCGAATGAAAGAAGGCTCTCATGGCGGACCTTAATGAAGAACAGCTTCAACGGTACAGCAGGCACATCCTTCTTGCGGGCATCGGAATAGAGGGCCAGGTCAGACTGCTCGAATCCAAGGTGCTCATAATCGGCGTCGGAGGGCTAGGCTCCCCGGCGGCGCTCTATCTTGCGGCCTCCGGCGTTGGGATCCTCGGCATCGCGGATGCCGACGAAGTCGATCGTACCAACCTGCAGCGCCAGATTCTGCATTTCACCCCCGACATCGGAAGACCCAAAGTCGAATCGGCGGCCGAAAAACTCCGGGCACTCAATCCCGGCGTAACCGTGAACACCCACCATGCATTCATCAATTCGGAAAATATCCTCAACATTATAAAAGACTACGATTTTATCATCGACGCTACGGATAACTTTGCCGCAAAGTTCCTCATCAACGACGCGTGCGTCCTCGGTAAAAAACCGTTCTCCCACGGAGGCATCCTCAGGTTTTCGGGCCAAACCATGACCGTGGTTCCCGGGCAATCGGCATGTTACCGCTGCGTGTTCCCGGTGCCGCCTCCAAAAAATGCCGTCCCGAGTTGTTCCCAGGCCGGGGTGCTCGGGGGCGTCGCCGGAATGCTGGGCACAATCCAATCGGTTGAGGCGGTGAAGTTTCTCACCGGTGCCGGGGACACGCTCGCCGATTCCCTCCTCACCTTCGACGCACGAGGCATGGATTTCCGCAAAATCAAGATACGCCGGAATCTTGCGTGTCCCGTATGCGGAGACCATCCTTCAATCACGCGACTCGTCAACGAGGAGCAGCCGGCATGCGACTTGAAGGCGGCGCCCGCCAGGCTCGCTATCCAAAAGCCGGTGCTCGACGCCATCGTCGAACACGCGCAAAGCGGTCGCCCCTACGAAGCGTGCGGATACCTGGCGAAAAAGGAAGACGAAGTCGTCCGATTCTTTCCGCTAAAAAACGCCGACGAATCGGCGGAACATTTTTCCTTTGATCCGGCCGAACAGTTTGCCGTGGTGCGGACGATTCGGAACGAAGGTCTCTCGCCGGCGGCCGTGTTTCACAGCCATCCGAACACGCCCGCGAGGATGTCCCAAGAGGACATCCGGCTGGCACGAGATCCGGACATCAGCTACGTCATCGTGTCGCTGGCGGGAGCGGAGCCGGTAATTAAGGCGTTTCGCGTGCGCAACGGCACGGTAACGCCCCAAGACGTCGAAGTGCGGGGCGAATAGGAACGGAAGAAGGTGCGTATGGAAAAGAAAAAACTCTCGATTATACTTTTCAGCGGTGATTTCGACCGGGCCGTCGCCGCCTTTACGCTTGCGACCGGTGCGGCCGCGGTGAACTGGGAAGTGAATCTTTTTTTCACGTTCTGGGGCCTCGATTTAATCAAGAAGAAACCCGGCCACGCCGCAATCGGCAAGGGCGTTCTCGCGCGATTCTTCAACTTTCTCCTCGGAGGGAGGAAGAACCCGCCCTTGTCCCGCCTCAACTTTTTTGGCGCGGGCCCGAGGCTCATGACAGGCATGATGCGCGCAAGAAACGTGGCGACGCTCGAAGAGCTTGTAGCGGCGGCGCGCGATCTCAAGGTGAAGTTCGTCGCCTGCGAGATGGCGATGAACATCCTGGGAATCACCAGGAGCGACCTGATGGACGACGTCGGGGAGGTTATAGGCGTTCCGACGTTTCTTGAATACTCACGGGACGGACAGGTGCTGTTCATTTAACGTAAGGAATCCCGATGATAACGCTCGACATCACGAGGGAACATTGCCCGATGACCTATGTGAAGGTAAAGCTTGCGCTCGCCAAACTTTCCGAAGGAGACAGGCTCGAAGTCATTCTCAACCGCGGGGAGCCGCTCGAAAACGTTCCTCGGTCGGCGGCGGAGGAAGGCCACAAGATAGTTGAAGTTTTGGACGGCGTGGACCCCTGTCGGGTACTCATCGAAAAGCGGGCATAAGCGGGTTCAGGGCCCCAACAAGGTGTTCGTCCTGCCAGGTGCCAAGTCCCCAATTATACCCATTGCTGTACCCCCCGGGGCCGATGGATGCATAGGCGCTTATGGTGTCGGGACCGTTGGTTGCCATAGGCTCAAAAACGAGATATGCATCGATCCCGGCCCCCGCGCTGTCGTATCGTGTCCTGAAGGCGTAATCCTCACCTTTGGTAAAGCTTCCGGCGAAAAAATAATCGTTCGTGGCCAACGAAGCGACGGGCAGCAGGGATTGTCCCCAGTCCCCCGTATCCGAAAGGGGTTTGAAATAGAACCCGGTGATGGTGTACGTGCCGGTATTAATGAATTTTAGGGCGAACGTATGGTGCGAGGTTTCGTTATCCGTTCTGGTGGGGGAGCAGAGACAGAAAAAAACGATTGCAGAAACCGCGGCAAGAATTTTCATTTCGTTCTCCTTTGCAAGAAGAATGGCGTCGCGCCTCTATTGTACCATCACTGTTTTTCAGCTTCCATGTAAACTTGTTGACGGCAAAAGGCAGAAACCGCCGTCGCAGCCCCTCGAAAAGGCCCGCCCGACGTACCGATTCCAGAATCGGTGCCCACACCGTTCCGCCGACAGCCAAAAATACTGGACGAAAAGGCTTTCCGCGGTGTATCTTGAGTAAAATAAAAATCTCCACAACAAAACCCGCATCGTAACCATATGAAACGCACCAATGCCGGCGTAACATCTCCAAAGAAGAAAAATCGCGGCAAGGTCCTGCCCGTAACTCCTGCCGAAACCTGTGAGGAACTCGCAAGCGAACGCACCCTGCTCAAGCTCCTACTCGACGAGATCCCCGACAACATTTACGTCAAGGACCGCGAGGGCCGCTACGTCTTCGACAACAAAGCACACCGGAAATTTCTCGGCGAAACCAACGAGTGGAACATTGAGGGAAAATCGGTATTCGATTATTTTTCGAAAACACTGGCGCAAAAGTACGACGAAGACGACAAAAAAGTCATCGACTCGGGAATGCCACTGATCAACCGTGAAGAACCCATAGCCGACGTGTCTGGCGTCGAGAAATGGGTTTCCACCTCAAAGATACCGGAATTTGACAAAAAGGGGAAAGTTTGCAGACTCGTGTGCATCAGCCGAGACATCACCGTCAGGAAACGCTATCAGGACGAACTGGAGAAGGCTAAGGCCGAACTCGAAACGCGGGTAAGCGAGCGTACAGCCGAACTCAAATCGGCAAACGAACAACTGAAGCAACAGATCAGGCTTCTCAACGAAAAGGCGCGGCTCGACGCCGAGATCGAAGCGGCACAAAACATCCAGCGCCGCCTCACGCCGTCGTACAATCCAAAAATTCCGCGCGTGAGCCTCAAGGGCGCGTACTATCCCGCCCACGAGGTGGGCGGCGACTATCTCGACTATTTTCAGAACGAGGCGGGCGACTGGGTGGTCGCCATCGCCGACGTGTGCGGCAAAGGCATCCCTGCCGCGCTGCTCATGGCCATGCTGCGCTCCACGTTCCGGGCAAACGCCCGTCGTGAAACATCCGCGCGCGAACTCTTGTGTTCGGTCCACGACTCATTTTACGGAACCATCGATCACAAATCGTTCATCACGGCCCTCTGCCTCATCATCAGCGCCGACGGGACGTCGATGTCCTATGCCCGCGCCGGCCACCCTCCCCTGCTGCGCTTCGCCGCGGCGGGGGGGCGCCCCGAAGAGTTGAAGCCGGAGGGGCTGGCGCTGGGCCTGGCGTCGGATTCCGCGACGTTCAGATCATGCCTTGAGGAAAGGAGGATTGAGCTTGACACAGGCGACCGTTTTCTCATGTACACCGACGGGCTCATGGACGCCGAAGGCCCGGACAGCGGCACCTTGGGACTCGAAAGGCTGGAAAACCTTCTGGCTTCCGGGCCCGCCCTGGACGCCGAAGGCCTTGTTTCGCGAATAACCGAAGGCGTCCGGCGATTCTCGGACGGACTCCCCCCCCGCGACGACATGACCCTGTGCGTGCTGCACGTAACCGGGACGTTGTAAGAAAAACGGTTCCCGAGTACGTAGGTCGCGCGAAAACAAAAATCCCAACGCGTATCGCTCCCTGAGGCCGCATTGTATTTCCCAATCCGGATGCATCCCGTGCGCCGCCTAAACAATCCCGGTGCGGCTTCTGCCCCGCCGACAAAAGAAACGGTGCGCCATGTGACATCGCCTTGTCCATAACCTTCCGGTGAGGCGGCGCTCGGAAGAGGGCTTCAGTGTCGTGGAATTACGGAAAAGCAAAGACCCGCGGAAACACTCCGCGGGTCTTTACGTACTTATTAGCAGGCAGGCATCGCTCAACCGTATTACTCCGGCCATAAATATCTTGCGCCGAAAAATGTGCCCGGCTTAACCCATCGAGCAGTATTCGCTGTAATACTCGTAGGTGTTATAGTAATAATAAGCATAACTGTAATAATAGCTGCAATAGGGGGCACAACTCATGCCGGCGGCCGCGATGGGCAGAATAGTAGCCGCAGCGCCCGCCATCCTCTTTATCGCGTCTCGGCGCGATACCGCTTTCTTGGTCTCTTGTTCACTCTTGTTGTTCGTCGGTTCTTGATGTTGCATGTGACTCTCCTTCTAGTGAAATGGCTCTGGTGAAGCTTGCATTAATATAAACAGAATATTTTCGCGAAAGCAAGCAAAAAAACACGAGGGGATTCACGATGAAAAATCCGGACATGCGAATATATCACAATGCTTGATTTCGCGGCGATTGTCATATATCTTTTGATGTCCGTCGAATTTTGTAGTGGCGCTTTAGCTCAGTCGGTAGAGCAGAGGACTGAAAATCCTTGTGTCCGCAGTTCGATTCTGCGAGGCGCCATTTGAATAATAAAAGCCCGTACTAAAACAGTACGGGCTTTTTTGTTTGAGAAATCCGGAACAGAACCGCGACGGCGCTTCGCATCGTTTCGTCCCCAATTGGACGGACATGTTCTTTACACATGAGAGTGCGCGGCCATGCTCGCGGTCCGCACATGCGCCATGACCGGGCCGAAAAGACCGCGTTTTTTGTAGCAACTTTCCACGAAATCGATTTCGTGCACCGCTCCTGTTCTTGAAGTCCCTCCATCGGAAATAGTACCATGAGTCTGGCGATACCACGTGGAAATTACCATAGCATCAAGGGAGGTGCCTATGTATACGTCGCGTGTGGTGAAGGCGCTCGCAAGCGCCGTCGTGCTTCTGTGTGCCTGTGCGAATCCGGTGGACAAAGACACAAAACCCTACGGGGAGCAGAACACGGTGAGTATATCCGGCACCTTGCTTCACGGCTTGGCCAAAAAAACCGCCTCGGCGGTACCGCCCGATTCGCTATGCGCGGTGCCCGTCGTGGCCGGCCAGGCCATTGCCGACTGGGGAGACCTTACGGGCGCGGTAATAAAAGCAGACGGCACGTTCAAAATCGAAGTCCCGAAAACAATTAAGGTCATGTCCGGTGGCGCATTGGTCGATACGCCCGCCGATTGGATGCTGCTGCTCCTTAACAGCAAGGCGGCGACCAGATACGACGAAGTGGTGGGGTTCCTCGCCCTCAACGAGATTGGCCAGTCGCTCATAAGCTTTCCCATTTCGAAGATAAAGACCGATTCCATCGAACTCGGAAACGTGTCCCAGAACGGTGATGAGGCGCAGGCGGATTCAAGCCGTGGAAGCGACACCGCGACATTCAACCTGACGATCGCGCAGCTCGGGGAACTGGCACGTACGGGAAAAACCCTCAAGATGATAAAAAATTCCTTCGGGAATTACGATCCATCAACAAAAACCGGCTTGGATATCAGAGCCACCTACTCGCTCGGCAACATGCCGCTCTCCGTGGCAAGAAACCGGGAGATGGTTCCGTCGGACTATCTTGATACGGGCAAATACAACTACGGAATCCAGGTGTTTCCCGCAAAGGGTTCCGAGTTCGACTACAACGCAATTGTCTCCCGCGCCGTTTCGTACGACCTGTATCCTCCGGAGCTTACCTACGTTGAGAATTTTGTCGACGGAAGGACGTTCACGGCGCCGCTTTCCTCGTTCTTCTCAACGGATTCCTCGCTCAACCCCATGATCGGAAACGACACCAACGGCGGGACCTGCCGCGTTCTGGCCTACGCGCTGTACGAGCAGGGAGCGGTCTCAAGCCTTTTGTACGGCGGATTCAAAGGCATTTCGCCGAGCGGGACCTGGCGGTTCAAGGAGAACAGGGCCGTACTCCTTGCGCAATTCGACCTGGGGGTGGGCACCCCCGTCGATTCCGTTACCGGGAAACCCGTCGTATATGTCCCCTCAGTCAACGTTGCCGTCAACGCCGCCGATACGACCGTCGGCTCCATCACCGTTTCCTGGTATTACTGGAATCCGACCTCCAACGTCTATATTCGCTCAACCGATCCGGATTTGATTCGAAACAACATCAGCAGCATCGACGTTTCGATATCGACCGTGACCGCCCCCGGCCTGCCAGCAACCGCCGGCGAACACTTCCAATTTGGCACCCCGCTGTACGGACAAGCCTTCTCCCAACCCGTTCCCGCGGAGATAGTCGCGGTTCCGACTAAAAAATGGTTCTACGGTACACCCGGAACTTCCATCAAGTTCACGATCTCGGTTTCATATACGTGTTTTTTTCAGACGTTTGAGGTGAGAGTGGAGGAAATTGCCGGACGAGGGTAACAGGGGCCGGACAGCTTGCGGCAGAGGACAGGATAACGGCGCATACAATGCGAGAGGACTATCGCTCCATAAAAAACGGGGATTTCTCTTTCGAGAATCCCCGTCCCTTATTTCCTCAGAAAAAAGTTACTTCAGGTTCACCAGCTGCGACGGGTTGTCGCCTGCCTTGAAGGTCATGTCCTTGGTGATCTCCTGTGTACCCTTGACAAATCGCATGCTGTGCGAGCCTGCGGTCACATTGAGCTTGGTGATATTGGTCTTTCCGATAAGCTTTCCATCCATGTACACATCGGCCACGGGCGGTATCGACGCGATGAATACCGTCCCCCCCTCGCTGGCCGCCGGGGTTGCGGCGGGGGCCGGCGCGGCTTCAGCGGCCGGTGCGGGCTTGGGTGCGGGAGAAGGTGACGGCGTCGGAGCCGGAGCCTCGGCCTCGGGCGCCGCAGCGGGTTTTGCCGCTGGTTTCGGGACAGGCGGAGCCTCTTCCTTTTCAAGCTTGAACGACTCGGTTCTGCTTCCGCCGGTAAATTCTATGGTTTTTGCCGCATCCTTGTATCCCGACTTGGAAAGGACAAGGGTAACTTCGCCTATTATGTTGGGATTTTTCCATGTAAATGGCGTGGTTCCTATCGGCGTTTCGTCGGCCTTTATCGTGGCCCCGGGCGGCGTCGACGTGATGAAGATTTTTCCCGCCGTTCCCGCTCCCGCGGATGCCTCTTCGGCAGCGGAAGGACGTTTCGACGATTCCACGGGCTGTCTTTTCGAGACGACCTTCGCGAAGGCCTTTTTTGAAGACTTTTCGGTTTCTGCGGCCGCTGCCGGCGCCGGTTCAGGCGCAGGCTGAGGCTTTGCCACGGGAACTGGCGCGGGGGCTGGCTCTGACGAGGTTGCCGGCGTCGGCGCAACTGCGGGTGCGGGCGGCGTAGGCGCGGGCTGGGGCGTCGCTACAGGCGCGGGCGCAGGCGATTCCTTGGGGCCGCCGGCAAGAAAATATGTATAGCCGAAATATCCGCCGACCGCAAGAACCGCTACTACGAGAATGGTAACGACAAGGGCGACCGGGGAACCCTTTTTACGTTCCGGTTCACCGGTTTCGCGGCCCAATTCCTCAAAAGCATCAACTTGCTTTTCCTCGAATACCGGCTTGCCTTTGGCCTTGGCGGTTTCTTTTTTAATCGGCACATCCTCCGCCATGCTCCTTGTCTCGGGCGGTGCCATGGGTTCAAGGCTGGCTGCTTCGAACTCCGGTTCCCGCTGGCGAGCGACCGGCGCCGGTTCCTGAACGGGCGCGAAATCCCTGTCGGGGTGCCGGGGCTGCTGCGAAGGACGAGGCGGCGTCACGGGCGGCGGAGTAAACGGTTCCGCATACTGCTGCGGCCGAGGCGCCTGGGGCGGCGGAAACTGCGGTGCTTCGGCCTCGAAAGACTTGTACGCGGCTTCGAAATCCTCCTCCTTGTATGCCGGCGGCGCGAACTGCGGCTGCTGCGGAGGAGGAGCATATTGAGGCTCTGCGGACGGCATGGCCGTGCTTATTTCCGAACGCAAATCCTCGAACTCGGATTTCGGTTTGGGTGGAGCCGGCTGCTGGTACGTCTGCAAATCGGACAGATTGTACCGCGTCGTTTGCAGAATGATGTCCTCGGAACTCTTGAGCAGTTCCGTCTCGGTATCGAATATCTTGAGAATATTCTGGATGCCCGTTCGCTCGAGAATCTGCCGCACCTCGGGGGTCGGTCCCATCAACGACAACCGGCCGCTCACGTCGAGAATCCGCCTGTTGAGGGCAAGAATGACGTTGATGGCGTCGGAGTAGATATAGTCGAGAGGACTGAGATCAATGGCGAAGTTCCGCTTTCCCTCGGCTATAAGGGAGTTGAGCATATTCTTGAGGAGCGTGGAGTCGAACACCTCCCCTTTTTCCATTGATGGCTGGATGATCTCGAACAGGCCGCTGGTTCGTGAATGGAATTTGATATGAACCCCCTTTGTAAATTGGGCAGCTTAAAATACGCCAGGCGGGAGTTGAACCCACGACCTTCGGCTCCGGAGGCCGACGCTCTATCCAACTGAGCTACTGGCGCACAGGTTTCCGGTTTAAGGCTATTTAAATATAAATAATCCGCCTTATAATATAGCAAATGTTAGAGTACGAGCGCCAACGATAGTAAACGAGCATGCTAAGGAGCAAGAAAAATTAGAATTGTGGAATGGAACGGTTCAAGCAAATTGACAGCAGTTTGCAAAAACAACTATCTTTTACTCCGGATTATTTTGGGCAACATCCTCACAAAACAGGAGGGCGTATGAAAGTACTTGGTTGCGTTGTCGCTGGCGTGCTGCTGTTTGGTTCGACAACTTTTGCCGCGCCGAAAATCGAAGTGGGAGCCAACGTCGGTTACGGGTTCGGCGCCGGAGCGAGCCAAAACGGCGCCAGCTATGAGCAGGATTTGGCCGGTAACAATACAAACTATACCGATCTTTATACCTCGGGCGGCAATGGTATAAAGATACTCGTAGATGGAAGCCTTTTCTTCAACGACAATCTGGGTGTCGTTCTTCTTGCCGGTTGCTCATTTCTCGGCGGCTATGAACAAAAGACCGTACGGCCGGTCACACAGGGATTTCCACTCCAAACCGTATTGATCACGAGCGATACAAAAACTCATACCGAATACGTACCCATTAACGTCGGAATGAAGCTGAAAACGAAGATAGACAAGTTTTCACCCTACGTCTATGTGGCTCCCGGAATCTATTTCTGTTTCGCAAACAGCGACAACACCACCACCGGGCAGGTAAATTCCTCCACCAGCTACCAGCTTTCCCCCGGATTCGGGTTTATCGCGGGCCTGGGCACCACGTACGCGCTTACCGACAAGCTGGGAATTAAGGCTGAAATCACCCCGAACTATGCGTTCGCTAACGTGCAGCAGTCAACTTGGACGCGCGGCGACCAGAAAATTACCACTATTTATGAGAATAACACGCCGACGCTTCCGGATAATACCATCACGGGCAACGATCAAAAATATTATTATCATGGACAACCGCGGTGGTCGTTCAGTTCCATCGCAATCAACGTGGGTGCGTACTTCGATTTTTAAATACCCCCCTACCCGGAATGGCCTTTTTTTCCGAGCACAGAAAAGGGGCGCGAAAAGAACCCTGGAATTCATTTCCGGGTTCTTTTTTATCGAAACGCCGTTCACGGTGAACTTGCGAACCATGACGGCGCTAGCAAGGATTTTTTCAACAAACTGTTAGGTTTTGCGCGGATTCGAAAGAGGTTTCGTGAAATGAAAGGCATCATCCTCGCCGGCGGAACTGGTACCAGATTGTATCCCGTGACGCTCGCCGTGTGCAAGCAGCTCATGCCGGTGTACGACAAGCCGATGGTGTATTACCCCCTCTCCATCCTCATGCTCGCGGGAATCCGCGAGATACTCGTCATCACGACGCCGCAGGACATCGAGCCGTTCAAGCGGCTGCTCGGCGACGGCGCCCGGTGGGGAATCACCCTGAAATACGCCGTTCAGCCCAAACCGGAGGGAATCGCCCAAGCGCTTGTCATAGGAAAAGACTTCATCGGCGACGACACGGTGGCTCTTATTCTGGGCGACAACATTTTCTGGGGACATGGCTTTGTCCCGATTCTCAAGCAGGCAGCCCTCAAGCGGGACAGGGCCACCATCTTCGGTTACTGGGTAACCGACCCCGAGCGCTACGGCGTGGTTGAACTAGACCCCGACGGCAGGCCGGTGAACCTGGTCGAGAAACCCGCGAAGCCGGTGTCCCCGTACGCCGTGACCGGCCTTTACTTCTACGACAGCGGGGCAGTGCGGCGCGCGGAACGGCTCAAGCCGTCTGCGCGGGGCGAACTCGAAATCACCGATCTCAACCGGACGTACCTGGAGGAAGGCAAGCTCGACGTGGAGCTACTGGGACGCGGCGTCGCCTGGCTCGACACCGGGACGCACGAATCAATGCTCCAGGCCTCGGTTTTCGTGGAGACCATCCAGTCGCGCCAGGGACTCATCGTGTCGTGTCCCGAGGAGATTGCGTTCCGTCTCGGCTATATCTCGGCGGAGCAGCTTGGCCGCCTCGCCGAGCCCATGAAGAAAAACGGGTACGGCGGTTATCTTCTGCAACTCGCGGCGGGAGAACGTCGATGAAATTCACCGAAACACGGTTGTCCGGCGTCTGGATTATCGAGCCCGTCGTTCACGAGGACGGCCGTGGATTTTTCCTGGAATCGTTCGCCGAAAGAGAGATGGAGGAACACGGACTGCCCTCGAACTTCGTGCAGGACAACCATGCGCGTTCCCGCGCCGTCGGCGTCGTACGCGGGTTGCATTTCCAGAAACCGCCCATGTCTCAAACCAAACTCGTCCGCGTGGTGCGCGGCGAAGTGTTCGACGTGGCGGTTGATCTACGCAGACAATCGAAAACATTTAGAAAATGGCAGGGGTTCACCTTGAGCGAAGCAAACAAACGAATGCTTTATATCCCCCAAGGCTTTGCCCACGGATACTGCACGCTCTCGGCCGACACCGAATTCCTGTACAAAGTCGACTCCTATTACTCTCCCGCCCACGACGCGGGCATCAGGTGGAACGATCCGTCGCTCGGCATCGCGTGGCCCGTGGAGAATCCCGTCGTATCCGATAAGGACTCCCGGCTTCCGCTTCTGGGCGAAATCGAGACGCCGTTTTAAAGCGGCTTGGAGCGGTTCGCGGCCTTTATGAAGGATGTTACTCTTACCCCCTGGTATCCGCTCAAGGTTTTTCTCGGCATCATAGGATATCTCGGTTTTATCGCGACGGCGTCGGTGTTTTTCTGTGTCGGGCTGCCCCTCTTCCTGCTGCTGACCCCGTGGCCCGCCCTCATGCGACGGCTCATGTATTCGGTGCTCAAGGGATACGCCTTCGCGCTCACCCGGCTTTGGCTGCCGGGACTGGGCGTCTACAGGTTTTTGGGGCCGGCGCTGCTTCGCGCGGAGGAAATGCGCGGGTGCGTGGTGGTCGCAAACCACCGGAGCAGGCTCGACGCGCTTCTCCTTCTGGCGATGCTTCCGCGCACGGGCGTGGTTATCAAGTCGAAATACGCCGGAACCCCTCCGTTTTCAGCGTTTGTAAAGTATCTCGATTTCGTAAGCATCGACCCGGATTCACTGTCGTCGATTGGCGAGGCCGTAAAACGGTGCGGGGCGGTGCTTGCGTCGGGAAAAAATCTCCTGGTATTTCCCGAAGGAACGCGCGCGAAAACCGGAAGGCTCCTCGCGTTCGGGCCGTTTGCCTTTAAAATAGCCGCCGAATCCGGAGCGGCCGTGCTTCCCGCCGTGCTCCACTCCGATCTTCCCCTCATGGCGCGCCGCAGCGGTAGTATTTTTCCTGTGAGAAAGTTCGCGTTTACGGTAAGGTTCCTTGCGCCGTGCCGCCGCGAACCGCACGAAAACACCGCCGACTTCGCGGCCCGGGTGCGAGGTTTGATGGCGGAGGAACTCGCGCAACTCGATACGGGAACATGCTGGGATCCCGGCAGGAAAGACGGAGAGAGACAATGAGCGGCCAAACGCCTTTTACCCTGGATGACATCCTCGCCATCCTCCCCCACCGCCCCCCATTTCTTTTCGTGGATCGCGTGACGAGACTCGTGGCGGACCGGGAGATAGCCGCGGAGCGCACGATTCGCGGAGACGAGCCGTATTTCGCCGGCCACTTTCCCGGGAAACCCGTGATGCCCGGCGTCCTGGTCACCGACGCGCTCGCGCAGACCAGCGGCCTTCTGTGGGGACTTTCCCGTAAGGTAAAAGGCGACGCCCCGGAAAAGGAGCCGAGGATATTCTTCCTTGCCTCGGCCAACATGAAATTCCTGAGCCCGTCGTTTCCGGGGGAAACGCTGCTGTTGCAATCTCGCTGTGAAACCAGCTTCGGCGCGCTGTTCAGCTATTCGGTGGAGGCCCGCGTAGGCAGGAAAACCGTCGCCCGGGGGACCATGGCGCTCGCCATGATGGACGGCACGCCATGAAAACGCTCCTGCTGAGGGCCTACCCGCGAAAAAACGGATTCACCTCGCGTCTCACCGATCTCTTTGCCAAGGGCCTCCTCGAAGGCGGCGCGGATATCGTTGATCGCCATCTGCCGTCTCTCGATATCAGGCAATGCAACGGCTGTTACAGCTGCTGGATCACCTCGCCGGGAAAGTGCGTCATCCGCGACGACTTTGCGGCGGTCGCCCGCGACATCCTCGACGCCGGCACGATAGTCTGCGCCACGCCGCTGTACGCGTATTCGGTGAGCAGTTCACTCAAGAACGTGCTCGACAGGACCCTGTCGCTCACCAAGCCGACCTTCCAGCAGTCCCCCGGCGGCCCGGTGCGAAACGCGGTACGATTCCCGGAAAAATGGCCCAAGAAGCTGGCGGTCATACTGGTTGGAGCGCTCAAGGGAATCGAGAACTTTTCCGCGGCGCGGGCAATGTTTTCACTCTACGCGAACGCGATGTCCATGGACCTGTGCGGGGAGCTTGTAAGGCCCGAGTCGTACCTGCTCCAGTTCGCGCTTGCCAAGCCCCTTACGGTAAAGAACATCGAGGCTGCGTTCGTCAAGGCAGGTTACGAACTCGCCGCGAACGGGGCCGTTTCACCGGAAACGAGGGAAAGGGCGTCGACCCCGCTTGCCCCCGATCTTTCGTATTTCAGCAAGTACTCCACAATCTACTGGGAGCACGCCGAGTCCATGGGGGAAGACGCGAAGGACCTGGCGCTTCTGAGCAGAACCGTGACCGCCGATCCCCGCATCCTGATGCAGGAGATGGCACGCAGCATCGATCCCGCCGCCACCGCCCACGTCAGGGCGGTGCTGCAGTTCGAGTTTCCGGACAGGAATTACGCCGTGAGCATCGCCGTGGATCGCGGCACGTGCACTTTCAAGGAAGAGAAAGCGCCGTCGCCCGACCTCACCGTGACCGTTTCTTCGGACGTGTGGGCACAGGTGTTCATGCGGCAGGTAAACGTTCGGGACGCGCTGGTGAACAGACAGATCGTGCTTAAGGGCGATAAATTTTTGTTCTCGAGGCTCGACAGGTATTTCCCGCCGCCTGTAACTTGAACGTCCTTAAAAGAAAGTAATTACTCACGTTTCAACGCCCCCTCCCCATCGGTTCCCCGCAGGGGGAACCATTCAATGAAAGTCCCCCTGCGGGGGATTTAGGGGGCGAGGTGAGTAGTTACAAGAAAGGAATAACCGTTGCGTGTTCCCCTCGCCTTCATCACGCATCAGGTTCGGGTCGACAATCCTTTTTGGCGGGCGGGTGAAGGCACCCGGTCTCGGGCTCGCCCTCGGCCGCCCCGGTTCAACCATCACCGGCAAAACCATCCCGGGCGATTTTTTCCTTATTGTACCCTTTCTCCCCGTATGGCTTGAGTTTGTCAAGCCACAGCGCTTCGAGGGTTTTTAATTCGTCGTCGCAGTTGCAGGCCGAGTCTTCCTTCGGCTCCAGCGTGTCGGCCACCTCGTACGAAAACGCCCCTTCCCCGTATTGCTCGAAATCGGCCTGGAGCGCGGGGTTGGGAAACCTGCCGGTTCTGAGCTGGAAGAGGATGCTGTTGAACTTTGTGTCGAGCGCCTTGGAGGTCCCCACGAGGACCTTCCCGTTGGCCGAATTCACCACCGTGAACACGCCCATGGGAGAGACACGAAGCTTGTAGGCGCGCACGGCCTCCTTCTTGTCAAGCATTTGCTTCCCCTGCGGGTCCGGCGGCCAGGTCCCGCGCCGCCCGATCCAGGCCGGTAAGGTTGTTGACGTTGTACACCGTGGTCGTCCGCGGGAACCCGTTCACCCGGATCAGCCCGGAGAGTACCCGCTGCGGGCCGATTTCGAGAAACACGTCGGCGCCCATTCCCTTCAGGGCCTCCATGCACGACCGCCAGTAGACCGGACTGACGAGCTGTCCCGTGACGAGGTCCTTGATGATTGCGGGGTCGCTTACGAACCCGGTGGACGCGTTGAGCATGAGCGGCACGCGGGGCGCGACGAACGGCACGGGGGCCACCCAGGCCCCAAATTCATTCCTTGCGCTTTCCATGTAGGGGCTATGCCACGGCCCCGCCACGAGAATCGATTTCGTCTTGCCGGCTCCGGCGGCATGGAGCAGCCGCGAAAACTCCTCCAGCGCCGTCAGATCGCCCGACAGGACTATCTGGTCCGGGGCGTTGTCGTTCGCGAGGACGATTTCGCGCGGACGGTTCATGCCGGCAAGCATTGCTTTTACCTTGTCAAGCGGCGTGAACAGAACGGCCATCATGCCGCCGTTGCACCGCGCCGCAGCCTCGTCCATGAATTCCCCACGCTTTGCCGCGATTGAAATCGCGGCCTCGTCGGACACGACCCCTGCCGCGGCAAGGGAGGTTATCTCTCCCAGCGAATGCCCGAGCACGGCGTCCGGCACAATGCCCCGCTCGCGCACGAGCCTGTGGTATCCAAGCGAAACGGCCGCCAGCAGCGGCTGGAGCAGCCTGGCGCGCCGCAGCCGTTTTTCCGGGCCGCGCAAGCACAGCTTTTCGAGGTCTTCATGCGTTATGTCGCTCCCCAGCGCGACGAGCGAACGGAAATGCGGGTCGCCTTTAAAAAGATCGCTCCCCATGCCTATTTCCTGCGAACCCTGTCCGGGGAAAAGGAAGACAATCATGAAACGATTATGCCACGGTTGAGGTAAGGCCGCCGTCGACCACGAGCGCCTGGCCGATGATGTACGATGAATCGTCGGACGCGAGGAACGTCACCGCGGCGGCGACTTCCGACGGCGTTCCGAAACGCTTGACGAGAATCCGGTCGAGGTTCTGCTGTTTTATCTGGCGCGGCATCCGGGCGGTCATGTCGGTCTCCACGAACCCCGGTACCACCGCGTTCACCCTGATGCCCCGCGGCCCGAGCTCGGCCGCAAGCGAGCGGGTGAAAGCGAGAAGTGCGCCCTTGGAGGCGGCGTAATTCGTCTGCCCGCCGATGCCCACCAGCCCCGAAACCGACGCGACGTTCACGATGACGCCTTTTTTCGCGTTCATCATGGGCCGCGCGGCTGCCTTGGCAAACCGAAACGCGCCGTTGAGGTTGATGTCGATGACCCTGTTCCACTCGCTCACGGGCATCATCATGAGGTACTGATCGGAGGTAATGCCTGCGTTGTTGACGAGGACGTCCAGTTTCCCTTCCCGTTTCACGATGTCGTCCACGACCCTTTCGATTGCCTCGCCGTCTTCCTGCGGGCACAAAATCTTGTGCGCGCCGGTCTGCGCGGACGTTTCTTCGGCCGCCTGTTCATGGCGATGATACGTGAAGTACACGGCCGCGTTCTTCGAACGAAGGTCCTTTACAACGGCCTTGCCGATGCCCCGGGATCCGCCCGTGACAAGGGCCGTCCTGTTGGAAAACATGGTTGCCTTTTGGTAAGATGAAGGGACTTTAAACGGCCTTACAAAACAGTTCCGCCGACGGGGCCGCATGGTCACGGCCCGCCGACTTTTCCCCTACGTATGTTCCACCACGCGGATGTGCAGCTCCCTGAGCTGCTTCTGCGAAACCGCGGCGGGCGCGTTCATCATCAGGTCCTGCGCGCGCTGGTTCATGGGGAACGCGATTACCTCGCGGATGTTGTCCTCCCCTGCAAGCAGCATGACGATGCGATCGACCCCGGGTGCGATGCCTCCGTGCGGGGGCGCGCCGAGCTTGAAGGCATTTATCATCGCCCCAAACCGTTCGTCGACCGTTTCCCTGCCGTAGCCCGCAATCTCGAACGCACGGTACATGATCTCGGGCTGATGGTTACGGATTGCGCCGCTGGACAATTCGATGCCGTTGCACACTATGTCGTACTGGTAGGCAAGGATATCGAGCGGCTCCTTGCCGTTGAGCGCTTCCATGCCGCCCTGCGGCATGGAAAAGGGGTTGTGCGAGAACGCCACGCACTTGTTTTCCTCGTCCCATTCGAACATCGGGAAATCGACGATCCAGCAGAACTTGAAAATATCGGGATCGATCATGCCGAGGTCCCTGCCGAGCTTTACGCGAAGCTCGCCGGAAATCCTGTTGGTGGCCTGCGGGGAGTCACAGATGAAGAAAACCGCGTCGCCCTTGCCGACGCCGCAGAGCGATTCGATTCTGCCCAGTTCCTCCGGAGTGAGAAACTTCATGAGCGGCCCCTTTACCCCGGCTTCGAGCCATTGCAGGTAGGCGAGCCCCTTGGCGCCGATGGATGTTGCGTGGTCAACCAGCTTGTCAAAAAAGTTTCTCGGCTTCGTCGCGATTCCCTTGACGGGTATCGCCCGAACGACGGCGCCCGTCTCGATTGCGCCGCGGAATACCTTGAAGCCCGACTGTGCGAACACCGCGGTTGCGTCGCGCATCTCTATGGGAATGCGCAGGTCGGGCTTGTCGGTGCCGTATTTTATCATCGATTCGCGATAGGGAATGCGCATGAACGGTGCGAAATCCGTTTTTTTGTCCGAAAATTCGGAAAAGATTCCGGAGATCAGGTTCTCCACGACAACGAAAACATCGTCCTGCGTCACGAACGACATCTCGATGTCGAGCTGGTAGAATTCGCCCGGAGAGCGGTCGGCGCGCGCGTCCTCGTCGCGGAAGCACGGCGCTATCTGAAAGTACTTGTCGAAGCCCGATATCATGAGAAGCTGCTTGAACTGCTGAGGCGCCTGCGGAAGCGCATAAAACTGCCCGGGATGAATTCGCGACGGAACGAGGTAGTCTCGCGCGCCCTCGGGGGAGGAACTGGTGAGTATGGGTGTCTGGAATTCCTTGAACCCCATTTCCCACATTCGGCGACGCATGCTCGCGATGACGTCCGAACGAAGTACTATGTTGCGGTGCAGCTTGCTCCTGCGCAGATCGAGGAATCGGTTCTTAAGGCGCAGGTCTTCGGGGGCCTCGTCCTCCGGAAACACGTTGAGGGGAAGCGGGTCGCAGGATCCGAGCACCTCGTACTCCTCCGCCGCGACTTCGACCTCTCCGGTGGGAAGTTTCGGGTTGACGTTCTCCTCGGAACGGAACGACACCTTCCCGCGGAACCGGATCACCGTTTCCTTTGGAAGACGGGACACCTCGTCGAGAAACGGGATGGCGGGATACACCACCACTTGGGTGAGGCCGTAGTTGTCGCGCAGGTCTATGAACAGCACGCCGCCGTGATCGCGCCGTGAGTGTATCCAGCCGCACAGGGCGACTTCCTTTCCCACGTCGCTCTTCCTGAGATCGGCGCAGGTATGGGTCCGATATTGATGCATGAACCGGCCTTTTCTGAGATGAATGAGGGCGAAGAAATTACAAAAATACTATTGCGCCCGGATGTCGTCGCGGGATAGTTGAATGTTGACGGTTGACAGTTAACAGGCCGTCGTCAACTTTGAACTTTTAACGTTCAACCTGCCTTTCGAACACCCGTGCCGCATTCTTAAATGTCATCTCCACGATCTCCTCCACCCTCATCCCCAGGAGCGATGCCGCGGTCGAAGCGACGAGCGGCAGCGAGGACGGCTCGTTGAACGGCGTTCCGCAGCCGTCCGGCTTGATGTCCGGGCTGTCGGTCTCGATGCACAGGCGGTCCAAAGACGTTTTTCGTATCGATGCGGCCGACCTTTTGTTGCCGGGAAACGTGAGGGAGCCGGAAAAGGACATGGACAGACCGAACCCTTCAATGATTTTCACGAGTTCCGGCGGACCGGAATACGAATGCACTATCCCGCCCTGAAACACGCCGCCGGCCTGTCGCAGAAGTTCGACGAGCCGCCCCATGGCCCTCCTGCAGTGGATGGTGACGGGTCTCTCAAGTTCCGCGGCAATGGCGAGCTGGCGCAGAAACACCGTCTCCTGATCCGCGAAAGTCGATTTGTCAAGCGCGTGGTCGATGCCGATCTCGCCCACGCCGGCCGCGGGATTTTCCCTCAGAAGCGCCATAAGCGTTTCGTCCCAGTTGACGGTACGCTCCGCGATATACCAGGGATGAAGACCGAACGAGGGAATTATCCGCAGGCCGTCGGCCTGAAGGGCATTAACGGATTGCCAGTCTCCTTCAAAGCTTCCGCAGCACGACAGTACCGCAACGCCCGCTTTTTTCGCGCGCCCGCAGACGGCCGGAAAATCCGCAAGGATTCGTTCGTCCTGAAGATGGCAATGGGAATCGAACAAGGATGCCCCAGCCGACAGTTCCATGCCGCCCTCCCGTGTTACCTTATATCAAGTACGTATTTGAGCCACGCCTGCGCGATGAGGCCGTGGCCGGCGGCGGTGGGATGCACGCCGTCTTCGGCCCAATATTGCGGAGGCGCCTGTACGGAGGCCTCGGCAAAGATCCGATCGAGCGGGACGAGCACGGCGCCGAATTCGGCGGCAAGCTTGCGAACAACGGCTATCTTTGGGTCAAGGTCTTCGCGCCAGGCTTTTGTCACAAACCCGCACAAAAGCGCGAACGGCTCGCAAAGCACGAGCCGCGCCGACGTTTCCCGCCGCGTCGCGTCCAAAATGCTCCTATAGTCCTGTTCGAAATCCGGGCTCCGCGTCTCTTCTCCACAGTCGAAACGCCGCCACGTGTCGTTGACGCCCGCGAGTATCGAGACAATCGACGGCCGGAGGGCGAGGCAATCCCGACGCCACCGGGAGGCGAGGTCTTTCATCCGGTCGCCGGAAACGCCTTTGTTGACGAAACCGAGCCCAAGGGCCGGAAACTCCGCCGAGAGCCGCGCCGACAAAAGGAGCGGGTAGCCCTTCCCCAGGGGCCCCACCTGGCCCGCCCGCCTGCCGCAGTCGGTTATGCTGTCGCCGATGAAAAGGATGGAATCCCCACGCGAAAGCGCGCAAGCCACCTCGCCCCCCTTTTTACCGATGGTACAATATCAGCGGGAGCATATGTCCCGGATGCAGTCGCCGAACTCGTCGAGGGAGAAGGGCTTTGTAAGGATGGGAAGGCCCGCGGTATCGGCACCGCGCGGGACCTTGCCGGGGGCGTCTTCGAGGATCACCGTTTTACCACGGTAGGCGCCGAATTCGTTCAGGATAATGGAGAGAGCCGTCACGCCTTTCGGATCGGCAAGGGCCGCGGCCGCGATGATGAGATCGTAGGAGCGCTTCGCGGCCCCGAGTTTTTTCCGGAGCCCCTGTGCGTCGAGAACCCGCTCTACGGAAACGTCCCTGAAATTAATGAGAAGGATATCGTTGACCAGTTCCTGGGAGTCGAGATTGTCGTCGACGACCAGCACTCTCACATGCATCCGAAATCTCCGGCGAAGGTTGGCCCCTCACAAGGCCATTTAAAATACATCGTTGAGACCTGGAATACGAGCAAATGGCGGGGCGAAGGGAGCGGCATGACTGAGCCGCCTTGTGGACCTCTTTTTTCCCTTTATCCAACTTAACGTATATTTAACATCATGGAAGAAGCTAAAAAAGAAGGCGGCAGAGATACATACTGGCTCGAAATCGCCGAAGACGATCTCGAAGCCGCCGGCGTTCTGTGTGAGGGAAAACAATTTGTCCATATGGGATTCATGTGCCAACAAACTATTGAAAAAACCCTCAAGGCGTGTTTTGTGAAACGGAAAGCATCGTTCGCCCCGTTCACGCACAACCTCGTCGTACTGGCAAGAGAGTCCGGCGTCTATGATATCCTCGTGGAAGAACAGCGCAAGCTTCTCGACCTTCTTCAACCCTTAAACATTGAAGCCCGCTATCCTTCATACATATAGGAAGAAACTGAAGAATGACTTGACGAAAGAATACAGCGCAAACATCCTTCAACGGACAAGGGAGTTGCACCGGTGGCTGAAAGACCTGTCATCGAAATAGCGGCGGATTACGCCCGCATAGTAAACCGTCACTTTCGCGTAAAAAAAGTGATGCTGTTCGGTTCGCATGCCCTCGGCACGCAACGCGGGGACAGCGACATAGACATCGCCGTGGTTCTTGAAAAAGAACCCGCCAATGTTTGGCAGACCGAGGCGGAACTGTTCCGTCTTGCGCGCCAGGTGGATTTTCGGATTGAGCCGATACTTGCGGACGACCACAACGACCGCAGCGGATTCTGGGAAGGGATATCGAAATACGGGAAGATTGTCTATTTTGGATAATCTATAGGGCACCTCGGCAATCGTCCACTGTGGATGACCGCGACCTAATGACAATTTGATAAAAATGCGGCCCGCGATACCCCGCGCGCCGCATGCTTGGTCGACCAATACTTCGTATGGGCTATTTCGTCTTTTTCTTCATCCCCGCCGGCGTCACGCCCGCTGGCGCCGCAGCCACCGGATTTTGCTGAATCGACAACAATTCCATTTCGAAAATGAGGGTCTTGTTCGGCGGAATCTGCGAACCCATGCCGCGCTCACCGTAGGCGAGGTTACCCGGAACGAACAGTTTCGCTTTGGTACCCACCGGCAGTATCTGCAACGCCTCGCTCCAGCCCGGGATCACTCCGGTCACCGGGAATGTGGCGGGTTGCCCGCGCGTGTAGGAGTTGTCGAATTCCTTTCCGTCGATAAACGTTCCGCGGTAGTTCACCGATACCATGTCGGTCGCCTTCGGCTTGGGGCCGGTACCCTGTTTGAGGATGAGGTACTGGAGGCCGGAGGCGGTCACCACGACGCCCTTCTCACTTTTGTTCTTTTCGAGGAATTCCGAGCCTTCTTTCCCGTTCTTCTCGCTCATCTCCTTTATCTCGGCCATCTGCTTAGCCTGCATCTTCTGTGAAAATTCCTGCTGGACGGCGGCAACCTGGGCGGCGGTGAGGAGCGGCTTGTTGCCGGAGAGAGTGTCGTTGATCGCCTGGATGAGCGCGGCCCTGTCCACGGTGATGCCGAGTTTTTTAAGATACCCTCCCATGTTGAGACCGAACATGTAGCTCACCTTCTGGTCCTGCGTGGTGAGTTCGGTCACTTTCTTGTCGGACGAACATCCCGACAGATGCGCAACGATAGCGGCGACAACCATGCTGATGATGAGTGATTTTTTCACGGGCACAACCTCGATTCTATAAAGGGTGGATGAATTCGTCGTATTTTTTTCCCGAAAAAGTTTTGAAAAACCGGCCGTCACCCTTCGACGATCTGGGGGTGAGCGGTTCGTTTGTATTTTTTCAACACGTTTACCGCTCGTGGCGAGCTTGTCGGATCATGAGCGGCAGCCAATTGACTTATCTGCAACGTGAAAAAGCAAAAGGGCAAGATCTTCCGATCCCGCCCTTTGCATACAAACGACCTTATAACTAGGTTCGTTTAACGTTCTACCTTACTTTCTCTTCTTCGAAGCCGGCGCCTTCGCCTTGCCCGCTTTTTTCGCCGGTTTTTTCGCCGCCGCCGACTCCACGGCCGCCTGCGCCGCGGCGAGCCGGGCGATGGGAACGCGGAACGGCGAGCAGGAAACATAATTCATGCCCACGCGATGGCAGAACTTCACCGAGTCGGCGTCGCCGCCGTGCTCGCCGCAGATTCCCACCTTGAGATTGGGCCGCACCGAGCGTCCGCGCTCGATGCCTATCTTGATGAGCTCGCCGATACCTTCCTGATCGATGGTCGCGAACGGGTCGGCGGGCAGCGTCTTCTTGTTGAGATAGTCGGGCAGGAAACTGCCGATATCGTCACGCGAGAAGCCGAAGCCCATCTGCGTGAGGTCGTTGGTGCCGAAGGAGAAAAACTCCGCGGTCTGCGCCATCTTGTTTGCGGTGAGGGCGGCGCGCGGAATCTCGATCATGGTTCCGTACATGAACGGAATCTTCTTGAGGCCGACCTTGGCGCACGCTTCAGGATACACCCTGTCGACGATAGCCTTCTGGTCGTTTAGCTCGTTCTGGGTACAGGTGACCGGAATCATGATTTCGGGATAGGCTTTCTTCCCTTCCTTGATGAGTTCGCCGGCCGCTTCGAGAATCGCCCGCACCTGCATCTCGGTGATCTCGGGATAGGTGATGCCGAGGCGCACGCCGCGATGGCCGAGCATGGGGTTGTTTTCCCGGAGCCCTTCGGCGCGCTTGGTGAGTTCGTTCTGATCCACGTGGAGCGCGCGTCCGAGCGCCTCGAGCTTGTCCTTGGCGTGCGGCACGAACTCGTGCAGCGGCGGGTCGAGCAGGCGGATGGTGACCGGCAGTCCGCCCATGGCTTCCATGGTCGCCTTGATGTCTTTCTTGACGAACACGGAGAGTTCGGCAAGCGCGGCCTTGCGCTCGTCGAGCGTCTTGCTCATAATCATTTTGCGGAGCAAAAACAACGGTTCGTCGGAGCCTTCGCCGTAGAACATGTGCTCGGTGCGGAACAGGCCGATGCCCTCGGCGCCGAACTCCACGGCCTTCCTCGCGTCCTTGGGCGTATCGGCGTTGGTGCGCACCTTGAGCACGCGCGTCTTGTCGACCAGCTTCATGAGGTCCTTGTACGTTTCGTTGGCGGCCAAATCCACGTCGATGAGCGGCAGGCTGCCCTGATACACGACGCCTTTGGTGCCGTTGAGCGTGATCCAGTCGCCTTCCTTGACGGTGAGGCCCTTCTTGGTCACGAAGTGCTTGTTGTCGTCGCCGATCTCGATGTCGGCGCATCCCACGATGCAGCACTTTCCCCAGCCGCGCGCCACGAGCGCCGCGTGCGAGGTCATACCGCCTTTTGCCGTAAGAATCGCCTGCGCCTTATGCATGCCGTCAACGTCTTCGGGCGAGGTCTCTTCGCGCACGAGAATGACCTTCTCGCCCTTCTCGGCCCAGGCGACCGCGTCCTTGGAGGTGAACACCGCGCGGCCCTTTGCGCCGCCCGGACCAGCCGGAAGCCCCTTGGCGATAGGCGCCGTGGCGCTCTCGGCCTTGGGATCGATCATGGGAAGCAGAAGTTCGACAAGCTGATTGGGACCAACGCGCATGATCGCGGTGTTGGCGTCGATCTGTTTCTCTTTGTACATGTCGACGGCCATCTTTACCGCCGCAACGCCGTTTCTCTTTCCAACGCGGCACTGCAGCATGAACAGCTTGCCTTTTTCGATGGTAAACTCGATGTCCTGCATGTCCTTGTAATGTTTTTCCAGCCCCTTCTGGAACCCGAAGAGCTGCTTGTAGCATTCCGGAAACGCGGTCTCGAGCGTGGGCAGGTGGCGGCTCTGGTCGTTGGCCGAATTCGCGTTGATGGGCGCCGGGGTGCGGATACCCGCCACAACGTCTTCACCCTGCGCGTTGATCAGGTATTCGCCGTAGAAGTGGTTGTCGCCGTTGCCGGGGTTGCGCGTGAACGCCACGCCCGTGGCCGAATCATCGCCCATGTTGCCGAACACCATGCTCTGCACGTTCACCGCCGTGCCCCAGTCGTCCGGAATCTTCTCGATGCGGCGGTAGTCCACCGCGCGCTTGCCGTTCCAGCTCATGAACACGGCGCCGATGCCGCCCCAGAGCTGCGCCTGGGGAGTTTCCGGAAATTCCTGGCCGAGATGCTGCTTCACCATCTGCTTGAATTCAACCACAAGCGCCTTGAGCTCGTCGGCGGTGAGCTCGGTGTCGCTCTTGTAGCCCTTTTGCTTCTTAACCTCGCCGAGCCGCTCGTCCATCAGCTTGCGTATTCCCTTGCCGCCCGGGAGTTCGATGCCGGCCGCTTTTTCCATCACCACGTCGGCATACATCATAACGAGGCGGCGGTACGCGTCGTAGGCGAAACGAGGATTGTTCGTCTTCTCGATGAGCCCCAGGACCGTGACGTCGTTGAGACCGACGTTGAGTACCGTGTCCATCATGCCGGGCATGGAGCGCCGCGCGCCCGAGCGGACCGACATGAGCAACGGGTCTTTGGGATCGCCGAATTTCTTGCCCATGATTTTTTCAACCTGGGCCATTGCCTTGTTTACCTGCTCCTTGAGTTCCTTGGGATAGGTTTTCTTATTGTCGTAGTAGTAGGTGCAAACCTCGGTCGTGATTGTAAAGCCCGGCGGAACGGGGAGTTTGAGGGCGGGATGACCGGCCATTTCGGCCAAGTTCGCGCCTTTTCCGCCCAGAAGATTTTTCATCGATTCGTTGCCGTCGGCCTTGCCGCCGCCGAAAAAGTACACGTACTTAGCCATGAGAGCCTCCAGATAGGATGGGTATGATATGGAAAACGGTGGTGATGTCAAAAAAGAACATCAAAAATATATGGTTTCGGGGGAAGTTTCAAATATAAGGCTTCCAAATTTCTTGATTATTAAATTCTCTCCAGGAACTCTTATGCTTTTGCGTTAGGCAGGAACGGAGGCCGCGCCGAAGCGCGGTGCCGCCCGGNCCCCGCCGGTACTCCGGCATAGGGGCCGTGGCAGCACGAGGCCAAAGGCCGAAACCGGAGCGAGGGCCGACCATTTTTGAGAAGTATTATTTCGCAAGTATCTTCCACTCAACCCGTCTGTTCTTCGCGTGGCACGACTCGTCGGCCCCGCAGTTGGGGAACGCGGGTCTTTCCTTGCCGTAGGAGGTGATTTCCATGCGGGTGTCGGGAATTCCGTAGGTGGTGAGGTAGTTCTTTACGGAACGTGCCCGGCTTTCGCCCAAGCCCACGTTGTACTCGGCCGATCCGCGTTCGTCGGCGTTGCCTTCGATAAGCACGCGGATGGCCGCGTTGCTCTGGAGGAAGGGCGCAATCTTTTCAAGCTTGGACACGCTCTCGGGAAGCAAATCGTATTTGTCGTAGTTGAAATAGACGGGGACGAGGATTTCCTTCATCTTCGCATCGAGGTCGACCACGTTGAAGGAATCGGAAAGCTGGACGGGCCGCGGCGCTTCCTCGACCTTTGGGGCGGGCTGTTCCTTGGGCTTCACCGGCTCCTCAACCTTGGTGACTTTCTTCTGGCATCCTGCGGCGCCAAGGAGACAGGCAAGCGTTACGGCACAAATAACGGTAATCCGGTTCGACATGATTTCCTCCTCACGAAAACGGTGGATTTCTGGGCCTTCTACCCTAAAATATCAAAAGATTACGGCCGCGGCAAACAATACCTTCACGATACATGCGATTTTTTTGCCGCGTCACCGATGCCGAGCAACTCCAGACCGCTCTTTTCCTCGACGACGCGGCGCGCCGATGCGCCCGTTATCTCCATGAGAACGACCTCGCCTACGAGCCAGCAATCCGCGCCTTTGCGCGGACAACCCGTGACGACCTCGTCTCCCTTTCCGATTGACGCGTGCAAGTGCAGCCTCGGCAAGCCCGCGGCGTTTGCGAATATCGTTCCCACGCCGACGATTTCGCGCGCGTCTGCGAAGCGCTTCTCAATAACCTCCAGAGGAAACTTGTCCGCCGTCTTCGGTCCGGCCACGACGCCCCCGTTCTTGACGCCGCCCACGAGCCACACCGCCGCGCTTGAGATGCGCTCCTGTGCGGCTACCGTCTCTATCGATGCATAAATCGGATCACCGTCGTTCAGGCGAATAACCACGACTCTTCCCGGCCCGCCAACTTCGTACTCCATGCGTTCTCCCTTCACAAACGAAAGCATCAATTATATTATCAAACGAAAACATTCTTCTCCCCACACCATTCACGACGGATTGCGCACCATGCTCTTCAAGAAAACTCCCTCTTGGTACTGGCTCACGATGTGGGCGCTTGTGTTCGCCGGTTTCCTCTACAGCGTTTCACGGTTCTTTCTCCACGCCATCGACAAGGAATCGCGGGAAAAGCCCAAGAAGCAGCCAAAAAAATCCTCCTCGCCGCTGGAAGAGCTGTTCGTGTAAAAACGTATATGCGTGAAGGCGTGGAAGCGTATATGCGGTCCGAGTCGTTATAGCTGCCCCTTCTCGCATATTCGCATTTACACATTTACGTATTCCCTCATCAACGTTTTCATCTCCCCGTCAGCGGCTCGTTTTTCCTCGTGGTGAAGTCGATGCAGAAGCTGTCGTCGAGCCTCTGGTATTCCTGCGAGAAGACGTTGAGGCCCGCCTGTTCCGCTTTCGCAAGGACCCGTTCGTATTCCTCCCGGGAAATCCCGCGCGCGAGTTCCGGAAACTCCCCTGCTCGGTGCATGGGTCGGTACTGGGCCATGAGGCTCACCGTGATGTCGGAAGGGTCGAACGCGGCGGCCAGGAAATCGATGACTTGCTCCGAGCGCGACAAGCCGCCGGGCAGCACCAGGTGGCGGATGCACAGCCCCCGGTAGGTAATGCCCCCGTCGCCGGTCTTGAGCGGCCCGACCTGGCGAAACATCTCGCGCACCGCGGCGCGGTTGTTTTCCACGTAATCGGAGGCGTTGCAGTAACGCCGGGCGGGGTCGTTTGCTCCGTATTTCATGTCGGGCAGGTAGACGTCGACCACGCCCCTGAGCGGCGCAAGCGCCGTCGGCAATTCGTAGCCGCTTGAGTTCCAGACGATTGGAAGCGAAAGCCCCGCCCGCGCGGCGCTCCTGAGAGAGCGAAGGATGTACGGAAGGAAATGCGTCGGCGTCACCAGGTTGACATTGTGCACACCTTTTCCCTGGAGCCACAGCATCCGTTCGGCGAGCCGTTCCTCAGAATACGGCTCGCCCTCGCCCTGCTGTGAAATCTGGAAATTCTGGCAGAAACAGCACCCGAGCGAACAGTGCGAGAAGAACACCGTTCCCGAGCCCTTTGTGCCGGAAATCGGCGGCTCCTCGCCGTGATGAGGAAAGATGCTCGAAATTATGAGTTCCTTCCCCGCCCCGCACCGGCCTTTTTTCCCGGCATGCCGGTCGGCCCCGCATCTCCGCGGGCACAGCATGCACGGCGAGAACAGGGCGTCGGCGGCAGCGATGCGCTCGTCCCAGTCCGTTTCGGAAAGACTCCGGTACGACGGAACACGGATCATGATGACCGTGAAAATAGTTCATCCTGAAATCATTGCCACCCATGATTTATGATGAAATCGTCTGTGGATTTTAGTATGTTTGTTACGTGATGAACATGAGACCTGCCGCCGAAAATGCGGTGATCTTCCGAACACGTCGGCCAGTCAAAGGAGGACGGCATGCTTTCGAAAAAAATGGAAGGGGCCCTCAACGGCCAGATCAACAACGAAATGTACTCGGCCTATCTCTATTCGGCCATGTCGGCCGACTGTGCCTTCAAGGGACTCAAGGGATTTGCCAACTGGTTCATGGTGCAGTACCACGAGGAAATGCTCCATGCCATGAAGTTCTACGAATACGTGATCAAGATGGGCGGCAAGGTGAAGCTGCTTCCCATCAAGGAGCCGCCGGCGGAATTCAAGTCGCCCATGGACATGTTCACCAAGACCCTCGCGCACGAGCAGTTCATCACCAAGTGCATCTCCGAACTCGTCGAGCTTGCCGTGAAGGAAAAAGATCACGCCACCGAGGTGTTCCTCCAGTGGTACGTCACCGAACAGACCGAGGAGGAGGAGAACGACAACGACATCATCGCCCAGCTCAAGCTCATCGGGTCCGACACCGCCGCGCTGTACCTGCTCGACAAGGAAAAGGCCGCGCGCATGACCACGGTGCCCACCGATTTTTCCAAGGGCGTCGAGGCCGCGATGAAGGCCGCCGGCGGCGCATAACCCAAGTTTCCAAAAGGAGACAGCATGGCGTTCACCAAGGTAGCCGCCCTCAAAATAACGAACCCCGTTATAGCTATCGTAGCCGTCGCCCAAGCCGTTTCGGGATTGATGATGGCGTTTTTCTCCGAATCAATCCCCTTCGCCGCGGTACGGCAGGTGCATCTGTATTCGGGCTACGTGTTCGTGGCGCTCTTCCTGCTCCACCTGTACCTCAACCTCCCGTGGATAAAATCAACCTACTTCAAGAAAAAGAGGCAGCCATGAACTTTTGCACGTTTGCAAGGGCGACGACGGCCGTCCTTGCCGTCGTCGGTGCGGCAGCGGCGGCCGGCGATTCGGCGACGGCCACGGCGGCCGAGTCGCCGTTCACCTCGGTCAAGGCGGGGAAGTTCACGCTTGAATACAAAATCACCGGCGCCGACCTCCAGGCGCGCGTTTCGTATCCGACAAAGGGCTGGCTCGCCGTCGGGTTCAATCCAACGAGCATGATGAAGAACGCAAACATAATCATGGGCGCGCTGGTCGACGGCAAAACCGTGTCGTCCGACGAGTTCGGCGTGAGCGACGTTTCGCACAAGCCCGACACGCTCATAGGCGGAAAAGACGATATAGCGGCCGCAGAATGCACCCAAACCGGCGGCGTCACCACGTTTGCGTTCACCATCCCGCTCGATAGCGGCGACCCGAAGGACGTAAAGCTCGCGGCGGGTACGAAGGTAAAGGTGATCCTCGCCGCCGGAGCCACTGCCGACTTCAAAAAGCACCACAACGACGACGAGAAGACAACCATAACTCTTAAATAGCAAGGATTACACCATGGACCCGCTTGAAATCGCAAAAGGCATCGAATCGGAAGGCAAGGCATATTACGAGAAGCTCGCGGCCGAATCACCGGTGAAAGCACTGGCCGGCGTCTTCGCGCTCCTCGCTTCGGAGGAACAAAAGCATTTCAACCTGTTTGCGGAATGGCAAAAAACGAAAACGGCACCCGCCGTGCCGCAGCCGGGCACCGCGTCGGCGGAAGCGAAGCGTATTTTCGCCGGGCTTTCGGAGCAGTTCGTCTTTCCCCAGGCCGTCTACGACTACGCGCAGGCCTACGCAAAAGCATTGGAAATGGAAACAAAGAGCATCGCCCTGTATGCCGACATGCTCTCAAAGGCGACCTTACAGGACGATAAGAAGGCACTGCAGTTCCTCATCGCAGAGGAGCAGAAGCACGAGCATCTGGTGGAGCATCTGTTGGAATTCGCAAATGAACCGAAAGAGTTTCTGGAGAACGCGGAGTTTAATCATTTGGGGACATAAGAAGACATCCGAAAAGCCAAGAACCCCGCATCAAGCGGCGGGGTTCTTTACCGACCCGGACATACAAGTAACGTGAAGCGGCGTTACGCAGAAAAAAATAATCGCAGCCGTACTTTCTTCTTTCACTCCAGATTCGGTATCGCCTGTTATATTTTCCCCGCGAAATAAATGGTTTTTTCCCTCGTATTACATGGGCTGTTTAACCAACGTAAAGCGGCACAAATAAGGAGTCAAAAAATGAGTTACGTCAAGACTACCCTTCTTCTCGGCGCGCTCACCGGCATTCTCGTTCTCATCGGTCAGTATATCGGCGGCACCAACGGCGCGCTCGGGTTCCTTGTTTTCGCCGCGCTCATAAATTTTGCGTCGTACTGGTTTTCCGACAAAATCGTGCTCATGATGTACCGCGCCAAGCAGGCGACCGAGCGGGACGCGCCCATGCTGTTCCGCGTGGTGAGGAGGCTGGCCGACGCGAGCTCCCTTCCCATGCCAAAGGTGTATATCGTTGACAACCCGGCGCCCAACGCGTTCGCCACGGGCCGGAACCCGGCCCATGCCTCGGTTGCGGCGACGACCGGGATACTCCGGATTCTGAGCGAAGACGAGCTCGAAGGCGTCATGGCGCACGAACTCGCGCACGTCAAGAATCGCGACATCCTCATATCGAGCATCGCCGCGACCCTCGCGGGCGCCATAACCATGATCGGCAACGCGCTGCAGTGGGGCGCCATGTTCGGCGGCGGACGCGACAACGACGACGAGCGCGGCGGCGTGGCGGGCATGCTCGTTATGGCAATCCTCGCCCCGTTCGCGGCCTTGCTCGTACAGCTCTTCATTTCGCGTACCCGCGAATACGCCGCGGATCGGGAAGGCGCGCTCATAAGCCGCAAGCCGCTCTCCCTCGCCCGCGCGCTGGGCAAACTGGATGCGTCGGTGAGGCAAATTCCCATGCAGGGAGGCAATCCCTCCACCGCCCACCTTTTCATCGTCAATCCGTTCCGCGGCGGACTCACGACGCTGTTCTCCACCCACCCGCCCATGGAGGAACGGATACGGCGGCTGGAGGCGATGGCCAAATAAATGAAAAAGGCTTTGGGCGTTCCGCCGCTTCGCGTCGGCGGCCCTCCTTCCGGACTCGGCTGTTCGCCTCGTTGCCTCCTGCCGCGAGGGCGCAGTGCGCCGCGGTCAGGCGGCAATTCGCTCTAACTCACCGCTCCAGTCCGGCCTAACGCTGGGCTTAAGTCAATGCCATTCTTGTCCAACAGCATGCTAGGGACCATGTACTGTTTGCATTCTTCCTATCCGGCGTGGCGTAAAGCAGTAAATTGACGGAATTAATATCTTTTGCCGCGCGTTAGGGGCGACTGGAGGCGGCGCGAAAGCGCCGTGCCGCCCGGATCCGGCCGCGTACTCGCGGCATAGGGCCGAGGCGGCCCGAGGGCATGCCCAAGACCGGAAGGAGAACCGACCCCCGCAAAGCGGGGGGAACGCCCAACTTTATTATCATTATTTCAAGAATTTATTGTGACCTGCCTCAGCTCAATTCCCGCCTGTCCCGCCACTTCGAGTACGTGATTGTCGCGGTAGAATTCGAGATAGAAAATCCTTTTTATCCCGCTGTTGGCGATGAGCTTGAAACAGTGCCAGCAAGGTGAGGCCGTGATGTAGATATCGGCGCCGTCGACCGCTACGCCGTTTTTCGCGGCCTGGATGATGGCGTTGGCCTCGGCGTGAACCGTGGCGATGCAATGTCCGTTTTCCATGGTGTGGCCCACCTCGTCGCAGTGAGGCATGCCGCGTACGCTGCCGTTGTAGCCCGTGGAAAGGATGGTCTTGTCGCGCACGATGACCGCGCCCACGTTTTTACGGTCGCAGGTAGAGCGCGTGGCCACCTGCTGCGCGATCCTCATGAAGTATTCGTCCCACGGCGCGCGCGCGCGTCTGCGCGCGGGCGTTTTCCTTGCGGTCATCAGCGGCTCCTTTTATTGCGATCCGTCAACCGTATCTATCTGTTTTACGCGGGCTTCGTGGCGTCCGCCGTCGAAGGACGTGTCGAGCCATGCGGCGAGTATCTTCGCCGCGATCTCGGGCGGGGTGATCCGCTCGCCCATCGCGAGCACGTTGCTGTCGTTGTGCCGCCGCGACAGCACGGCCATTTCGGGCGTGACGCACAGCGCGGCGCGTACGTTCTTGAACCGGTTGGCCACGATGGACGCGCCGATTCCCGATCCGCATATCACGACGCCGCGGCCGAATTCGCCGCCCGACACTTTAGCGGCGGCACGGGCGATGAATAGGGGGTAATCACTCCGCTCCTCGTCGTACACGCCGACATCCTTTACCGGTATGGCCCGCTTTTCAAGCTCCTTTTTGACGAATTCCTTGAGCCTGAATCCGGCATGATCGGAAGCCACTACGATAGCCGCGTCCTTGTTCTCCACAATACGTCCTTTCGAAATCTTTGTGCCCGCCGCGTGCGAAACGTATGTTAATGAACTCGTTCGGCATGTAAAATAAATCCATCGCCGTGTAACGCCGGATCATTTTTTACTGTCAAATAGGCTGGATGAATGAAGGAACTCGACGCTCTCACGGTACAACGCGCGAAAAAAGGAGACGGGACGTCATTCCGGGCGCTGTACGATTTTTACGCGCCGTTCTCCTGGAAAATAGCGTATCGAACGCTGCACGGTGATTCCGGAGCGGCGCAGGAGGCGGTACAGGAGACCTTCATACGGGTATACAAGTCCCTCAAAAGGTTCGGGGGGGAATCGGCGCTGTCGACGTGGATTTACCGTATAACGTTCAACGCGTGCATGACCCTGCTTTCGAAGCGGAACCGGGTCAACGAAACGCAGGAACTCGACGAAAACACGGGTTCACCGGTACCTTCGGCCGAAAGAATTGACATGAAAGAAGATATCCAGAAAATACTCAAGAGCATCTCGGCCGAGGAGCGATTCCTGCTCACGGGGCGCGAAATGCTGGGCTTCTCGTTCGAGGAACTCGCCGACATCACCGGGAAGAGCGCGGGCAGTCTCCGCACCCAGCTCTTTAGGCTCAAGGAAGAATTGCGGAAGAAATTCGGAGATTTTTAGGAGGATCGCATGGAACGGATTTCCGATGCCCCGGTGCCGCGGGCCGTGCTCGACGAACTCGCGGACGTCCCGCCCCTTCCCGCGAACCTGTACGACGGCGTCGTGGGACGCATCAACCGTCAAAGGACGCTTGCGCGCGGCATGTTCGGACTCGCGGCAACGCTGCTCATCGGGGCGTCCGCGCTCACCGCCGTACGACTCTCGGCGTCCCGCGCGGCCTATTCGGCGGACGTGGCGGCGGATCTCAATGGCGCCAACACCTATTACAACGGCGACGTGTGTCGTGAAAATTCGAATTCGTACGGATATTACGAAGAGGTACTGTACCAGGAATAAAGAACCACGCCCACAGGGCGTGATATTTCTTCAAGAAACCGCCACAGGCGGATCACTATAGCCCGGGCGATTTGCAAAAACAACGGGGTGGAGGAACATATGCGTTTCACAATCATGTTCGCGGGAGCCGCTCTCTGCGTGGCGGCGGCGGTACCGGCCGCTTTGTTTGCCCAGGATTCCGCCTGGTCGCCCAAGGATTCGACGCGCCACAAAATATGGGCGCAGCTCGGCCTGTCCCCCGATCAGAAGGCCAAGCTAAAGGACATGCGCAAACAAATGATGGAGTTCAGACGGCAGAGCTTCGACAGGATGAAGGCGCTTCTTGACAAAAGCAAAGAAGAGCTGCTCAAGCCCTCCGCTTCCAAGGCGGTGCTGTACGGCTACGCCAAGGAAATCGGCGACCTGCACAAGGCGATGTCCGAGCGGATGGCCGACCACATGCTGGCTATCAAGTCGATTCTCTCAAAAGAGCAATTCGAAAAACTGCTGAGCAACGAGTTCCGTCCTCCCCTGCGCGGCGGGCCGCGCGAGGGCGGCCCCCGTCACGGCCCGCACGATGGGCCTCCGGATTTCGACGAATAGACGACCGGCATCACGAGGGAAGCCGGGGCATGCGCTCCGGCTTCCCTCGTTTTAGGCGGGCCGTTCCGGTTTGGGCGCGGACGGGTGCGGAATTTCGGCGCGCGGGTGCGCGCCGCGGTAGGCCTTGAGCAGGTGCTCCTTCGACATGTGCGTATAAATCTGCGTCGTCGCAAGCGATGAGTGGCCGAGCAGCTCCTTCACCGCGCGGATATCGGCTCCGCGATCCAGGAGATGCGTGGCGAACGAATGCCTGAGCACGTGCGGACTGCGCTTCTTCTGGCTCGTGACCGCGGCAAGTTCGTGCGCGACGATGCGTTCCATTTGCCGCCCCGAAAGCCGCCGTCCTCCCCTGCCGGTAAACAGGGGCGGCTCGGCGGCCGACGCGAGCGCGGGCCGGGCCGCGAGGTACTCCCGTATCGCGCCGATTGCCGACTCCGTCACCGGCACCACCCGTTCCTTTCTCCCCTTGCCTACAACGCGCACCGTGGCGCGCCTGTAATCGATGGTATCGGCGTTGAGACCCTGCGCCTCGGAAAGCCGGAGGCCGGTGCCGTACAGCAGTTCAACCAGCGCCCGGTCCCTGAGCGCGTCGGTTTTTTTACCGGATTTCTCGCCGGGCGCGTCCGGCGAGGCGAGTTTGTCCGCCTGATGTTCGGTGAGAAACGCGGGAAGCGGCTTGCCGAGCTTGGGACTTGCCAGCAGTTTTGCGGGATTGGCCGAAAGGAAATGCCGCCTGACGCAGAATTTTGAAAACGATTTGAGCGCGGCCACCTTTCGCGCAATGGAACGGGGAGTGAGACCCTGTTCGCCCAGCGTATAGACGAAATCCCGCATCACGGCTTTTTTCATGACGCCTTCGAACCCCGCGCCGGTGCAGGAACGTTCCGTAAAGGATCTGAACTGGGCAAGATCGCGGCCGTACGCCCCGGCCGTATGGCGAGAGAAGCCTTTTTCCTTGAGCAGGCAGTCGAGAAACATGGTTATATATTCGCCGAGATCAGGCATGCAAAACGTCTCCCGGCAAGGAAAATACGTTCCAATGGCGTGACTGCGCGGAAAGGATACGGAATTCCGCGGCTAATCCCGAATGTATTTTGGAGTTTCGCCGGGAGAGAAAAATAATGGTCTTCGGGAACAGCTTCACGATCCAGACGCGCGGATTCTCGGACGTGGTCAACGTCACCTCCGAGGTACAGTTGATCCTCGCGAAATCGGAAATGGAAAGCGGGATCGTCACGGTGTTCGTGGTGGGCTCGACCGCGTCCATATCGACCATCGAATTCGAGCCGGCGCTCTCCCAGGACATGCAAGAC